>Ga0123353_10011402_pt1 | contig 12523 bp, 4 predicted proteins | sample TergutLab28metaG_3_FD_92763 | JGI IMG/M metagenome (GOLD analysis project Ga0123353, IMG submission 92763) | Labiotermes labralis P3 segment gut microbial communities from Petit-Saut dam, French Guiana - Lab288 P3 | ecosystem: Host-associated > Arthropoda: Insects > Digestive system > Gut ... | reverse complement strand
CCGTAAATCACTTTCAATGTGCCTTCCAAAACGTAAATGAATTCTTCGCCTTCATGGGCCGACATTTCAAGTGTTCCGTCATCAATGGCATTGATTTCAATGAAAAACGGCTCCATAGACCGGCCGGATTTTTGGGGCGCAAGCGCGAAGAAATTGTTATGCTTAGCCGTTTTTTCTTCGGCGTTTGATGTGTGGATCGTTTCCACCGCTTCGTTTTTACGGCTGACGGCAGGGCCGAGGTTTTCATTGTCATCCAAAAACGTTCCGAGGCGGACGCCCAAAGCGCGGGCGATTTTAATCAAAGGCGCCAGAGACGGCACATTTGTATCATTTTCGATGTTTTTGATTTGTTCAATGCTCAGCCCGCATCTTTCCGCCAGTTCTTCCGCCGTTATTTTTTTGGATTCGCGGATGGATATGATTTTCATTCCGATGTTTTTGTCGTCTGCCATCTTTTATTCCTCTTTATGATTGCGATTGATTGTGATTTAATGTGATTGAATTTGATTGAATTTGATTGAATTTGATTGAATGTGATTGAATTTGATTGAATTTGATTGAATTGTATTTTTACGTTCCTTCTTCCCAGTCGTCCATATAATTTCTTTGCTTCTCTGTCAATGTGTCAATTTCAATGCCCATCGCCTTTAATTTAAGCATCGCGACGGCATTGTCGATATTTTCGGGCACTTTATGAACGCCGTAAGGCAATTTGTTTTCGGCGATATATTTGATACAGAGCGCCTGATTGGCAAAACTCATATCCATGACTTCCGCCGGATGTCCGTCGCCCGCGGCCAAATTGACTAAGCGGCCGTCGGCCAGCACATTGATTTTTTTGCCGTCCACCGTGTATTCCTTTATGTTTTTGCGGACGGTTTTTTCGCGGGACGCCGATTTTTGAAGCGCTCCCATATCGATTTCGACGTTGAAGTGGCCCGCGTTGGCTAAAATCACGCCGTCTTTCATCTTTTTAAAATGCTTTTCCGTTAAAATATCGCGGTTGCCGGTGGTGGTGACAAATATGTCGCCGATCTCCGCTGCCTTTTCCATCGGCATGACGCGGTAGCCGTCCATCCGGGCTTCCAGCGCGCGGACGGGATCAATTTCAGTGATAACGACTTCGGCGCCGAGACCGCAGGCGCGCGCCGCAATGCCGCGGCCGCACCAGCCGTATCCGCCGACCACAACGGTTTTGCCGGCGACGAGCAGATTGGTTGTCCGCATGATTCCGTCCCAGGCGGACTGTCCGGTCCCGTAGCGGTTGTCGAATAAGAATTTGGTTTTGGCATCGTTAACGGCGAGGACCGCCATCTCCAGCGCGCCGTCCTTTTCCATGCCGGTCAAACGGTGAATGCCGGTTGTGGTTTCTTCACAGCCGCCGAGGAGGCCGGGCAGCAAATCCCGTCTCTCTTTGTGGATCTTGAAAATCAGGTCGGCGCCGTCGTCAATCGTAATATCGGGACCGATTTCTAAAACTTTGTCGATCGCTTCATAATACTCGGCGTTTGTGCAGTCGTATTTGGCGAAGCAGGAAATGTTTGCCGCCGCGTCCAGCGCCGCCGCCACATCATCCTGCGTGCTGAGCGGATTGCAGCCGGTCACGGCAACTTTTGCGCCGCCCGCGGCGAGCGTTTCAACGAGGACAGCCGTTTTGGCTTCCACGTGAAGCGCCATTGCAATTCTGTGTCCCGCCAGAGGCTTTTCCCTTTCAAAATCCGCCCGGATCCGGCTCAAAACAGGCATATGGTTTTTCGCCCATTCAATTTTCAAACGGCCGGATTCCTGCATCTCTTTTTTTGATAAATCGGACAATATATACACCTTACAGTTGATACTTTACTTACAGCTGATACTTTACTTACAGCTGATACTTTACTTACAGCTGATACTTTACTTACAGCTGATACTTTACTTACAGCTGATACTTTACTTACAGTTAATTAATCTGACCGATAAGGACTGAAATATTGAAAAAATGTATCTGCTGATTTCATCAATACAATACATCAAAAGTGAGTTGAAAAGGCAGTCATAAAATATAAATTTGTACCCATTACCCCTTCATCGTCGGTTCAAAATTGAGGCCTCGCCTTTAGCGCCCGTCTTTTCCCTTTGTCTTCCGGGCTCTCTTTTCTCGTTTTGTCTTCCGGACTTTCTTCTTCTCTTTTTTACTTCTCTTCTTTCTTCTTTTTAGAATTGTCCGGTATCGTTAAAGAAACAGTCATATCTTCCCACGCGAACCCTTCTTTTTTGCTGTCGTCTATCCGGTAAAACCGGAAATCCGCTTTGTTTCCGTCAACAATTGCGACCGCGGCTTTTAAATCCGGGTCGGCGTAAGGCAGGGAGGAATAAAGAGAAACGAGGGTGTGTTCAAACCAAAATTTCAATCCGTTTTCCAATGTCGAATGCCCGCGGATGATCAGTTTTAAATTGTTGTTTTTCAGGAATTTCTTGACCGTGTCGGGCCCGAAACGCCGGACTTTGCCGCCGCGCGGCGACGGTGTCAGACCGCTTTCTTCGCTCGGGTCATTCCACATGTAATAAAAAGAATCCTGTTTGGTGATATCGTTGACATTTTCGTCTTTCCTGCCGGCAATGCCGCCGTGCACGCAGAATATGCTGTTATTCAGAATCACCGCCGTCGGCATATTTTCAAATGCCGTATTTGCCGCCGAATGAATATCCGGTTCGTCCGTCACCGCCGTTTGGAACTCATAGAATTGGTTGATGTCTTTGGTTTCATGATTTCCGCGAAGCAGAAATACTCTTTTCGGGTGTTTGCATTTCAATTCAAAAAGCGTGTTCAGGACGCGGACAGATTCCGGCCCTTTGTCCACATAGTCGCCGAGGAATACCCAAGCGTCCACTTTTTTATCATCGGCGAAATCCAAAATAAAATCCAAAGCGTCGGCATTTCCGTGAATATCTGTCGCAATCAATGTTTTTTTGTTATTTAAGCGAATGACGGCATCGTCCTTTTTCAAAAGAGGAGTGACCTGCGACAAATTTTTGCGCAGTTTATCATTTTGTTTTTTATCAGTTATATTGACGAACCTTTCGCTCATAATTTTTTCTTCCTTTCCAACAAAAAACAAAATCGCCTTTATTATATAATCATTTTTAACCGCCGTTTTTCTATCATATTTAATTCTGACAAATCATTTTTATAATTTATTTTATCCCATTCCGTCACAAATAACAGACTTTAAACATATAAATCATGAAATCATTTAAAGGACAAAATCATTTAAACACTTTCATCATTCTAATTTCTTTTATTCAAATTCGGAGCATCTTCATGTCGATTCTTATCAAAAATGCCCGTCTTGTCACAATGGATAAGGCCGGCGCCGGTGAAATTGAAAACGGTTACATTCTGATCGAAAAGGACCGGATTTCAAAAATCGGAAACAATGAAAACGGAGAAGCGGATATTATTCCGGCGGACAAAGTGATGGATGCCGGCGGCGGTATTGTCATGCCGGGTCTTTCCAATACGCACACTCATCTCGGGATGACGCTTCTGCGCGGCTATGCCGACGACATGGCGCTGAAAAGCTGGCTGGAGACTAAAATATGGCCGGCGGAAAGTTATTTGACGGCAGAAGACGTTTATTGGGGTTCCATGCTCGGCTGCCTTGAAATGATCCGTTCCGGAACGACTGCGTTTTGTGATATGTATTTCTTTATGGACGAAACGGCCAAAGCTGTTGAAAAAGCCGGCATCCGCGGCTGTCTGGCTTACGGCATGATTGAGCTCGGAAACGCTGAAAAAGCGGAAAAAGAATACGCGGTCAACGAGAAGCTGGTCCGCGACTGGCAGGGCAAAGCCGGCGGCCGGATGACAACGATGTACGGCCCGCACGCCCCGAACACTTGCAGTCAGTCTTTTATTGCCCGCGTGAAGAAGGCGGCCGAAAGGGATGGCGTCGGCGTTCACATTCATGTTCTCGAAACGGAGGAAGAATTGAACCACATGAAAGAGAACTTCGGAATGTGTTCCGTTCATCATTTGGACGCCGTTGACTTTTGGGACGCGTCTAAGGTTCCCGTTTTGGCGGCCCATGCTGTTTGGATGTCGGACGGCGACATTAAACTGTTTGCCGAAAAAGGCGTCACGGTTTCGCATAACGCTGTCAGCAACATGAAGCTTGCGTCGGGTATTGCGCCGATTCAAAAAATGCTTGACGCCGGCGTTAAAGTCGCGCTCGGGACGGACGGCTGCGCGTCGAACAATACGCTCAATCTGTTTGAAGAAATGAAAATGGCGGCGCTTTTACAAAAAGCCGGCACGATGAACCCGACAGCGCTTCCCGCCAAAGCGGTCGTTGAAATGGTTACCGTCAACGGCGGACAGGTCATTGATAAACAGACGGGCGTTCTCAAAGCCGGCAACAAAGCCGATTTGATTATTATCGATGTGAATAAAGCAAACGCGACGCCGATCTTTGACGTTTATTCCCATTTGGTTTACGCCGCTTCCGGCAGCGATGTCAAGACAATGATCGTGGACGGCAAAATATTGATGGAAGAGTACAAAGTTTTGACAATGGATGAGGAAGAAGTCATCAAAAAAGCCAAAGAACACGCGTTGTCGCTGGCGGAAAGGGCGAAACGGAAAGAGTGAAACGGAAAGGGCGAAACGGAAAGAGTGAAACGGAAAAGACTGATCCGCCCGTCTTTTCGGCTGAATAAAAAAAGAAGCCTTTGATTTCCAAAGGCTTTCGATATCATTTTTGTTTTTGTATTTTTATTGGGTTTTATTGGATTTTATTTGAATTTTATTGGATTTTATTTGAATTTTATTGGATTTTATTTGAATTTCAGTTTTAATTTGATTGAAGATAAGTTTTTTACTTTTTTTACCTTTTTTTTATTAATGTTTCGTTTAAATGGTCCTTAGATATTTCATCATTTTTTTTATTAGCTATTATTATGACTTTTACCCTCTCTTTTATTCATTTTATTTAGATATTTCTAAAATAAAATAAATTACAGTAAGGGCTTTATCATCTAATTCTGTTTAATCTCCTATTAGTAACAATTTTTATTTACTTATGTTCTAAATAGATATTTATACTAAATCTTTCTATATTCTTTAACAATCAATTTATGATCGTATTCAAATGTTATAAATCATAAATTTTTACACTATTCAACAACTTTTTGTGTTTTGTTATTGGAAGACTTGTTTTTTGGTTATGGGGGAAAATATTCATGTATAATATAGTGACAGACCGCTCACTCACAGAGAGCGGCGAACAGCGAAAAAAAGAACATAAGACAGTAAGCACTGTAAATAAAACATTGTTTTCCAATTTAAACGCGGAAAATTGGAAAGCATCGGGAAAAAAATTCCTCACTCTTTTTGTCGTATTCGCGCTTCTTTTTGCAACCGTTCCTGCTCATCTTGTCGCCGCTGACGGCTCTTCATCAAGTGAGATCGAAACGGGTACCGGCAGCATCTCCGGCTTTTTATGGGTTGACGGCAACGGTATGCTGCCGACCGATTGGAACGGATTCTATGACACCGGCGAGCAACCTTTAGCCGGATATCCTGTTTATCTCTACGCGGCGAATGACTTAACCGTCCATATCGCTCAAACACAAACGGATTGGGACGGCACATACATCTTTGAAAATCTTGAACCCGGCAATTATGTCGCCGGCTTGGCTTCCTCTTTTATAGAAAACGCAGAATACCTGCTTCCCATGTCCGTGACCGGCGAGAATAAGTTCGCTATCGATTGGAGAAGTAATCCGATCATGGCCTTCACCGGTACTCTTATCGTCACGGAAAACGGTTCTGTCGAAAACATTAATGGCGGTATGCGGTTGCCGATGGGCTTTGTGCCGGCAGGGTTAACGACGGCGAGCGGTGGCGAAATCATACCACTTTTATTTTCCCAGCTCAATAACCCGAACATTATCGTGAACGATAACGGTATGATGGCGAATAACAGCTCGTTTACGCTTAAACCGAACAAGGTTTATCGATTCGAGATTTGGGGCGCCGAAGGCGGTTTTGCTAACGGCGGTTTGGGCGGTTATTCATCGGGCTGGTACAGTACCATAGGCAATGCTTTGGATGTTACGGCCTATTACTATACGGGGGGCGCGGGCTCCTCGACCAATGATGGCATCGGCGGGGCTGGCGGTTCTAATGGCGGCGGCACCGGCGGCACAGCTTCGACTGGCAGGGGCGGGGGTGGCGGTGGCGGAGCAACCGACATCCGAATAGGCGGCACGACACTTTCCAACAGGGTAATCGTGGCCGGCGGTGGCGGTGGCGGGGCACCCCTCGACAGTAGCTTCGCCGGCAATGGCGGTGGCGTGGTTGGAGGACTCTCCCTCAGCGGCAACGCCAGCTTCGGCTGGCCCGGCAACCCCGGAACTGACATAGCCGGTGGTGTTGGTGGTGTCGAAGGTACCCTCTCCGGCAGCGGTCCCGGAGGCAATGGGGTCAGTGGCCAAGGCGGCAATGGTGGTACCGGCGGCGGCGGCGGCGGTGGCGGCGGTTATTTCGGCGGTGGCGGCGGTGGCGGCAGGGGCGGCCATGGCGGCGGCGGTTCCGGCTATATCGGTGGCGTGGACAGTCTTGCGGGTGGTGCCGGCGCTGCTGCGTCAACTACCATGGCCGCAAAAACCGGCAACGGTATGGTGCGCATTACTGAATATGACCCATACGGCGTGGCCGGGACGGTCAAAGACACGAGCGGCACCGCGCTGGGTGGCGTAACGATTGCCTACACTCTCAACAGCACACCCGGTACTGTGACAACAGATACCAACGGCAAATATTTCATACCGGGCACCGGCACCGGCAATATCATTGAAATCACCGGCGTGACGCTCACGCATTATACGCTGAACACGGCAACGACGCCGCTTCCGGCACCGTTCAATATCGGTACCCCCAATCTGTTCTACCCCGGCGTGGACTTCACAATGACCCCGCCCCCCGTTTGGATGGACATCGACTTGGCCAACAGTGACGGGTCACTGACAAACACGGCGTGGTCATCGTATTACCAATACAGCGGCGGCGTTCTAACTATTAGACAAGACGCGCCCGTGACTCATACAGGGCCGGTTGCCTACCGCATATGGCAGAGCGGCACGCACTCGGTGACGGGCATCGTGGTGAACACAGGCGTGACGACGAGTATTATTATTGACAAAATTACGATGACGGGCAATTTCGACCTGAAAGGAAATGCGAATGTCGATTTGCTGCTGGCGGGCGACAATACCATCCGCGGCAGCGTATTTGTGCCCGATGGAGGCGGCACGAATGTCGCAACGATTCGGATTGACAGTGCAACGGAGCCGGGCAGCAGTATAGGTTCGCTGACGGTGATTGCGACAGACTTCGCCTATTCCGCGATAGGTGGCGGCGGTTACGGCAGCAGCTATCCATACAGCAGCTATCCATCCGGCGGAAACATTAATATCAACGGCGGTACGGTGACGGCGACGGCGAGGACCGGCGGTTATGCTGCGGGCATCGGCGGCGCATTTCCGATTGGCAGAGGAGGAAATATCACGATTACCGGTGGCACAGTGACGGCAACCTCTTCTCAGGGAGCAGGTATCGGTGGTGGGAGTTTTGGTAGTATTGGCGGTTCCGGCGGCACCATAACAATTACCGGTGGTACAGTGACGGCAATCTCTGCTAGTGCATTGGGGGGAGCAGGTATCGGTGGTGGTCAAGGTGACAGAGGCGGTTCCGGCGGCACCATAACAATTACCGGTGGTACAGTGAAGGCAACCTCTACTGATGGAGCAGGTATCGGTGGTGGTTTCGGCCGCGATTCCGGCGGTTCCGGCGGCACCATAACAATTACCGGCAGCACAGTGACGGCAACCTCTTCTCAGGGAGCAGGTATCGGTGGTGGTTATAGTGTAACTCCCAGCTCCGGAGGTTCCGGCGGCACCATAACAATTGCCGATAACGCAGTGGTGACAGCAACCTCCTCTCGGGCCGGAGCAGGTATCGGTGCCGGCGGCTCCGGCGGCATTAGTGTGCCTTCCCCCCTCTCCGGCGCTGACCTTACCATTGACAGCACAGCGACTGTGAAAGCGTATTCGCGATTTTCCACATGGCCCGCTATTCATGCGGCGACCGTAAGCGGCGACGGGTTCTTTGTGAACAACTACATCAACGCAAATGCGACATATAACCGCGACATCAAGGTATAGAACGCGGGTACCGCAAATCCGGTGAATACTCTCACGCTGCCCGCGGATCTGGCTTGCTACGCCTACAGCACGGGCAATACGGCAACGGAAAACTTCAACGAGTTCCTGTATAACAACGCGACCGGCGTGACCGGCGCGTTGATCGGGCAGCTCGTGCGCGTTTCGGACAACAGTCCGCTCATCGGCTCGGTGAATACCAACGCGACGCTGCCGGTGTGGTTGGTTCCCAACTATTCCATCCACTACCACCCCGAAGGCGGCGGACCCGGCACGGGTTATTCTCAGGATTCAGGTGTGTCATACATCACCGGCTACGGCTTCAGCGTGCCGGTTTTATCCCGCGAGGACCCCTTGGTCAACTTTATAACCGGCCCAACGACCAAACCGCGCTTCCTCGGCTGGAACACTGAGACGGACGGCGGCGGCAACGCCTATGAACCGGGGGATCTCTGTTACATCAACAACCGCGACTTCAATCTGTATGCGTTGTGGTGGTATGAGCGGTACATGGTGTACGATGGCGATGCTGACACGGGTACGCTGATCGGTTCCAGGTATCTGCTGGAAGACGCGGTGGCGCTTTGTACGGAGAACAACACCTCGTACACGATTGTGGCGACGGAAAACGACTCGGATATGACCAAAGGTGTGAATACCGCGATAACAATTCCGGCGGGCATAAACATCACGCTGACGTCGTACGAGGGCTACCTGCCGATCAACACGCGGACAATCAAACAGACGAGCGAATCGCGTCACTTCATCGTTGAAGGAGAACTGACGATTGAGGACATTATCTTAGACGGTAACGGCAACGCTACCGCGGGCGGCGGTGTTCTCATCCTTGGCAGCGGCGGCGCAAAGATGACCATAAATGACGGCGCAGTGATACAAAACAGCTGCTCAGATCCCGATCTCAGCGACGGCGGCGGCGGTGTTGAGGTAGGTAACAAAGGTATATTGGAGATGAACGGCGGCGAAATCAGAAACAATACAGCTCTCGGAGCGGGTACCGGTGGCGGTGTTCATGTCGCCCCCTCCGCCACGATGACAATGACCGGCGGCACGATAAGCGGAAACTATGCCCGTCTCGGCGGTGGCATATTTACCGGTTCTGATGATCTCACCTTTTCTCCTTCAAACAATAACAATATATTAATCAAAGGAAACACAGCCATAGGGGGCGGCGGTGGCATAGCAACCGAAGAGAATACGTCAATCAACCTTGTCATTCCCGCAAATGTCACAATAGAAGGTAACACGGCGGGTTCCGGCGGTGGCGTGCATCTTGTAAACGGAACGCTCACCTTAGCAGGTGGCAGCATCATCGGGAACAGAGGCTCGGGTGGCGGTGGTGTAAATGCCGCCACTATGGTGATGACCGGCGGTACAGTAAGCGACAACACTGCTACACTCAACGGCGGCGGTATTATCGCGACCACTCTCACGATTACAAACGGTACGATCAACAATAATACAGCCGAGGAGAACGGCGGCGGTATTATCGCGACCTCTACTCTCAATATTACAAACGGTACGATCAGCAATAATACAGCCGATAAGAGCGGCGGCGGAATTTGGACAACAGACGATACTTACGCCAGCCTTAACATCTCAGATACTGTGGTCTTCCGTGACAACTTGGCGGGGTACGGGCCCAGCGTGCCGCCCGCGAATGCGTTAATATTGTACCCGACTATCCGGACGACCAGCAGCAGTATATATGACCATCCGCTCAACAATTACGATATCAATGGCCTTGAGCGCTACCGGGTGTACGACGGCAACGTTGCCGCGGGCACGCTGATTGGTACCGAACATCTGCTGGCAGACGCGGTGAGGCTTTGTACGGCGGACGACAACCCGTACACGATTGTGGCGACGGTTAACGACGCGGATATGACCGACGGTTCGTATACCGCGATAACAATTCCGGCGAACAAAATCATCACGCTGACGTCGGACACGGGTAATCAGTGGACGATTACACAGACGACCGGTGCGCGTCACTTCACTGTTGAAGGACAACTGACGCTTGAGAACATCATCTTAGACGGTAACGGCAACGATACTCAGGGCGGCGGCGTTAATATCAGTGGCCACTTTTTCATGGGCAGAATTGCAAAGCTGATCATGAATGACGGCGCAGTGATACAAAACAGCAGCACAAACGGCTCTTTTTACGACTACGGCGGCGGTGTCGCGGTGGGGGCCAATGGCATATTCGAGATGAATGGCGGCACAATCAGAAACAATAAAGCTTTTAATGGTTCCGGCGTGTTTATTGGAAGCGCCGGCACGATGACAATGACCGGCGGCGAAATCAGAAACAATGAAGCTACGAATGGTGCCGGTGTGTTTATTGAAGGCCCCGACTTAGCTACTGAAACCGCCGGCATGATGACAATGACCGGCGGCAGCATCGTTGAGAACGTGGCGAGTAATTTCGGCGGCGGCATATTTGTGAACGACAGCGGCAGTTTAACCTTTGCCCCCACCGGCAATATCTTCATCCGCGAAAACGAAGCGGATGGTGGCGGTGGTATATTCACAAAAAGTGACCTTGTAATTCCTGCAAATGTCACAATAGAAGGTAACACGGCATGGTCCGGTGGCGGTGTGAGAGCAGGCGGTGGACAGCTCACCTTAGCCGGCGGCAGCATCATCAATAACACAGCTTCTTGGTCCGGTGGCGGCGTGTACCTCTCCAATCCGTCTATGGTGATGGTGATAACCAGCGGTACGATAAGTGGCAACATTGCTGAAGGTGACGGCGGCGGAATTTGGACAATAGACCAGACTTACGCCAACCTGGACATCTCAGCTCCTGCGGTCTTCCATTCCAACTACGCGGCGAATGGGGCCGTCATCTCGGACATACCAACATTGGTAGCAACGTACCCGAATATCAGAACAACCAGCAGCAGTGTATTTGACTTTGACCACCCGATCAACAATTACGACATCGTTGCGTACGGGGATAATAAAGCGACGTGGAACATCACGGAGAGATACGTGGACATGAGCGAAACCGAGCTTGACGGCGAGCGAGTAACTTTTGTTCTTCGGGAATCTCCCGCCTACAGCAAGATTCATCCGACTATCTCCGGCTATGCCCCGATGGGTTATCGGATCGGCGAACTTGGCAGCGGTACATATTACCCCGGCACGCCGGCCATTATTAATCCGGTGACAGGTGACCTGACTGTATACTTCATCTACGAGGAAGGCTACACCATCACCGAGAAATATGTGGACGTCAACGGCACTCTGATTAACCCGCCCGGCACGACAACGACAAGCGTTTTGCAATCGTCGGGGGCGTATTCCAAGACCATCCCGACATTGAGCGGCTATAGCGCTGTCGGCTGGATGTGGGAGGCGGCTTATCTCCCGCTGAGTGGTTCAGACTTCCCGATCACCACGACGACAAGCGGCTTAAGCGCGGGCAACCCGTCGAGCGAGGCGGTGTCCAATGACGGTACGGTGTACTTCGTATATGCTTCGGGCCCGAAGTACAATTTGACTTATGATTTAAACGGCGGCTCTATTGACAACATCTACGACCCGATTGTTGTCAGCAATTTGCCGGCGGGAACACATACTCTGGATGCATCCATCAACCCGGAATACACTCATACGACTTTGACTTTGTTCATCGGCTGGACCCTTGATGATTCCATTATCAATGTCGTCCTTGATAAGGACGACATACCTCCGATATTTGTGGATGATGTCACACTCACGAACGAGGATGTGACGGTGTACGCCGTTTGGGGCGAGGATGCAAACGACAATGGCATACCGGACGTTTTGGAAGAAAAGTTCAGCATTTTCTACGATATTAACGGCGGCATAGCCGGCAGCGGCCCCGATCCTGATATAAACCTTCTCACGCAGATGGAATATCCCTTAAACACAACGAAGAAACCAACGCATGAGCAGGTTGATAAGGAAAGCAACGGTACGCTGGTTGATGTCAAGTTCGTGGGCTGGAGTTCATCCAGAGTCATCGCCATCCTGACAAAAGACGATGTACTTCCGACATCAATGATTGAGACTGTCCTCATCGAGGACAGCAATGAGACGGTGTACGCTGTTTGGGGTTATGACACAACCGGAAACGGTCCTGACGTTCTTGCAATCAAGTACAAGGTGACATACAATGTTAATAACGGCAACGCGGACGGCCCGGCGAATGATGTAAACATCCTCAACGGCACGGTTCACACGCTGTCGACGACCGGCCCGACGCACAATAATGAGACTTACAAAGGCGCGAGCACATCCGTTAAGTTTGTCGGCTGGAGCGCAAGTG
>Ga0123353_10011401_pt1 | contig 12523 bp, 8 predicted proteins | sample TergutLab28metaG_3_FD_92763 | JGI IMG/M metagenome (GOLD analysis project Ga0123353, IMG submission 92763) | Labiotermes labralis P3 segment gut microbial communities from Petit-Saut dam, French Guiana - Lab288 P3 | ecosystem: Host-associated > Arthropoda: Insects > Digestive system > Gut ... | reverse complement strand
TGTTACTGCGGCCCCTGCCGGGGGAGTCTGAGGGTGCGGTCGGTAATGCCGGGGCTCACGTTCAGTCTATTGCCGGGTATCGCTAGTTGACGACCTTTGAGCCGCTGGTTTGAGCCCCCTCAGAGGGACTCCCCTAAAAATTCCACTGGAGGCCTACAGCGGCCCCCCGCGATGCGCCCGCTACGGCGTTGCGCGTTTCAGCATCATGATATTCTCCGCCCACCTGGAGCCGCACATCGGGCGTCACCTCCACGTCCATATACACTCCGGCGGCATGAATCCGTCCTTCATTTTCAACCGGACGATAGAGGGGGGAAGTCGAATCCTGAGGATTGACCGTCAGTCGGGTGGTCGCATTATCCCGCAGCCTGTACTGCATACTAACCTCGGGCGGCGGGTCCGATTCCATGTACGGCAAGGTGTTTTCTCCTCCGGAGAAGGGCATTCGGGCCGGCGTCAAGCGACTTTCGGGCATCTGTCGTTTCGTACTGGAGATGCTGACTCTGTCTTCGCCCAAGGGGTCCGCTCCTGCGCCTGGGTTGCCGGAGCTTACGGATTGTCCGCGACGTTGCCCTTTTTTTGCTTGTCCGTGGCCGGGCGGCGTTCCTGGGCCAGAGGATTGCCGGTAAAGCCTTTGCTTCCCTGCCGCGTAACGGTGCGCTCGGGCTTCTTGACCGGCTCGGCCTTGCCCTGCTTCACATCCCTGGATGTATTTTTTGCTGCTGCCGTCGGCTGAGCGGCAGGTGCAACGCGGACCGGAACCGGCTTCACCTTTGTCTGCTCTTTCTCCGGCGACGCGGACCGGGTAAGCACCGGCATGGTCCGTTCCCGTTGCGCCGCTTCAGCGGCTGACGCTCCGAACCACAACACCGCCAGCGCGCACGCACAAAGCGCGCACACCCGCGCGATTTTTTTTGTCGTGGCCGTCTGGTTCAGCATTACCGGCTCTCTGTCTGGATAAAACTCTTCACATCCTTGCCGCGCAGGAATTACAACGCATAACTCGCGATTATAAAAAATCTGCGCGGAATATCTCTAGTTATTTTTTAGACATATACGGGGATGTAAAAAATCGCAAGGGGGAGTTTATAAATAATACAGGCAAAGGAAGTTTTTCTGCCTTCAAAAATGGAACAATTTCCCTTCCATTGAGTTATCGGCCATTCTTTTTTCCGCACTTTGACAAAACTGAAAAGATATTTATCTTATGACTGAAAAGTCTATCCTTTTAACGAGGCTCTTTTATGACACATACCTTTGATTCCGATAATGACGCGCGATTTGAACCCGCACAGGAAACTGTCTCCGAGATGACCGACGAGCAGGACTTGTCCGCCCCTATTGAAAATACACCTGACTTGCCGAACCACCTCCCAGTTTTGCCGGTGCGTGACGTGGTGCTTTTTAATTATACGATTCTGCCTCTGTTCGTGGGCAGAGACGCTTCCGTGCAGGCCGTCGAAGCGGCCCTGCAAAAAAATCGTTATCTGCTTATCCTCACGCAGAAGGACGAACAGGTGGACAAACCCGGTCCCGACGATGTGCACAAGCTCGGCACAGTGGTCATGATCATGCGTATGCTCAAGCTTCCGGACGGACGACTCAAACTCCTCGTCCAGGGAGTCAGTCGCGCCCGCGCTTTGGCCATCACCGACGACAAAGCCTATCTTGAGGCTGAAATACAACCCCTGCCGGAGCAGGAGCATATTCCGTCCAGCGTGGCCACGGAAGCCATGATGCGCGCCGTGCGCGAGCAGAGTGAACGCATTCTTTCTCTGCGCGGTATGGCCTCCCCGGATATTACCAATGTTCTCGGCAGCATCGACCATCCCGGCAGGCTGGCGGACCTTATTGCCTCCAACCTGCGACTCAAGATTGGCGAAGCCCAGGAGCTTCTGGAAACCCTTGATCCTGTTGAACGCCTGAGCATGGTCAATGAGCATCTGGCCAAGGAAGCCGAGGTGGCCTCCATGCAGGCCCATATTCAGGAAACCGCGCGCGAGGGCATGGACAAGGCCCAGCGTGAATATTATCTGCGCGAACAGCTCAAGGCCATCCGTAAGGAACTGGGCGAAGGGCCTTCCAGCGACGATGACGATATTGCCGAACTGGCCGAAGCCCTGGACAAGGCCAAGCTTCCGCCCGAAGTGCGCAAGGAAGCGGACAAGCAGTTGAAGCGCTTGTCTTCCATGCACGCCGAATCTTCGGAAGCCAGTGTGGTGCGCAACTATCTGGAGTGGATCTCCGAACTGCCCTGGGCCAAGCTTTCCCGGGATCGCCTGGACATCATCAAGGCCAGGAAGATTCTGGAGGAGGATCACTACGGCCTGGAAAAGGTCAAGGACCGTATTCTGGAGTTTCTGTCCGTGCGCAAACTGAACCCCAAATCAAAGAGCCCCATCCTGTGCTTTGTGGGCCCCCCGGGCGTGGGAAAAACCTCTCTGGGCCGCTCCATTGCCCGTTCCATGGGCCGCCAGTTCCAGCGCATGTCCCTTGGCGGGATGCGCGACGAAGCGGAAATCCGGGGGCATCGCCGCACCTATGTGGGCGCTTTGCCCGGCCGCATCATCCAGAACATCAAGATGGCCGGAACACGTAACCCGGTGATCATGCTGGACGAAGTGGATAAAATCGGTTCCGACTTCCGGGGCGACCCTTCCTCCGCCCTGCTTGAGGTGCTGGACCCCGAACAGAACAACAGCTTCAGCGATCACTTCCTGAATGTGCCTTTTGACCTGTCCAAGGTTATGTTCATCTGCACGGCCAACCACCTGGACACCATTCCGGGGCCGCTCAGGGATCGCATGGAAATTATCCGTATTCCCGGTTACACCATGCAGGAAAAGCTCGGTATTGCCGAACGGTACCTGGTTGACCGCCAGGCCAAGGAAAACGGTCTGAAAAAGAACGACGTACACTTTGAAAAGGGCGTGCTGGAGGAAATCATCCAAGGCTACACCCGTGAAGCGGGCGTGCGCAGCCTGGAGCGGGAAGTCGGCGCGGTGTGCCGCAAACTGGCCCGCAAAAAAGCCGAAGGAAGCAAGGGACCGTTCACGGTCGGCAAGGCTTCCCTCAAGGAGTTACTCGGCGCGGCCCGCTATCTGGACGAGGATCTGGACAAAATCCCCCATCCCGGTCTGGCCGTCGGTCTGGCCTGGACGCCCCACGGCGGCGAGGTTCTGAACGTGGAAGTCTCAACCATGCAGGGCAAGGGCACAGTCACCCTGACCGGGCAACTCGGCGATGTGATGAAAGAAAGCGCCCAGGCTGCGGTCAGTTACGCCCGCAGCCATGCCAAGGAACTGGGCGTTGATCCGGAATTCAACAGCAACCTGGATCTCCATGTGCACGTACCCGCCGGCGCCACCCCCAAGGACGGCCCTTCGGCAGGCGTGACCCTGGCCACGGCCCTGGTTTCCGCCCTGACCGGCAAGCCCGTGCGCGAAAGCCTGGCCATGACCGGGGAAATCACCCTACGCGGACGGGTGCTGCCCGTGGGCGGAATCAAGGAAAAAATTCTGGCCGCCGTCGCCAGAGGTCTGTCCGATGTGCTCATTCCCAAACGGAATGAAAAGGACCTGGAGGATATTCCCAAGGATCTGCTGGCCCAGGTGACAGTGCATTCCGTGGAGACACTTGAGGAAGTGCTGAAGCTCGCCTTCCCTTCCTCGAAAAAGAAAGCGGCCAAGGCCGTCCCTTCCGGGACTCCCAAGTCGGGCACGGAGAAAAAGCCCCTACGCAGGCGGAGTTCCACAGGCCGGGAAAAAACCCTGAGCCTGACCCCGCGGTAAAGCTATTAATCTGAGGGGGCTCTGCCCCCTCAGACTCCCCCGGCAGGGGCATCATGCCCCTGCACCCCTCAGCGCCTGAAAACAGCTTTGCTGTTTTCAGGAGTGCCGGAACACCCAAATGCCGGGTCAAGGGCCGGCCAGGCCCTTGCGGGGTGGAGGGGCAGAGCCCCTCCAAAAAATATAATTTAACTTACCATCACTGCTGCACCAACCTGTACCCCTCACCTTCCTTCACCACCGTGCCCCAACCGGGGAACGGCAGGTGCATGCCGGCAACGGGCCAGTTCTTCTCGGCCAGAAGCTCCAGAAAGCGCTTGCGGTCCGCGATAGCCAAGGGGACATTCATATCGAACCTGGCGCACTCGTCGGGCAGCGCAAACTGCAAGGGGGCGCTGTGAATCAAATCACCGATGATCAGCAGACTCTTGCCATCCGCTTCCAGTTGAAACACGGTATGGCCGGGGGTATGCCCTTCCGCGTTCAGGGCGGTCACGCCCGGCAGCACGGTATCGCCATAGGCAAAAAATTGTATATCATCACCGTAAATCTCGGATATGGCCTTAACTATACCAGCGTTGACATTGCCGGAGTCTTTCTCGGCCTGGCCGAGCCAGAAGTCCAGTTCAGGCTTGGTAACCATGATCTTGGCCTTGGGGAAAGCCCGCACCCCGTCCTTGAGCAGTCCGGCTACGTGATCCCCATGCATGTGGGTCAGCAAAACGAGGTCCACAGCTTCAAGCTCGACTCCAAGTCCGGGAAGCAAATCCCAAAGTCTGCCCGGTGTCTCCCGCATGGTGCCGAGACCTGTGTCAAAAAGCACGTTTTTGCCTCCGGCGCGCAGCAGGAACACGTTAAATCCCGCCTCGGCCTTGCCGTCAGTGAAGAATTTTTGTCTTTCCTGTTCAGAAGCAGGTCCGCTGAACAGTTCAATGGACATGTCTCCGGGCAGATCCTGGATGATCGTGACCGTCATATCGCCGGCTTTCCAGATCTCCTGCACCGGCGGTTCCGGCGTCGCGGCCAAGGCCGGACCAGGGAAAAGCAGGAACAGGAAAAGCAACAGGGCCGAAGTAAAACGTCCCTTGCCGGATGTGGAAAGGGAAAAATGCGCTATGGACATGAGAAGACCTCCTGAGCGTCAACGGTTATTGGGATGCGCCACGCGGCAGGGAAAAGCCGCGAGACATTTCCGAACACTAGCAGACCAGGGCGTGGGGGTCCAGCTTTGGAGGGGCTCTGCCCCTCCAAGCCTCCCCGCCAGGGCCTAGCCGGCCCTGGACCCGGCGTTTAGGTGCTGTCCCCGGACCGGGCACTCCTGAAAATAGCGAAGCTGTTTTCAGGCCATGAGGGGTGCAGGGGCATCATGCCCCTGCCGGGGGAGTCTGAGGGGGCAGAGCCCCCTCAGGGGGGGTAGAGCCCCCTCAGGGGGGGTAGATTAACCGGGTCCGGCCTACAACTGCGAAAGCAACTGCAGGAAACGCCTGTTCAGATCCAGCATTTGTTCCCGAACCTCAGCCTGCTCATCCCAGGACTTTTGCCGCACATCGGAAAGGCCTGCCCTGAGTTGGACCAGCTTGCCTTCGGTTTCCGAAAGCAGAAGATCCCAGTTGATTTTCCTGGCCGCAACAACACTGTCGTCCATATACAGCTTGGGAGCCTTGCCCGGCTCAAGGGTGATTTCCTCAAGATAGGCCGGGATGCTCACTTTCAAGCCGTAGCGCTGACGCAGCAGCTCGGCCAGGGGTTGCTGCGCCCTTTCTTCGCCGTGTACCAAAAAGACTTTAAGTTCCGGACGGCAGAAGGCGCCCACCCAGTCCAGCATCTGGCTCTGTCCGGCATGTCCGGAAAAGCCGCCTATGGTGTAGATTTTAGCGGCCACCTTGACTTCGTCGCCCAGAATGGTCAGCGATTCCGCCCCGTCCACGATTTTCCGCCCCGGCGTGCCCACGGCCTGATAACCGGTGAACACGATGCTGGCGCCTTTCCGCCACAGGTTATGGCGCAGGTGGTGCTTGATGCGTCCGGCATTGCACATGCCGCTGGCGGAAATGACAATGGCCGCGCCTTCCCGGCGGTTGATGGCTTGGGACTCCTCCGCGCTCAGGGTGTACTTGAGCCCCGGCAGGGTCAGAGGGTCTTCCCCTTTTCGCAAAAGATCCTGTGTTGCCCGATCAAAGTACCCGGGATACTTGCGGAAAATCTCTGTGGCTTTGATGGCCAGAGGGCTGTCAACATAAATCGGGATGCCGGTCGGCAGCTTGCCGTCCTTGTGCAGCAGGAACAGGGTGTATATGACTTCCTGGGTGCGTTCCACCGCGAAAGCCGGAATAATGGTTTTCTGCCCGTTGGCCGTGGCATGGGCTATGGCTTCGGCCAGTTCGTCCCGGCTGGTGGACTCGTTTTTATGGTCACGGTCGCCGTATGTGGACTCAAGAAATAGATAATCCGCCTCGAGGGACGGCCGGGCCGGGTCGTTCACAATAAGGGCGTTGGGCCGTCCCAGATCGCCGGAAAATATCAGGCGGGTTTCCTTCCCCATCTCCGTAACTTCCAGTTCCAGAAAGGAAGAGCCCAGGATATGCCCGGCATCGCAGAAACGGACCCGCACGCCGGGAGCGGGGGAAAAGGGTTCGTCGTAGCGAACGCCTTTGAGCAGTCCGGCGGCTTTTGCCGCGTCCTCGGTGGTATACAGGGCCTCCACAATATCGTTGCCGCGCCGGGCTCGTTTGCGGTTGGCCCACTCCGCCTCCATTTCCTGGATGTGCGCACTATCCAGGAGCATGATGTCCAACAGCTCCACCGTGGGTTCAGTGCAGTATACAGGCCCCGTGAAACCTTCCCGCACCATGCGCGGCAACAGGCCGCTATGGTCGATATGAGCGTGGGTCAGCAGGATGAAATCCAGTTTTTCGGCCTGATAGGCTTTGGTGTTGAGGTTGCGCTTTTCAATCACGGCACTGCCTTGATGCATGCCGCAGTCAACGGCGAAGCGCTTTCCCGCTGCCTCAACGACAAAGCAGGAGCCTGTGACTGTCTGGGCCGCGCCCAAAAGCTGAATTTTCATAGCCGCTCCGTAAAAATTTGTTCTCCGGCAAAGAAGATGAACCTGCTATTAAGAGAACTCCATGGTATTCGACCAAAACAGCAGGCTTATCCGACGCAGCGGTCGGGCAAAAGGGTCATTTGGCAGCATAGTTTGGAAGCCAAGTGGTTTCAAGTACCTTGCCTTGGCCCTGAGCGCAAGTATTTCTATACCATCGGCAGTGCCCCGGCTTGGCGTGATACATCGTCAGATTTCGTTTTTTGCGGAGGGAGTATATTCTTATGATACTCGGCGGTCGTAAAAAATGATGCCTGACGAAGTATCCCCAAACTGAGGCGCTACCCATAATTTACAGCCCCGAAGGAACCTGCTATAGCATTCCACGCTCTGAGGGGGCTCAAACCAGTGGCGCAAAGGTTGTCAACTAGCGATACCCGGCAATAGACTGAACGTGAGCCCCGGCATTGCCGTCCACACCCTCAGACTCCCCCGGCAGGGGCCGCAGTAACACGCCGGTTGTGCCGTTGTACTATCCAGCGATGTGAGCAACATGAGCCTTTATGGTAACTGCTTGCCCCCTGCACCCCTCATGGCCTGAAAACAGCTTTGCTGTTTTCAGGAATGCCGGACACCCAAATGCCAGGTCCAGGACCGGCTAGGTCCTGGCGGGGAGGTTTGGAGGGGCAGAGCCCCTCCAAAAAATAGTCGGCGTGAGAATCTAACTGGAGGAACATCCTGTATGAAACTTGCTGATCGCGTGTCGCAACTCAAGCCTTCGGCGACCCTGGCCGTCACCGCCAAGGCGCGGGAGATCAAGGCCCAGGGCAAGGACATCCTCAGCTTGTCCCTTGGCGAACCGGATTTTCCTACCCCGAAGCATATCTGTGAGGCTGCCAAAAAAGCCATTGACGAGGGCTTCACCTGGTATACCGACGTACCCGGCATACCGGAACTTCGCGCTGCGGCGGCAGGATACTTCAATTCCCAGTACAACGCGGGAGCCGGTCCGGAACATATTGTGATCAGTAATGGCGGCAAGCACAGCATTTACAACATCTTTCAGGCCCTTTTGAATCCCGGGGACCATGTGCTCGTTCCCGCGCCGTACTGGCTCAGCTATCCCGCCCAGGTGGAACTGGCGGGGGCCAAGCCGGTCATCATCGCGGCCAGTCCGGAAAAAGGCTTCAAGATCACCCCGGTTGATCTTGAAAACAACGTGACGCCGAAGACGCGCATACTCGTGCTCAATTCTCCATCCAACCCCACGGGCGTCTGTTACACCAAGGCCGAGGCCGACGCCATTGCCCAGTGGGCCGTGGACAGAGACATCATTGTTCTTTCTGACGAAATCTACGACCGCCTCATCTTTGATAACGCGAAGCCCGTGAGCCTGTGCTCCTGGTGGAAAAAGCATCCGAACCGCTTCGTGATTGTGAACGGCGTGGCCAAAACCTTTGCCATGACCGGCTGGCGCGTGGGCTATTCCCTGGCCAATGAAGCCTTGAGCAAGGCCATGTCCAGCCTGCAGAGCCAGGCCACATCCAATGTCTGCTCCATAGCGCAAAAGGCGGCTCTGGCGGCACTGACCGGCGGCTTCGCCGATGCCGATGCCATGCGCGCGGCCTTTGAGCGCCGCCGCAACCTGGCGTACGAGATTGTCTCCACCTGGCCCGATGTGATCTGCCCCAAACCCCAGGGCGCATTCTACATCTTCCCTGACGTGCATCGCCACTACACCGCGCGCTTCCCCGATTCCACCTCCCTGTGCACTGCTCTTCTGGATGACGTGGGCGTGGCCCTGGTGCCGGGCGCTGCCTTCGGCGATGATCGCTGTATCCGGATTTCCTTTGCCGTCAGCGACGAAATCCTGGAAAAGGCCCTGAAGCGCATCGAACAGGTTCTGTTCCGCAAGTAGGCTTAGATTATGATCAGAGCAGGAGAAACCGGACACAGAATCGGCCTGTCCCGTAAGGACATGATTGTTTTTGAGCAGCGCCTTGTGGACGCCATAGGTTCGCTCTTTCCCTTTACAAGCCACAGCATGCATTTTCCACGCAGCATTGATGACAGCGATGCCGCATGGGTCGCTGAAGAAAAGAAGCTCTTGCTGCCCTTGACCGGAGAAGACGGAGCCATGCTCGGCGTGTTTGTGGCCAGGGGAGTCAAGCAGAAGGCCGTCGCGGCTTTACTTCCCCACTGGCCCGCTCTGCGCGCGCTCATAGCGGACAACCTCCTGCTCTACAAACGCAGTCTCTGCGATCCGGTAACCGGGTTGTTCACGCGGCACTATCTGCTGCGCTGCATGGAGCGGGAAATTGAAACCCTGCGCGATCCCTTGCGCGCGTCTCCGGGCGCTTCCAGCCAGGCGGACGGCATCGTGAGCACCGGAAGAAGCGGCGAGGGCCTGGTCAGCGGGCCTGAGGAAATCCGGCGCTCCTCTCTGGCCACCCTGGTGGTGCGTCTGGCCGCTCTGCGCGACGTGGTGCGCGAGTTCGGCTACCAGTTCGCCGACGAACTGATGGTAGCTCTGGCCGATGCCCTGGCGGCCGTGTGTCCGGAACAGGCCCTGGCCGCGCGTACCGGGGATTCGGAGTTCGCCGTGCATCTGCCTTCGGCAGGTCCGCGCGCCTGCCGCGCTCTGGCCGCAGACATCGTGCAGGCCATGCGTAAAGTCTTTCTGGTCCATCCCCTCAAGCGCGAACAGGTAGGTATTTACGCCTCTGTGGGCTACACGCTGTACCCCCAGGACGCCGCAGGCCCCGTGTTTATACGTCCGCCATCGGAGCAGGCCCGCCTGATACTCAGAAAGGCCCGCCTGGCCGCTGCCCTGGCCGAGGAAACGCCTTTTTCCGGCAGAACCGACGCTGATTCGGTCATGGGTTTTGGCAGCATCCTGGCCGAAGGCGGCCGGGTGTTGGAAAGTCTGCCCCTGTCCAGAGTGTTGGTCAGCCTGGGTTCCAACATGCACGCCCGGGAAGGCCAGCGCTTTTCGGTCTGGACCACCAGCTATGCCGGCGCGGAGCGGGAAAAAACGGCACGTCCGCTCACCCCGCTGTACAAGGGCGAAATAGTGCTCATGGACGTGTATGATGACGTTTCCCAGGCCGAGGTCATCCACCTCGGCGAACCCGGCTGGAATATTGAGCCGGGCGATCATCTGGTGCTCCTGCCCGAGGAGCAGGGGAGCCTCGCCCGGACCGCCGGCGGAGAAGTGAAGCTGGACGCGGCCACCGGACTCCTGCGGCACGGCGACTTTCTGGCTCGTTGGGCCGAGGAGCGCGAACGCGCGGACAGTTTTGCCCTGGCCCTGCTGCGCCTTGCGCCCAAACACGACACAGGGGCGGAACATGGTTCCCAGGAGGGTGACCCGGGCGGAACTGCGGACGACGATGCTGAAGCGGACACTTTTCAAGGCGGCGATCCCTTCCATTCCAGGGAGGGCGGCGCGCATCCGGGCCGCTTCATGGCCGAAGCCGTGCGCCTGTGCCTGGAAGACCTGAGCCTGCCTCCGGGCAAAGGAGATTCGGACAAATCCGGTACCCCGCCCCCTCTTGGGGGCCGCTATGGCTTGAACAGTCTGATTTTTTTTCATCCCTCACCGGACATTGCCTCCCTGGCCGGACAATACGCCCGATTGGCCGAAGCCATTGCCTCCCGCCTGGGTGTTGAGGTGGCCGTGGGCATTGCCATGCACCCCTGTCTGGATTTTCGTAAGGCCGACGCCCTGGAAAATTGTCAAAAGGCCCTGGAATATGCTATGCTCCTGCCCAGACCCCACGTGGGCGTGCTTGACTCCCTGGCTTTGAACATCAGCGCGGATAAACGCTTCAGCCAGGGCGACACCTTCGGGGCGATCAAGGAATATCAACTGGCCTTGCTGGCCGACGAAAACAACGGCATGGCCTGGAATTCCCTGGGCATCTGTCTTGCGGGCCTGAGTCGCCATTCCGAGGCTGAGCGTCATTTTACCCGCGCCCTGGACTGCAATTCCGGCGATGTCATGGCCATGTACAACCTCGGCTACATGCACCAGTCCCAAGGGCGGCCGGATGAAGCCGGAAAATGCTATGAGCGCTGCCTTGAACTCGAAGCCGGGCACCTGTATGCTCTAGTCCGCCTGGGCCAACTGGCGGAAAGCGGCGGCAATCCGAAAGCCGCCCGGGAATTATACGAACAGGCGGCCGTGCTCCCCGGCGGCAAAAGTCTGACCTACCGGCATTTTGCCCGCCTGTGCATCAGCGAGGGCAACTGCGATGAGGCTCGGGAACACCTGCACGAGGCGCTTCTGCACGACCCGCAGGATGCCCTGGCCATGATTCTCCTGTCCGGCATGTATCTGGATGCCGGGGAAGACCCGGAAATGGCCGCTTCCTTTGCCCGCCAGAGTGTTTCCCTGCGTCCCACCTTGCGCGGCGGCTGGCTGCAACTGGCCAGGGCTCTGGAAGCTCTGGGCCGCGTCAAGGAAGCCAGGGAGGCGCGTCTCAAGGCCGGTGAAATGTAAGATTTTTTATTTAGGGTTGGATTTATTTAATTATATTTTTTTGGAGGGGCTCTGCCCCTCCACCCCGCAAGGGGACTGAGTCCCCTTGACCCCGCAATTTCCTGAAAACGGCAGAGCCGTTTTCAGGAGCCTAGCACAAGGAACACGCGCCCATGTCCGCCTATACCGCCTTGCTCGATACATTGAAAAACTCGCCCAAAACCTGGTTGATCACCGGGGCGGCAGGCTTTATCGGCTCCAACCTGGTCCAGTCCCTGCTCGACGCGGGGCAAAAAGTTGTCGGCCTGGATAATTTTTCCACCGGCTACCGCAAAAACCTGGACATGGTCCGGGATGCCGTGGGGCACGAAGCCTGGAAAAACTTCAGCTTCATACTGGGCGATATCCGGGATTTGGCGACCTGCCGCACGGTCTGCGCCGGAGCCGACCACATACTGCACCAAGCCGCGCTGGGTTCGGTGCCGCGCTCCATTGAAGATCCCATTTTAAGCAACAGCAACAATATCGATGGCTTCTTGAACATGTTGGTTGCGGCCAGGGATGCGGGCGTGCGCAGTTTCGTCTATGCCGCCTCCAGTTCCACCTATGGGGACGAACAGGACCTGCCCAAAGTGGAGAATCGCATCGGCAAGCCTCTCTCTCCCTATGCCGTGACCAAGTACGTGAACGAACTGTACGCCGATGTCTTTGCCTCGGCTTACGGTTTCCGCAGCATCGGGCTGCGTTATTTCAACATCTTCGGACAGCGCCAGGACCCCGACGGCCCATACGCGGCTGTTATTCCTCAGTGGTTTGCCGCCATCCTGCGCAAAAGCCAGGTCCATATCAACGGAGACGGCGAAACCTCGCGGGATTTCTGCTTTATCGCCAACTGTGTGCAGGCCAACCTGCTCGCGGCCTGCGCCCAAAAGGACGAAGCCTGGAATCAGGTGTACAACGTGGCTTTCGGCCAGCGCATCACCCTGAACGAACTCTTCCTTCTCATTCGGGACGAGGTCGTCCGGCACAGGCCGGAAGCGGCCAAGGCCGAAGCCAGGTACCGGGATTTCCGGGCCGGAGATGTGCGCCACTCTTTGGCCGATATCAGCAAGGCCCGCGAGTTGCTCGGCTATGACCCGGAGTATGACGTGCGCAAGGGATTGCGCGAAGCGGGCGACTGGTATTGTAAAAATTTGGGATGATATTATA
>Ga0123353_10011399_pt1 | contig 12524 bp, 7 predicted proteins | sample TergutLab28metaG_3_FD_92763 | JGI IMG/M metagenome (GOLD analysis project Ga0123353, IMG submission 92763) | Labiotermes labralis P3 segment gut microbial communities from Petit-Saut dam, French Guiana - Lab288 P3 | ecosystem: Host-associated > Arthropoda: Insects > Digestive system > Gut ... | reverse complement strand
CAGAACTGGTGCCCCCCGCCGGGCCCGACCCAAGCAGGAAGGCTCACCCGCCCCCCGCCCGACCCAAGCAGAAGGCTCAACCGCCCACCCCCCCTAGTGCATGTCGAGCCCAAGCTGGTCCGCGTCGAGCTGGTCGAGGGCCTCGTCGAGCAGCTCGGACTGGTAGGTGCCGAGGTTGCGCTGGCGGACGAGCTCGGTGCGCTGGGCTTTGATGAGGATCTGGCGCAGCTCGCGGAACTGGGCGCGCCAGGCGCGTGACTCTGCGGTGGGTTCGAGAAGGTGCTCGTGGAGCTGTTCGAGCTCGATGCGGAAATGGTCGAGCATGTCGGCGTCGAACGGTTGGCCGTTGGGACGTTTGAGGTCCGGCGACTCCAGGCGTGCCATCCGGGCGGCGGTGAGGTCGGCGCGCAGGGCACGACGCTCGTCACCGTTGTCGGTGGGCACGTCGAGGTTGAGCCAGCGCACGAGGTACGGCAGGGTCGCGCCTTGGACGAGCAGGGTTCCCACAGCGACGACGAACGCGATGAGCACGAGCAGCGACCGGTTCTCCGCACCCATCGGAAGGGTCTGGGCTGCGGCCAGGGTGATCGCCCCGCGCATCCCCGCCCACACCAGCACGACCCCTTCTTTGGGGCCCAGGTGCTGGTCGGCCAGGTAGTCCAGGTCGGCGGTGCGCCGGGCGATGCGGATCTTGGCCCGCTGCTGGCGGCGGTCGTGCCCGGGCAGCGCCTGCGACGCGCGGCGCAGGACGTCGTCGTCGACGAGCTGCTGCAAGGCGGCGAGGCGTTCGCGGGTGCCACCACGTCGGCGGCGCCGGTCCAGAGCCCACAGCGCCGGGGCGATGAACGCCGAGCGGATGACCATGATGACCAGGGCGACCAGGGCGGCGATCTCCACCGCCAGCCACGCCGACTCGTGGGCTTCGTCGACGTGCTCGACCAACGCGGCGGCCTGCAGGCCCATGAGCAAGAAGATGCCGCCTTCGAGCAGGAGGTTGACCGTCCCCCACACGGCTTTTTCTGTCAGGCGTTCGTCGGCTGACAGCGACCGCGGCGACCCGTACCCGATGACCAGCCCGGCGACGACCGCCGCGACAAGGCCTGACCCGTTGAAGTGCTCGGTGGGCACAGCGGCGACGAACGGCGTCGCCAACGACACGGCGACGGATTTCGACGGGTTGGACAACCACGCCCGGGCGAACAGGTTGAGCCGGCCCACGACCCACCCGATGACGACCGCGACCGCGACCGCCCAGGCGAAGTCCCGGGCGACCCCGCCGAGGCTGACCTGGTCGCCGGTCGTCGTCACAGCAGCGGCGACACCAAGGGTCGCCACGACGCCTTTGGCGCTGCGCAGCAGCACCAGGGCGGTGGCGTCGTTGAGCAGGGCTTCGCCCTCGAGCACTGTGACGACCCTTGGTGACAGCCCCGCCTTCCTCACGATCGTCGTCGCCACGGCGTCGGTCGGGCTGACGACCGCACCCACAGCGATCCCCAGCGCCAGGTGCACCCCCAAGATCATGTGCAGCAGCACCCCGACCGCAACAGCCGAGACCACAACGAGGATGACGGCCATCCCCGAGATGATCCACAGGTTCCGCCGGAAGTCCATCGTCGGCATCGACACGGCTGTGGCGTACAGCAGCGGCGGCAAGATCAGCTGCAGGACGATCTCAGGTTCGACCTCGAACCCGTTGACGAACAGGTCGTGCCACCACGGCGTCATCGACACCCCGATCCCCACGACGACGAGCGCCAGGGGGCCGGCGAACCTGATCTTGGGGGCGAACGCGGTGACGGCAACTGTCACGAGCACACCGATGACGATGAGGGGCAGGGCAGTTTCCACGCCCGTAGTGTACGGACCTCCCAGGTGATCGACCCAGGACCGGCCCCTGGTGCGCGCGCCGCGCCTGGGCAGGTGGCACGGCCCGGGCGCCGGCGCACACACCGCCGGGGGGTGGGAACAAAACCGTCGAATACCGCATCTGACCAATTGCGTCACGCGGGGCGCAACGCGACACAACCGGGGGCACAGCACGACACCAGGTCCGGCCGGACTGTCGGTGATGAGCGGTAGGCTGCGGCCTATGGTTCCGTTCATCGTCGTCGGGACGGTCGGCCTGGTGCTGCTGTTCGCCTCACTGGCGTTCGGCGACGTGGTCGACCTGCTCGACGGTGCGCTCACCGGTGCAGGGCTTGGTGCGGGGATGGCTGTGTTCGGCGCTGTTGGCGCCATCGTCACCGCCAGCAACAAACCGGTGGTGCTCGCGTACGTCTTCTCGGCCGTCTTCGGCCTCGCGGTGATCGTCGCGGTCCCTGTCGCGTTGCGGGCCTTGTCCCGCTCCGACGACGGGACCCCGCCGTCGCCGCTCGGGCTGTACGGCACGGCCCGTTCGACCATCACCGCGGCAGCCGGCGAGGTCAGCCTTGACGGCCCCCACGAGATGGAGACCCGGATGGCGTTCGCCGACTACCAGATCGCCGCCGGAACTCGTGTGCACGTCGTCGACGTGCAAGGGGCCCGGGTCAAGGTCACGCAGGCCGACCCGGTGGACGTGCCTGGTGACGTGGACGAACCGCCTCGTTGAGACCACACCTGAGACCAACCAAGGAAAGAGACGCACGTGGATTCATACTCTGACACCGTCATCATCGCTGCGGTCGTCGTGCTGTTCGTCGTCGTGCTGGCCCTCGGCGGGTTTATCGCCAGCCGGATCAAACGTGTGCCGCCGAACCAGGCCCTGGTGATCGTCGGGCGCGGGGCCCGCGAACGTGAGACTGAGGACGGCGGGCAGAAAGTCGTCATCGGTGGGCGCACGTTCGTCTGGCCGGTCATCCAGCAGGGGTTCGCCGTGTCGCTGGAGCAGCGCCAGATCGCCATCAGCGTCGAGGGCGTGGACAAGAACTTCATCAAGCTCGCGATCCAGGCGTCGGTGAACTTCAAGGTCTCGGGCACCACTGAGGGCGTGCGGCGCGCCGCCCAGCGTTTCTTGAGCCAGCAGGCGTCGTTGAACCAGATCATCCAGCAGTCCTTGGAAGGGTCGCTGCGCTCGATCATCGGCAACATGCCGGTGCAGGAGATCATCTCCAACCGCACCGCGCTGTCTGAGGGTGTCGTCGAGGCGACGAAGGTCGACCTGGCCGAGCAGGGCCTGCAGGTTGACCTGCTGAACATCTCTGACATCTCCACCCCCGGCACGACATACCTGGCCGACCTGGGCCGCGGCGAAGCCGCCCTGGCCCGCCAGTACGCCGAGATCAAAGAGGCTGAGACTGCCCGCGCTGCCGAGTTCGCCCGTATCGAGGCCACCGAGCAGGTCGCCGAGCGCCGCAAGGCCCTGGCCCTGAAACAAGCCGCGATCAAGGCCGAGACTGACCGCGCCGACGCCGAGGCGAACGCCGCCGGCCAGCTCGCCAAAGCCGAGCAGGACCGCCTCGTCGCCGCCGAGGAGCGCGAGGCCCTGGTCGAGAAGGCCCGCGTCGAACAAGAGCGCCTGGACATCGAGATCCGCAAACCCGCCGAGGCTGACGCGTACGCCGCGGTCCAAGAAGCACAGGCCCGCCGCGACGCCGCGAACGCCGCCACCGAAGCCGAGGCCTACAAACGCCAGAAGGTCGCCGAGGCCAACAAGGTCGCCGCCGTCCAGGACGCCGAAGCCGCAGCCGCCGCGGTCCGCCTGGCTGGTATCGCCGACCGTGACCGCCAGGTCGCCCAGGCCGCCGGTATCAAAGCCGAGGGTGAAGCCCGCGCCGCCGCCATCGCCGCCGAGGGCCTGGCCGAGGCGACCGCGACCGACGCCAAAGCCGAAGCCCTGAAGAAGTATGGCGACGCGGCCCTGGCCACCGAGATCATCGCCCGCCTGCCTGAGATCGCCAAAGCGATCGCCACCCCCCTGGGTGCGATCGACCACCTCACTGTCGTGTCGACCGACGGCGCCTCAGCCGTCACCAAGACCGTCTCCCAGGTCGCAGGTGAGCTTCCCGGCGTCCTGCACAGCCTCACCGGCCTGGACCTGTCAGCCCTGCTCCGCAACGCCGGAACCGCCGCCGCCCCAGCCCCCACACAGCAAGCCTGACCCCGTCACCCGGGGTCATTGCGACCACCCTCCACGCGCAGACAAGTGAGGCATCGAGGTCAACGGTTCGCGTCGAGGTCAACGTGTCTTTACGTTGACCTCGACGCGAACCGTTGACCTCGATGGTCGCGGCACGCCGTCGCTGACCAGTGCGTGATGGCCTCGCGGGTGGCGGTGGTCTGCGGGTCTGTGCCGCCCAGGACGTGCAGGCGGTCGGCCAGGACGCTCCACAGCTGGTCGACGGCGGTGGGGGCGTCGCCGGCCTCACCGGTCCACCAGGCGAGGCGGTAGCGGATCGTCAAGGTTTCGCGGTGGTCGCGTCCGAACACGTCGACGGCGTCGCGCAGGACGTCGGCCAGCTCACGCACAGCCCCCGCGGGGTCACCGGCCTCACCGGTCCACCAAGCCAGATGGTGCCGGGTGGTGAGGATCTCGGGGTGGTCGCGGCCGAACACGCGCGTGCTGTCGGCGAGCAGCCCATCAAGCTCGCGCACGGCCGCGGCCGGGTCCCCAGCGCGGCCGCGCCACCCTGCGAGGATCCCGCGGGTCTTCAAGGTCGCAGGATGGTCTTTGCCCATGATACGGACCGTGTCGGCCAGGACTGCTTCCATCTCTGGCACCGCGCGGGCCAGGTCGCCGGCCTCTCCGTGCCACCGGGCGATGCTCCGCCGGGTCTTCAAGGTTCCGGGGTGGTCGCGCCCGAGCACCCGTACCCGGTCAGCGCGCACCGCCTGAAGGTCACGCAGCGCGCGCGGGACGTCACCGGACTTGGCACGGAGCTCGGCTGCGTGCTGACGCACCGACAGCGTCCTGGGGTGGTCGGGCCCCAGGACGGCGATGGTGGCGGCGAGCACCTGCTCCAGCTCGTGCACCGCACCGAGCGCGTCGCCGGCCTTGCCGCGCAACCGCGCGTGGTACGACCGTGTGACCAGCGTCTCGGGGTCGTCGGGCCCGAGGGTGCGCACCCGGTCGGCCAGGACCGTGTCGAGAAACTCCACGGCGTTGCGCACGTCGCCTGCCTCGGCGAGGTAGTACGCGAGCTCGTTGCGGGCGAGCATGATGTCGTGGTGGTCGTCGCCGTGCGTCCCGCGGTACTCGGTCAACAGCTGCTCAAGCTCGCGCACCGCCCCGAACGTGTCACCGGTCTCGCCCAGCCACCAGGCGAAGTGGTTCCAGGCGCGCAGGGTGTCGCGGTGGTCGGGTCCCATCGCACGTCGTGACGCCACGAGCAGGGCCTTGTGGTAGACCACCGCCTCCTTCACAGCGCCGCTCTGCGCGACCGACCGCCCCGCGCGGAACAGCGCAGCGTGGATCCCGTCAGCCAGGAGCGCCGGTTCGCCCACCGACCACAGGTGCTCCACGACGCTGCGCAGCTGTGGGCCTTCGACCAGGTCGAGGTTGCTGTCAGGCCACACGTCGACGGCAGCGTCGGCCAGCGCGACGATGGCGCCGGACCGGTCAGCGGCCAGGTCGCCGATCGCGCGCTGGGCCAGGGCGTGCACAGCGACCGGGTCCCACGCCTGCGGGCCAAGACGGACCAGGGCGACCCGTTCCAGCGCACGTAACGCCGCGTCGGCGTCCGGCTCGCCGTGGTCGCACAGGTACCGGCGGGCCGCGGCGGTGGTGAACAAGCAGCGCGGCGTGGCGGTGGGGTGGGCCACCGAGACCAAGACGGCCATCGCGCCGGCATGGTCACAGTGGGTCGCGGCGCGGTCCAAGGCGATGGACCAGGTCGCGGCGACGGTGCGGCGGTCGTAGGCGATATCGGCTTGGGCGAGCACGTCGGACAAGGTCCGGGTGCGGTCGCAGAACCGGGCGAGGTAGCCCGCAGTGGTGAGCTTTTCGTCGATGGCCACAGCGGTCGCCTGGTTGAGCGCCACAGGGTGGTAGCCCAGGGCCTGGACCAGGGCGCCGACCTCGTCGAGGGCGCCGGCGGGCATCGTGGCGGTGTACGGGGCGAGCCGTTCGGCGACGTAGGTCTCCGCTTCGTCTGCGCTGAACACGTCAAGGTCGACGACGTCGTCGACGCGGAAGAACACCTCGTACCCGATGTCGTCGCGGCGCGTGGTGACCAGGACCTGGCCCGGACCCGACGGCCACCAGCGTTCCAGGGCGTCCGGTTCGACGTCCAGGTCGTCGAAGACCACCAGCCACGACGTCGCGGTCCGCAGCCACTGCCTGAACGCCTCGGCGAGCACCACGGCGTTGGTCTCGGCGGCGTCCACCCCCATGTGCTCACGGCCGACCGCCGTCGCCGCCCGCGAGCACGCGGTGACGATCCCGTCGATGCTCGACGCGTCGACCCACACCTTGACCTGCGCGTCGGACCCCTCGTAGCACTCCCTGGCGAGCTGGGACTTACCCACCCCACCGTCGCCGTGCAGCACCTGCGTGTGCGACAGCACCACTGTTGCCGAGCTGCCCCACGCCGCGTCGATCCGCTCGCGGTAGCGCCTGCGCGGCTGGAACGCCGGGGGTCGACGCGGCGGGTTGCCCACGAGCACCCGCACCAGCCCGCCCGGCGCCTCGGGCCGCACCCGCCCGACCAACGGCACCACTGCGAGCGCCAGCGCCAGCACCGCCAGCGGCATCGAGGTCCACAGCACAACGACGGTCTTCGCCGACTCTGAGCTCGCCACCCACGCCGCTGCGGCCCCACCCGCCAACAGTGCCCACCCACCCCACAGCCACCAGCGCCAACGCAGCCCCAAGCGGACCCCACCAGCACCGACGCTCATGCGACAACCCTAGTCAGCGTTGCGCGGCGACTCCAGGATGAGCCTGGCTGCACGTGAAGCATCGAGGTCAACGGTTCGCATCGAGGTCAACGTATAGACACGTTGACCTCGACGCGAACCGTTGACCTCGATGGTTCATGCGGAAGCAAGGGCGTACGAGATGCGAGAGCGGCGTGGGTGGTCACCGCCATGATGGTCTCCATGAGCGAACCAGCGACCCCAAGCGAGATCCTGCTGTACCAGCGTGACGCCGACGGCCTGCCCGCCATCTCGGTCCGCCTCGACGGCGAGACCGTGTGGTTGACGCAGGCGCAGATGGTCGACCTGTTCAGGTCGAGCAAGGCCAACGTCAGCGAGCACATCAGGCACGTCTTCGACGAGGGCGAGCTGGAGCAGGAGGCAACTGTTCGGAAATTCCGAACAGTTCAAGCCGAGGGCACCCGGGAGGTGTCTCGGGACGTTGCCTACTACAACCTCGACGTGATCATCTCGGTGGGGTACCGGGTGAGGTCGCTGCGCGGGACGCAGTTCCGGATCTGGGCGACCCAGCGGCTGCGGGAGTACCTGGTCAAAGGGTTCGCCATGGATGACGCGCGGCTCAAGGAGCTCGGGGGTGGGGGGTACTGGCGCGAGCTGCTCGACCGGATCCGCGACATCCGGTCCAGCGAGAAGGTGCTGTACCGACAAGTGCTGGACTTGTACGCGACGTCCGCGGACTACGACCAGGCGAGCCCGACCAGCACGACGTTCTTCGCGGCTGTGCAGAACAAGCTGCACTACGCGGCGCACGGGCACACCGCAGCGGAGGTCATCGCCGCACGGGCCGACGCGGGCAAGCCCTTCATGGGTTTGCTGTCGTTCACGGGTCAGCGCCCGACGAAGGCCGAGGTGACCGTGGCGAAGAACTACCTGGACGAACGTGAGCTGCAGCGGCTGAACACGTTGGTCTCGGCGTACTTCGACGCCGCCGAGTTCCGGGCCCAGAACCACCAGGTGACATATATGGCCGACTGGTTGGCACACCTGGACCGCCTCATCGTGGCCATGGACGCCCCGAGCCTCGAGGGGCGCGGCACCGTCAGCCACCGCGAGGCTGTTGACAAGGCCACGACCGAGTACCGAGTACCGCGCCGGCCTCGACGACCAACCGTCCGACGTCGAGACCGCCTACCTGGAGTCCCTCAAACGCGCCCAGCGGCACATCGAGAAACAGGACGATGGGACCGGCTCCTAGCGTCTTGCCTGGTCAACGGCGGTCGCCCGTCGCCTGGACTGGCCTTGCGCTGGGCTTCGGTTCCCAGCGGCAATGTCGGCGCCTGAGCAAAGGTGGCGTCGCCCCAGCCCAGCTCACCGAAGATTGCGACTGCCTCGTCCAGGCGGGGGTTACGGGTCATCGTGGGTCATCGCTCCCGAGGTGGAGGACAGCGTCATGCTTGAGATGGTAGTTGACTGCGGTTGACGTCGAGGGACACGGTTCGCATCGACGGCAGCAGGTAGAACCGTGGCTGTCGCGTCGAACCGTGGCGCTCGATGAGCTCGGGGGTCTGCCGGCGGCCGTAGCCTGGAGCAGTGGTGCGTGGCAGGTTCGGTGTGCGGGTCCCGGTCGTGGCGGACCTGGGGGCGTTGTTGCGCACGTCCGGGTTCCGGCGGTTGTTCACTGTGCGGGTCGTCTCGCAGGCGGGGGACGGGGTGTTCCAGGTGGGGCTGGCGACACTGTTCTTCTTCTCGCCAGAACAGATGACGACGGCGGCGGGGGTCGCTGGGGCGTTCGCGGTGCTGCTCGTGCCGTTCACCGTCGTCGGGCCGTTCGCCGGGCCGTTGCTCGACCGGTGGAGGCGGCGCCAGGTGCTGCTCGTGGCGAACCTGGTGCGGATGGTGCTCACGGGGGTGCTCGCTGTGGTCATCGCCACGACGGGGGTGGGCGTGGCGGTGTATGTGCTCGCGCTGGTGGTCTTGGGGGTCAACCGGTTCTTGCTGTCGGCGCTGTCGGCCGGGCAGCCGCTGGTCGTGCCAGCACCGCTGCTGCTCACCGCGAACTCGCTGACACCGACGCTGGGGGCGGTCGCCGCGGTCACGGGGGCCACGGTCGGGTTCGTCGTCGGGCGGTTGTTGCCCGCGGGGACCGTCCGCAACGGGTGGACGTTGGCTGGCGCCGCAGCCGTGTTCGGGGCCGCTGCGCTGCTCGCGCTGCGCCTGGGGCCCGGCCAGCTTGGTCCGGACAGACGGCGCAGCGACAGACCGGTGGGCGACGGTGATCGCGCGGACGGCTGTGACACCCCGGCCGACCCCCTCGGACACCACACGAGCCAACACCCGACGCAGAAGGGCCGGGCTCCGATTGACGACCGACGTCCAACCCCGGCTGACGCCCGGACCGACTGGACACGCACGCTGGGTGGTGACCTGCGCGCGACGTCGGCTGACCTTGCGGCGGCGGCGCGGTACCTCCTCGCACGGCGCACCCCTGGTGCGGCGCTGGCGGTCATCGGGGCGCAACGGTTCGTGTATGGGGCGAACTTTCTCGCGTTGGTGCTGCTGAGCCGGAACTTGCTGTCGGACCCGGGCGACGCCGACGCGGGGCTGCGGACCTTCGCGCTGCTGGCGGCGGTGTCGTTCGCAGGCAACGGGCTGGCGGTGCTGGTCACCCCACTGGTGCACACCGACCCGGCGCGGTGGGTCATGGTGTGCCTGGCGGTGGGGGCCACGAGCCAGGGGGTGCTGGCGACCGGGCCGCGGCTCGGCGCGGTCGTCGCCGCCGCCGTGCTGCTGGGCGTCTCGGTGCAGGGGACGAAGATCGCCGTGGACACGATCGTCCAGCGCGACACCCACGACCAGTTCCGTGGGCGGGCGTTCGCCGTGTACGACATGACGTTCAACGCGGCGTTCGTCGTTGCCGCAGGCGCCGCGGCGCTCGTGCTGCCCGACACCGGGTGGTCGGCACCTGTGTTCGTCGTCCTGGCTGCCGGGTACCTCGTCGTCGCCTTGGCGTACCGCACCGTGCCACGTCCGGCGGTTGACGTCCGGTGAGCACACGATGCCCGACTTATGTGAGTTGTCGCCGTTTTTGGCTGTGACCAGGTGTTTCGTCGCTGGCCAGGAGGTCCGTCGCAGCCGGGTGCGAGGTTCTGCGCCCCGCGGGCACGCGCCGTAGAGTGGCGACCGATTCACCGGGAGTGGACGACATGCCGCCGTCGGACACCCCTGACCTGACCGAACAAGGTGATCATGTGTCCGAGCCGGTGCCCCTGTGGGACTCCACGGCCTTGTCCGGCCTTGCCGGACGTGTGCTGAACTCGGCCCGAACAGCAGTGGTCATCACGCAAGCCTGCGGAGACAACCTGATCGTGTGGGCGAACACGGGGTTCACGACGCTCACCGGGTACTCACGCAGCGAGGTCATCGGACGCAGCCCACGGTTCTTGCACGGTCCGCACACCGACGCCGCAGCGGTGCAGCGTATGCAGACCGAGCTCGCGGCGGGCAACCCGGTGACGACCGCCCTGCTCAACTACCGCAAGGACGGCACAGCGTTCTGGAACCGTCTGGTCATCACCCCGATCTGCGACGACGCCGACAAGGTCACCCACCATGCCGCGGTGCTCGTCGACGCGACCGCTGACGTCGTGACCGACCGGGCGCGGGCCGCTGAAGCAGCGGTGGCGAACCAGGCCGACCGTCTGGCCCTGATCACGCGGGTCGTCGACGCGATGACCGAGCACACCGACTACCACGAGGCTGCCGACGCGATGGCCCACGCGGTGGTCCCCGAGCTCGCGGACTGGGGTTTCGTCGTGCTGTTCGACGAGCACAACCGGCCTGAGCACTGCTGCCTGGCTGTGTCCGACGCGTCCAAGCGGGAGTCGGACTCGGCGCGCCTGGTGCAGCAGAACCTTCCCCACTGGGTGGCCCGCGCCCTGGCGACCCAAGCCTCGTGGGTGTACGAGACCTTGCACGCCGGGCACGAAGACCTGCTGCTGCCGCAGGTCGTGGACCTGGGGATGCTCGGGCAGCTCGTCCCGGCCAAACGGCACCTCGACGCGCTGTTCGACCTGGGGATCGGCACCCGGTTGTCGGTGCCGCTGTTCGCACGCAACCGCCTGCTCGGGCTCATGGCCCTCGAAGCGCGTGACCCTGACCGGTTCGACGTGCCCGCTGTGGTGACCACGACGTTGCTGCGCGCGCGGGTCGGCATCGCGTTGGACAACACCCGCCTGTACCGGGCCGAACGGGCCGCGGCCTTGACGCTCCAGCACCGGTTCTTGCCCTCTGCGGTGACCGTCACCGACCTGGACACTGCGGCGACGTACCGCCCGTCGGGCAACTCGGCGGAGATCGGCGGCGACTGGTACGACGTGTTCCCCCTCGGCGAGCGCGGGACGATGCTCGCCGTCGGCGACGTCGTCGGGCACGATATGAGCGCTGCGGCGACGATGGGCCAGCTGTCGGTGCTGCTGCGCGCCCGCAGCTGGAACGGCGGGTCGCCGTCGGAGGTGTTCCAGCTCATCGCCGAAGCCCTGCACGGGATGCACTGGAACGACGTGGCCTCGGTCACGTGCATGCGGTGGTTGTCGACCCCCACCGGCGGGCACGTGGAGTACGCGAACCTTGGGCACCCCGCCCCGTTCGTGCGCCTGCCCGACGGCAGCGTCTACCAGATGAGCCCGGCCCGTGGGGCGCCGCTGGGGCTGCACGACCCCAAGGCCGAGGTCGGCCAGGACGAGATGGACCTGCCCGCCGGGTCGGTGGTCGTGCTGTACACCGACGGTCTGGTCGAACGTCGTGACCGTCCCCTGCAAGACGGCCTGGCCGCCTTGGCCTGCGCGTTGCGCAGCGCCCCTGACGGGACCGCCGCGCAGATCCGCGACCACCTGCTCGCCACCTTGGTCCAGGACAAACCCGAGGACGACGTGTGCCTGCTCGTCGTGCGTGAACGTGGCACAGCCGTCCGCGCGGACCGGCGGGTGAACCATGTGCCCGCCCCGCTGCTGCCGTTGGACGACACCGGCAAGGTCGTGCCCGCACGTTCGCGCTGACCAGCACCAGTGCGGCCACCTCAAGGCCCAGGCCAGTGCGCCGCCCTGGCGTGGTTGCGCCAGCACGTTACGGTAGCCTTCGAGGTGATGGAGATGGGCGACCGGGATCCAGACCGCAGATCGCCGCCGTTGCTCGGCGATGGAGCCGAGCCTGCGGCGCACCCCGTCACGTCCCGGCTGTCGCTCGTGGTCACCGACGACGACCAGATGAGCATCCGGCGCGAGGCACAGACGTTCGACGAGATGCTCGCCGCCGACATGCAGGCCGAGCTCGAAGCCGAACAGGTGACCGCCGAGCGCCTGGCCCTGCTCGCCCGCGTCTCGGACGCTGTCACCGAGCACCTGGACTACCGCCGGGCCGCCGACGCGCTCGCCGATATCGCCATCCCGCCGCTGGCCGAGTGGGGGTTCGTCGCGCTGCTCGACGAACGCGGAGGGTTCGAGCACCTGCGGATCGCCACGACCCACCCGGGCAGGGCCCATGTGGCACGCACCCTGGAAAAGCTTGACCACACCTGGCTGGCGCGCTCTGAGACGATCCGCGAGGCGGTGCACGCCGCCCCCGAGGACGTGCTCATGCCCCGGGCGATGGACGCCGCCCGCCTGGCGCAGGCGGTCAGCGCCGAGCACTACGACCTGCTCGCGACCTTGGGCCTTGGCACATGGATGATCGTG
>Ga0123353_10011397_pt1 | contig 12525 bp, 13 predicted proteins | sample TergutLab28metaG_3_FD_92763 | JGI IMG/M metagenome (GOLD analysis project Ga0123353, IMG submission 92763) | Labiotermes labralis P3 segment gut microbial communities from Petit-Saut dam, French Guiana - Lab288 P3 | ecosystem: Host-associated > Arthropoda: Insects > Digestive system > Gut ... | reverse complement strand
TATCTGTTTGCTCAAGATTGCGCACGCGCAAATCTTCCCGAAGCGGCGGCGCAAGCTGCCCGGTGCCCACATCAACAGCATATACCTGTGCCGCGCCACGTTCCAGCAGAACCTGCGTGAACCCGCCCGTGGATGCGCCAACATCCAAGCAGCGCATACCTGTAACGTCGATCCCAAACTCATCAAGGGCATGCAATAATTTCAACGCGCCCCGGCTGACATAACGCAGGCTTTCATCCTCACGCAGGGCTAGCATATCGCTCTCGCTCACTGCACAGCTGGGCTTACGCTCTTCACGGCCATTGACTATCACAAACCCTGCTAAAACGGCCGCTTTCGCCCGCTCCCTTGAAGTACAAAGCCCACGTTGCGCCAGCGCAAGATCAAGCCTCATGGGCATCCTCCAGCCAGTGCCGCATCGCAGCGGCATCCAGGCCATGCTCGGCAAGCAACTCATCCACCGGCGCGTGCCGTACGAAACCCTCTACCGCAAAATGCTCATACTCCCCCGTAAAACGCCGTGCAAGCAGCATCGCGCCAAAGGCCTCGCCCACGCCGCCGCTGCGTATGCCCTCTTCGAAAAAACCAACACGCTTGCAGCCCAATAAGCTTTGAATTGCCGCTCCATCTATGGGCAACACCCGCTTGAGCCTTATAATTTTCACGCCGGGCACTTTCATTGCTTCGAAGAAAAGCCGCCCATAGGTCACGATCGCGCAATCAGGAGAGGCATCGCCGCAAGTATCATAATTTTCACTTGCATAAAGCGGCGAAAGGCTAAATTCATGCGCGAAATCGCGGGCATAGCGAATGAAAGCAAGTTTATCGCTTCGCAACGCAGACCGCAGGTTCGCTCTAAGCTCACCTGCCGTAACAGGCGCGTAGATTTCTGCGCCGGGTATCGCAGCGCAAAAGGAAACATCATACAGGCCGTGGTGCGTCGCGCCGTCGGAGCCGACAAAGCCCGCACGGTCTACCGCGACGACCATCGGCAGTTTTTGCAAAGCGATGTCATGCAAAAGTTGGTCATAGCCCCGCTGCAAAAATGTTGAATAGAGAGCCGCCACAGGCCGAAGGCCTTGCCGCGCCAAGCCAGCCGCAAAGGTCAGCGCGTGGCCCTCTGCAATACCTACGTCAAAGAACCTGCTTGGGTATAACGCGGCGAAGCGATCCAGCCCCGTGCCGATGGCCATTGCTGCTGTTACTGCGCATATTGACGGGGTTTCAGCGGCAGCAGCGCAAAGTTCCTGCGCAAAAATCTCAGTAAAACTGCTGCCAACAGTAAGCGAGTGGCCACTTAGGCCATGATACTCCTCAGGCGCTTCCTCAGCACAACTAAAACCCTTGCCCTTGACCGTATGCACGTGCACCAACGCCGGGCGCGGGCTAAGCTTCGCGCTTTCGAGGGCAGCGCAAATGCACTCAATGTCGTGACCATCCACCGGGCCGATATAGTCAAGGCCCAGTTGTTCGAAGATGGTTGTGTCTGTCAGGATGCGCTTAACCAGGCGCTTGAGCCATGAAACGCCTAACGCCAGTGAATCCCCAATGCCCGGCACCCGCCGCAGGATGCGTTCAACGATCTGCTTGCTCCTGCGGTAATGCGGCTGCGAGCGCACTTTCGCCAAGTAGCGTGAAAGCCCGCCCACGTTGCGGGAAATACTCATCTCATTGTCGTTGAGCACCACGATAAGCTTGGCGGCGCTGCGCCCGGCATTGTTGAGCGCTTCGTAAACCAGGCCGCCCGTCAGCGCGCCATCGCCCAGTATCGCCACGGCGCAGTGCGGGTCGCTTTGCAGCCGCTTTGCCTCTGCTAAGCCCAAAGCGGCGGAAACACTCGTGCTCGAATGCCCTACCGTAAAGTAATCATGCGCACTCTCGTCAACGCAGCTGAAGCCGGATAAGCCATGGGACTGCCGCAGCGTGTCGAAGCGTTCATAGCGGCCCGTGAGCAGCTTGTGGGTGTAACACTGGTGGCTGACATCCCAGACCATGGCGTCGTTTGGGGAATCGAAGCACAGGTGCAGCGCGATGGTTAACTCTACTACACCTAAATTGGAAGCCAGGTGCCCGCCGTTTTTCGTCACGCAGGCGATGAGGGTTTCGCGGATCTCTTCGGCCAATTGCGGCAACCGTTCTTTGGGCAGCGCACGCAAATCAGCGGGATTTTTTATTTTAAGCAGCATTTTTTCGTGCATCAGCGTTCTCTTTCAACCAGCCAATCCGGCAGGCAAAATAGCAGTTCATCTTCGCCGGCATGGGGCGCGATTTCCTGCTTTGCGAGGAAAGCCAGCTCCTTGGACATCGCGCGTGCCCGGTCCAGCCCCAGCAATGAAACCCAGGTATTTTTTCCGGCCGCCTCATCTTTCCCAACGCTTTTTCCGAGGGCCTCGGGACTGCTCGTCACATCCAGGACATCATCCGTCAGCTGGAACAGCAACCCCAGCGCATCGGCATAACGCAGGGCAGCGGCAGTTTGCGCCTTCCTTGCCCCGGCGGCCAGGCAGCCCAGCTCGCAGGCCGCACCAAGCAACGCCCCGGTTTTGCCGCGGTTCATCGCTTCAAGCCGCGCGCGGGTCATCTTCTTATTTTCATAGCTCAAATCAAGCCACTGCCCACCGATCATGCCCTGCTCACCCGCCGCCCGGGTTAAAATTTTAATTGTGCTGCAGCGCGTTTTGGCTGGGAGTTCGGCCTCTACGATAATCTCGAATGCCAGTGTAAGCAGTGCGTCGCCCGCCAGCAGCGCCGCCTGCTCGCCGAATTTTCGGTGGCAGCTGAGCCGTCCGCGCCGGTAATCATCGTCGTCCATGCAGGGCAGGTCGTCATGAATCAGCGAATACGTGTGAATCATTTCGATTGCAACTGCAAATGCTTTGGCTTGAGCAGCATCCCCGCCGAACAGCCTGCAAAAAGCCACCGCCAGCGCGGGCCGGATGCGCTTACCGCCGCCGGCCAGGCTGTATCGCATGGCTTGCGCAACAACACTTTCGCCTTCAGGCAAATAGTCCTGCAACATTTCTTCAAAACGCGCGGCATTTTCCCGCAAAATCGCATTTACGTCTATCATTGAGATCCCTCCATAGGAGGTTGATCCTCCAGGCGCAGTATCGTGAGTTTTTGCTCGGCGGCTTCCAGGGTTTTGTGCAGCTGCGCCGCCAGCTTCGTTCCTTCTTCGAAGAGCGTCAGGCTTTGCTCAAGGGGCAGGCTGCCCTGCTCAAGCAAATGCGCGATTTCTTCCAAACGGCGAAACGCCGCTTCGTAATTGAATTTTTTTTCATTGGCCATGTCACATCTCCCATACGATGGCACCGCAGGAGCCATCTTTCAATCGCAGGTTTAGTTTGTCCCCCGGGCTGAGCGCATCCACGCTTGTCACGGGCCTGTTTTCTTTCAAGGCAATTGCATAGCCGCGCCCAAGTACTGCCAGGGGGCTGAGCGCATCCAGGCCCGCAATCAACCGCGAAAGCTTCGCCCGTTCGGCCAATGCACGCGTTTTTGCCGCATTTTGCACACGCTGCGATGCATGGTCCAGGCGCTGCCGCGACGTGAAAATGAGCTCCTCGGGCCGCTGCAGCACTCTTCTGTCAAGCAAATGGCTAAGGCCTTCGCGGCGTTCACGCATTGTTCTTTGCATGGCATATTCCATGCGTTCCCGCAGGTTTTGCAGGCCTGCGGCGATTTCACCCATGTCCGGGACTGCCAATTCCGCAGCAGCAGATGGCGTCGGCGCACGTAAATCAGCGGCAAAATCGCATATTGTGACATCTGTTTCGTGCCCCACGGCACTGATCACGGGGATTTGCGAATTCGCCACGGCGCGTGCGATAATTTCCTCATTGAAGGCCCACAGGTCTTCCAATGAGCCTCCGCCGCGCCCAACGATCAAAACATCGGCGGCGGCTTTCATGTTTAGCAGCTCAATTGCAGTGGCGACGTGCGCCGCTGCGCCCGCACCCTGCACCTGCACCGGGCAGAGAATCACTTCTGTCAAAGCGCAACGCCGGGCCAGGATTTGCAGGATATCCTGTACTACCGCGCCTGTGCCCGAAGTTATTATCCCCACGCGCGCGGGAAAAGCCGGGAGTTCCCGCTTGCGCTCCAAATCGAACAGGCCTTCCGCCGCCAGGCGCTCTTTGAGTTGCTCATAGGCCAGGTAGAGCGCGCCCAAGCCGTCGGGCTGCATGTCGTCGGCATACAGCTGAAATTTTCCGTCGCGCTCATACAACGAAGCCCGGCCCATGATCATTACGTGCATGCCGTCCTGCGGCACGAAACCCAATCGCCGGTTGCTTTCCTTGAACATCACCGCGGGAACTACCGAGTTCTTGTCCTTCAAGCTAAAGTACCAATGGCCGCTGAAGTGGTTCTTGAAGTTCGAGACCTCGCCAGCCACGCAAAGGCCGCGCAGGCCGTCGCTTTCCTCCAGCAGGAATTTGACATATTTATTCAATTGCGAAACCGTCAAGGGTTGGGTGTAAGTCATATCATTCTCTCGTCACAAAATGTTTAAAGCCTTCCAATGAAATCCCGCAACTAATTTTCGAAAATGGGAATACCATGTGTTCTCCCAGTTGATCCACCGGCAGCCAGACGAGCTCTTCGCCGCTGTCTGTAGCGGCGCGGATGTCTCCGCCGATGTGCCGCATGAGGTAAAAAAAGCAAACTTCATGGTTGCCGCTGAAAAAATTCTCGTGAATAAACAACAGCCGCTCTGCTTCAAAATTGGCGCCTGTTTCTTCAAGGGCCTCGCGTTGCGCTGCGTGTTCAGCGCTTTCGTGCAATTGCACACGCCCGCCCACCAGGTAAAAATACCGGCCAAGGCGATCCTTCACCAAAAGAATTTTACCTTTGCGCAATATTACGGCGCGGGCAGCGAAATTGAACACGCCCTCCGGCCCGCTTATATTAAGATCTATCATACGCCCTCCCCCGCTAAAATCGCAACGCCCGCCGCATTGTCCGCCGAATATTCCGCTGCGGCAAAATAAACCTGCGGGTAAACCGCAAGCACACGCGCTCTCAGCACCTCGCTGCAACATACGCCGCCTGAAAATACAAGCGGTAATTCCCCATGAAATCCTATCGCAGCACCCGCAATTTTAAGCAAAGCATCTGCAATTGATTCCAGGCAATACCGTGCTATATTCGCGGGCAATATTTCCTGTGCGTACATTTGCCTGCACTGGTTTTCAATCCCGGAAAGATGGCAGCGCTGGCCGTCCACTTTTGTGCTAATTTTACGCGGCAGTTTGCCGCTCTGCGCAAGATCATCCAAGGCCTTGCCTGCGGGAAAATCAAAGCCAAGCATCACGCCAACGCGGTCCACCAGCTGGCCCGCGTTTAAATCCGCCGTACCGCCCAGGATTTTCGCTTGCAAGCCCGGGGAAACAAGCAGGCATTCTGTCGTCCCGCCGGACACATGAAACGCTAAAAAATCATCTTGCAGCAAATCCATTCGTTTCGCTGAGAATAAAGCCGCAGCCAGATGCCCCTGCTGGTGGCTATATTTTTGCAGTGGAATATTAACTGCACCTGCAATCCCCCGCGCAATAGCCACACCTGCCAAAAAACACGGCATGTAGGAACCCTCTATATCTCGGGGTTTATCGCTCACGCCAACAGCCGTGATCGCTTCGCCGGCGAGCAAATCTTCCAGCAGCTCCGGCAGCGCAATTGTGTGATGAAACAGTGCATCGCTCTGCCGCAAGCCCAATTCGCCGGGTTTTACGGGCAGCGAGCGCTTTCGCTGCACCACCTGTTCGCCATCATAAAGTGCTGCACTGGTTGTATAGTTGCTTGTATCAATTCCCAGTGTCAGCATTTTCAGCCCTCGCGATTGCCCCAAGCACGCCATTGATGAATTTTGGCGCATCGTCGTCTGCATATATTTTCGCAAGCTCCACAGCCTCGTTAATGCTTGCGCCAACGGGAATATCGTCAAAATATTTCATTTCGCATACCGCCAGGCGTAAAATCGCGTGCGAGGCCCGTGAAATCCGGCTGAGCTTCCAGCCCTTTAAGCGCTTCGCGATCTCCTCATCAAGCGCCTGCAAATGTTCTTCAGCGCACAGGGCGAGTTTTAATGCAAGGGCATTCAATTCGGGGATTTCATCTTCCTGCGCGCCATGTGCGTCCAGGATGTCCCGCAGGCTTCCCTCCGGGTAGAACGACAGCTCGAACAACAAAGCAAAAGCCTGCTCACGCGCCGCCCGACGGCCTGATTGATCCATAACCTAATCTCCTAAATCTCATTTAAGCCTAGCGTCAACTACCAGCGACTTTAGGCGCATTGCGAAGCGACTTAAAAATCTACACCCATGATTCGCAAGTTCACCCTTGCGACAGTTCTGTCCGTCATGTTTTGCAGGGCCTCTTTCACCGCGCGCTGCACCTTGCCGCTCACCGTAATCAGCCGTGCCCCGGCGCGCAGGCGCAGCATGAGCTCGACTGTCATTTCCGCCTCGTCCCCCGTGATTTTTACAAAGCGCAGGTCGCGCTTGAGCAAGCGGCTGAGATCGGGTGCGCGGGGCACAATGGCGCTCACGCCTTCGATGTCCCGCGCGGCAGTGACGGCGATGGACGCAAGCACTTCATCGGAAATCACAAGCCCGCCAAGGCCCTTGTGCGGATCATGGTGGTCACTGGCCACAGGCTCGTCCTCCTTTACGTTAATAAACCGATACACTGATTATACCACATAAATTATGAATATTCAATACAAAAGCTGAATAAAATTCAGTTCGCGTATTTTTATGCATTCGTCCGCAGCAGTTGCGAAGTCCCCTCCCGCCAAAGCGTCTCTGTGCTGGCAAAGCCCGCCTGCCGCATGATTTTCATCTCATGCCTGGCGGTCAGCGGCGTATCAAAGTGCATCTCCCCGGCCTGTTGGCGCATCAGCCGCAGCCGGGCGAAGTAATAGCGTTCTTTCCATGGGGAATCAATGATATAATCGCAGTTGAGGAACACGCCGCAGGGCCGCAGGGTGCCGCGTATACGTGTGTATAAATCCAGCTTTTGCGTGGGCGTGAAATGGTGCAGGCTCATCACGGAAATCACCGCGTCAAATTTTTGCACGGGGAAATCGTAGTCGAAGTAGCTCATGCACAGCGTCTGTATATCAAAGCCGACGACGCGTTCATGCAAAATATCAAGCATGTCCTGCGCAAGGTCAATGCCGACGACTTTCACCTGCGGAAAACGCGCGAACAGCGCCGGGAGCTCCAGTCCAGTTCCACAGCCAAGATCAAGAATATCTTTCGTTTTTTCGGGCAGATATTGCGCAACCAGGTCTTTGCCCGCCAGCCCGCCGCCAATATGCCCGGTGTGCACTTCGTCATAGATAGCGGCGCGGCTGTTAAAGAAAGCCGCCATGGGTTCGAGTTTGTCTTTCATGCTATCCTTTCTGTGGCACCCCCGCAGATGAGGGGATTACCCCGCTGTAAACGTAAATCTCGTCCAGCTCTTCCATGTCTCCCCGGCTTTCAGCGCAATCGACGGAAACTCCGGCTGGTTGGGCGCATCGGGCCACAGCTGGGTTTCGAGGCAAAAGCCGGTGTATTGCTCGCACAGGCATTCCCCGGTGTACAGCTGCACGCCGCACAGGTCGGTCTCGACTTTCATGCGGCGGCCAGTAACGGGGTCCCAGGCTTCGATATCGCGGGGGTTGCAGAAGTTCACATCATAAACCTGGCCGATGGGCTTGCCCTGGCGGAAATCAAAGACAGTGCCGTCCACCGGGGCAATTTCACCCGTGGGGCACAGCAGGTCGTCCAGCGGCAGGTAGTGGGGCGCGTCAATACGCAGCATCTGGTCGAAGATTTGGCCTTCGCCCCTGAAGTTAAAGTAAGCATGGTTCGTGAGATTGACGATTGTGTCCGCGTCTGTCGTGGCTTCAAATTCCAGCAGCAACGCATTGTCAACAAGCGTGTAGCGAACGCAGGTCTTCAGCTCACCGGGGAAGCCGTGGCTGCCCGCCGGGCTTGTGTAATGGAATTCAATCGTGCTGTCGTCGATCAGCTTAGCATCCCAAAGGGCCAGGTTGAATTCGTTCGCGCCGTGCAGGCAGGTGGGGCCGTCTTTGTTGCCGGTAAGGTTATACTCCACGCCGTTGAGGCTGAACTTCGCACCGCTGATGCGATTGGCGACCCGCCCGGCGATTTCGCCTTGGCAGTGGTTGTTGGCGATGCGGTCTTCCAGGTCCGCGTGGCCAATCAGGATATCTTTCGCAACGCAGTGTTTATCCGCTGCCCAGAGCTGGTCAATTGCCGCGCCGAATGGCACATATACGGCCTTTAGGTGGCTATTGGCCAGGGTGTACGAATGTACTTCGCGGCCATCGGGCATGGTTCCATACAATTGCTTGGTCATAAAAAAATCCCCCTGTTATGTTTTGTTTGATTATAGCACGCGCAGGCAGAAAGGTCAAGAAAATTCCTGCGCAGAAAAGTTAACATATGATATCTTGACTTCGTCCTTCCTTCGTGGTAAAATAATACGGAATGAGCAAGGGGAGGACGTCAATTGAACACCTGTTTTTTGGTCGGCGCGGCGCCCCAGGCGGCCCGCATCGCACCGCAGCCCGGGGATTTCGTCATCGCGGCCGACGGCGGCTGCGGCCATCTGCTGCAATGGGGGCTCACGCCCGACTTCATCGTCGGCGACATGGACTCCCTGACAGTCGCATTGCCGCACGGCGTCCCCTGCCTGACGCTGCCCGCTGAAAAGGATGAAACCGACCTTGAACGCGCCTTTTTTGAGGGCTACAGCCGTGGTATGCGGCGCTTTGTGCTCACAGGGGCCACCAGCGGCGGGCGCATGGACCACAGCGTGGCCAACCTGCAACTATTGGTCAAGGCGGCGGGCCTGGGCGCCTTCGCTGTCCTGCGGGATGAAGCTTACTGCGCCACGGCCCTGGTCGACCAAGGGGAACTGCGCCTACACGGCAGCGGCACGGTCTCGGTGTTCGCCTATGGAAAAGAGGCCGCCGGAGTTACCATCCAGGGCATGAAATATAATATCACGGGCGAGACCCTCAAGGGTGACGCGCCACGGGGCGTGAGCAACGAGCTGCTGGGCGGCGAGGGGCTCATCACCATGGAAAGCGGCACACTGCTGATTTTCTGGGATGCCGCGGGCGTTGAAGTTATAGAAGCGATGGTTAATATTTGATGCATAAGTCGCCATGGCAAGATGAACAATTCGCCGAAAATTCTCTTGCAAATATGGATAAAAAGTTTCTGCCGGATACAGAGCGGCAAGCGGATTGGCTCCTGCGTAAAATGCGCCTAAGGCCTAGCGATACCCTGCTGGACCTGGGCTGCGGGGCCGGACGTTATGCCATCGCTTTTGCACAGCGGGGCTTGCGTGTAACTGGCATTGATATTTCCGCAACCATGTTGCGCCACGCCAAAGAGCGCGCAAAAGCCGCCGGCGCAAAAGTTCATTTTATTCAAGCCGATTTGGCTGATTTAGAAAGGCAGCAGCTCGGCCATTTTCATGGGGCGATATGCCTGTGCGAATCCGGCATCGGCGTTTTGGGCGGCGAAGGAGAAGACATCGCATTTTTACGGCAGATACACGCGCTGCTGCCGCCAGAGGGATGTTTCGTGCTCAGTTGTTTCAATGCGCTGCGGCGTTATATCCGCTCGAAGGACCAGAACCCACGCTTCAACTATCTCTGCGGCACAATGGATTGGTCCTGTGAATTGGATGGCCGCGAACTGCGTGAGCTTCAGCGGCAATATACACCTTCTGAGATGAAATTACTGCTGCACTTAAGCGGCTTTCGCGAAATTGAGGTTTTATCCTGCGTTGATGGTCATTTCTCGAATGCGCCAATGGGCATTGAAGATATCGAAATGCTGGTTTACGCGAACAAATAAACTTTAGAGGTACTGATGATGAGTCTACGCTATTGCTTGATCGGCTGTGGGCGGGTATCGGCCAGCCATATCACCGCCGCACGGAACAACAACTTGGAAGTCGCCGCGCTGTGCGATGTTGACCCCAGCGCCGTGGCGGAAAATCTTAGCGGCAAGGATGTCGGGAATATTCCGTTTTTTGCTGATTATCAGGAAATGCTGCGCGTAATCAAACCGCAGCTTGTCGCCATTGCCACGCCCAGCGGCATGCACGCGCAGATGGCGCTCGACTGCCTGCAAGCCGGCGCGCATGTGATCATCGAAAAACCCATGGCAATGTCCGTGGAAGACGCCGCGAAAATCGCGGAAAGGGCGGAAAAAACCGGCTTAGTCGTCGGCGTAAACCTGCAAAACCGATTCAATCCCGCCGTGCAGGAGCTGCGCCGCGCAGTCGAAGCCGGGCGCTTCGGGCACATTTATAATGCCTCGTTGCAGCTAATGTGGCACCGTGGCGACGACTATTACAGTTCTGCGGCCTGGCGCGGCACAATTGGGCAGGACGGCGGCGCAATGATGAACCAGAGCATTCACGGCATTGATTTGCTTAACTGGATGATGGATAGTTCGCCTGAGGAGATAACAGCTTTCAGAAGCACTTTGGTCCGCAACATTGAATCTGAAGACCTGGGCATGGCGTTGCTGCGCTACCCCGGCGGGGCCCTTGCGAGTTTGCAGTGCACCACCCTGCGCTACCCCGGCGCCAGCGAACAATTCCTCGAAATCAATGGCGAAAAAGGCTTTGTGCGCCTGGGCGGCACAGCGGCCCATGTGGTTAATTTCTGGCGCTTTGACGATAACCTTCCCGGCGAAGAGGATGACATGCGCGAGCGCTACGGCAAGAACCCCAAGAGCGTCTATGGCCACGGCCACAGCTTGCATTACGCGGACGTGCTGCAGGCAATTGCGGAGGGCAGGCAACCCCTTGTGAACGCAACCGAGGGCCGCCACGCATTGGGGATTATTTTAGCTGCGTACCAGAGCGCGGACGAAGGCAGGCCGATTCGATTTAATTGAGGTGTGCTATTCCATGAAAAACTATCATAGGATATTAGGGCTGTTGGCGTTGCTTTTAACGTTGGCGCTGTTGTTGAGCGCCTGCGGCACGGCTTCCCCGGCCATTGTGCGGCGGCAACCAGGCGGGGAAGCCCCCTCGGTCGATACTTCCGGCGGCGGGCCGCATTACGCCGCGCCCCTCACGCGTGACAGCGAGTACATCGCGAAATCCGGCTGGCTGGAGCTTTTCCTGGACGAAACCAGCATGACAGCCCAGCTGCGCGGCTTCGAAGAAGCCGAATGGTTCGTCCTGCCGCAAACAGCCTCCACCCCCCTGGCCAACGCCGGGGCCTGCGCGGTGGAGCTTGATATCATCGTGCACAGCCACAGGATCACGCTCAATTCGCAGGACCACGCGGTCGCTTACGGCAACGCGGATAGCAGCTTGATTTACGATGAAAACGGGGATTCTATCGGCGTACAGGTGAATTACCTTCTCACGCCCAACCGGCAAACGGCCGGGAAAAGCAGCTTTACCGAAACAGATATCGCCTTCATGGTCTATGTGCGCTATATTCTGCAGGACGGCAATTTCTATGTGGAGGCCGACTGGTCAAACGCCTCCGGCAACCCGGATGCCTTTATCGAAACCCTCGGGCTCATGGAGCGTTTCGGCGCTTTATATAACCCCGGCGAGGACGACTTCCTGCTGCTGCCCGACGGCGGCGGCGCACTGCTGTACCCCGCCCGTGATGTTGGAAACGGCTTTTCGCGGACAGCCGACCTGCATTTTGCGGTCTACGGCGAAGACCCAACCAACCCTGCGCGGGAGCAGGACGGCAGCGGCCTGCTTACCCGCGACAGCGCTGGCGACGTACTCAGCGCAAATGCGGCGGTTTACGGCGCGCGCTACCGCAATACCGCTTTTGCGGCTGTGATCGAACGCGGCGCAGCCATGGCGACGATCGTTGCCCGGCAGGAAATCCCCGGCGAGCCCGGCTTGCGCCAAAGCGCCGTCGGCCCGCGCTTTACGATTACGCCCACCACATTGGGTGCAGGCAGCGAAGTTTTTTATCGTGCCGCTGAAAGCTATGGCGGCCAAGGGGGCGAAGATTTCCCCATCCGGATCTGTTACCGCTTTTTCTATGGCGACAGCGCGGCAAACTTCAGCACCATGGCTGGCTCGTTGCGCGAGCAATTGATCAACATCGGCGTACTGTCCTCCACAAAATCTGTCGCCAACCCCGGCTGGCCATTGCCCCTTAACCTAACTTTGCTGGGTGCCGAGCCGCGCACCAATATCATCGGGATGCAGGTCCTCACCAGCTTTGACCAGGCCCTCGACATTCTCATGCGCCTGAAGAGCAGGGGCGTGGATAATGTCAATATCCGCTATATGAACGCGCTTGGCGGCAGGGCTTTTAATCCCGAGCGAGTGCGTCCGCCACGCCGCTTAGGCGGCGCCGGGGGCTTGGACGCTTTGCAGGAATTTTGCCGCATGCAAAGCAAATCGCTGTTTTTGGATACGCAGCTGCTGCCTGGCAGGGGCACTGTCGACCTAACGGGCCGTGCGCTGCCCTTGCGCGGCACAGAAGGCGTCGCGCGCTCT
>Ga0123353_10011396_pt1 | contig 12525 bp, 9 predicted proteins | sample TergutLab28metaG_3_FD_92763 | JGI IMG/M metagenome (GOLD analysis project Ga0123353, IMG submission 92763) | Labiotermes labralis P3 segment gut microbial communities from Petit-Saut dam, French Guiana - Lab288 P3 | ecosystem: Host-associated > Arthropoda: Insects > Digestive system > Gut ... | reverse complement strand
CGAAAGATTTCGAGTCGATGATCGCGATGGTCGATTGATGTTAAATTGACTTGACCGGCAGCACACAAGCACACTGTTTGACGGAGATGCCGTGGCCGGTCGGGGTGAGGCGTCCGGTGTCGGGGTCGATGCGGAAGGTCTTGACCTGATCGGATTGCATCGCTGCGACGATCATCCATTTGCCGTCGGGCGAAATGTCGAACGAACGCGGGTGGCGACCACCGCTGGGCGTCGTTTCAATGAACTCAAGCCGGAACGTTTGCGTATTGAAGTGAAACAACGCAATCGAATCGTCGCCGCGATTGGACGCGTAAAGAAACCGCCCGTTCGGGTGCAGGAAAATTTCCGCCGTGTAGTTGTTCTCGCCCGATGTGCCTTCGGGCAAGGTCGAAATCGTCTGCTGAATCGGCATATTTTCCGGAATAAAGTTGGACGAACCGATGATGCCGGAAACACAGATCGTCGAATTGAGTTCGTTGAGAATGAATAACGTCATCCACTCCTGCGAAATCGCAGCGTGACGCGGGCCGCTTCCCGCCGGGACTTTCATTTCACCGCAGGGCGTTAATGTTCCGTCGGCGTTTGTGTTGTAAAAGAACAACCTATCCGCACCGAGGTCGGGTACGAAGATGCTGTTGTGATGCAATGCCGGGTACACGGCGTGGGCGTGCGCTTGGGTTTGACGCGACGTGGGACCTTTGCCTTCGTGTTTGTTGAGGGTCACATAAGGAGCCAGTCGCCCATCCTCCGTTAATGGCAATGATGCCGTTGCACCGTCGTTGTAACAGGCGACCATGACTGCATATTTTTTCGGTTCATTGAGAACATGCGGCAATGGAATGACCCCGAGGTGACAGGCACCGGACGCAGGGACAGGTTGCTCGTTGAGTTTCGTCAGTGCATAATTTTCAGGATCAATGGCGAACGCATGAACGGGACTGCCCCCGCCGCCCAGTTCACTGACGGCATAGAGCCGGGGCAGCGTCGGGTGCTTGGCCAAAAACGCCGGATTCGACACTTCGGCGACGAGCTTGGGTTCGGACAAACTGCCGTCCTGCGTATTGAGGTGCGTGAGGTAAATACCCTTCGCACCATCTTGTCCGTTGGTATAAGTGCCGAGATAAACGGGAATGCTTGTATCGTCGGCTGACACAAGCGTGTTACGTGAAAAAATCCCGGCCAACATCGCCAGAATAACGGATGCAATAAAAATGGTGTGTTTCATGGAAAGCTCCCTGACAAAAACTTTTTTTCAAACCCGTCCGGCCGTTTACGTTCGAAGAGACATTCGAATTCATCGTCAAAGACGAGCTGGTTGAAGTCACTCCGACACAAATCCGCCTGCGTAAAATTTTGCTCCGCGAAATCAATCGCCGCCGCGTTAAATGCACCGGAAAGAAAAGATGATTTTTCCTGCGAAAACCACAGGTCACTTGCGTTGTATGGTATTTTTCCCTTTCGTTGCGGACGGAACGTAACGATCAACCTCAATATTGAAGTTTCGGGTCTTCTTCGTAATGTCGATCGTAATCCCCGATGTTGCGACATTGCCGAATTTCGGGTCGATCAGTGTTTCAAATATACCGTTGCCGACATGCTTCGAAGCGGAAACGCTGCCCCGGTATTTTCCAGGGGGCAAACCATCGTTCGATTTGAGAGAACCCACGACAAATGTCCCGTTCGGTTGAATGTCGCCGCGCGCAATGTGCGAACCCGAATCCGCCTCAAGCCCGACGGTTCCGAGCGGAACCGGGCTTTTATCATCCGAAAAGTACACCTTGCCGCTCAATCCGACGTTTCCGCCGCAACCGGCAAAAACAAGGAACAAGAGCGACAAACCGAAAGAAATTCCATATCTAATCATATTCGACCTCGTTCAGGACGTGCGAGATAACGTGTTACGCTTTCGCCGGAACAATTACATCCGGAATGAAGCGTCAGCGCAATGACGGGATTTAATGACGGGATTTTCGGTGGAAGCCTTACGTTTCTTCGACAACTCTCCAGCCGAGTGCGTCGGCGAGTGCGTAAACGGGTTCTTTCAAGTCGCCGTAGTACGTGACCCGGTGCCAACCCCATTGATCCCATTCCTTGAAGAGTTTTTCGTAATCTCCGACGGGCACGGCGACCAGCTTCGTTCGGCAGGCACGGTCGTCGGTGCTGTTACCGACGGCCTTCGCCTGATGAAACACAATCGCTTGCAACGACGGGTTGATTTCCAGCGTCGTCGTCATATAACCTGCCGGAAGCGTCGAACGCACCGATGCCCCTTGCCTATCTTCCGAATGCGTCACGATCGTAAACGGATTCGACGGTCCATCCGGCCCAAACGCCTTGTTCGATGCGACGCAGTGCGCGTAGATGATTTGCTTTGCGGCGATGTCCAACACCGGGTCCGAGATGAAACCGGGGCGTCCCTTCGTCAGCGTCGTCATCACGATCATCGTCAGCGTTGATGCCGAGTCACATTCGCAGGCACCGATCAGCCCTTCGTTGAGCAATTCGTGGAAACCGAGGCACGGATAAGCGAATATCTGCTTTCCGTAGAATCCCGTGAGACAGTTGACCGTAATGGCACAGGCATCGTGATTCTTCAGACATTGCTTCATGGCCAGGTACATTCGTGCCGACTCTTCCAGGGTTTCATCGGGAACGTCAATGACGTCCATGGCAACGCTTTTCCAACGCTTGAGGATTTCCCGGGCATGATCCTTGTCGGCCTTTTCCCAGAGGTCGTTCAATTCGGAGAATTTGCAGAGGATGGTTTCAATACCGAGTTGCTCCTTGGCCGGACCGATGAGAATGCCACCCCAGCCTCCTTCGAACTCCAACATTTTTTTCGTCTTGAGTTCTTTTCGCAAGTCGTCGATGGAAAGCGTATCGACCTTGTCTTCAACGGCTCGCGCGTGAAGTGCCGTCTGCTCCAGGTACGGCCAAAGGAACATGTGGATCGTCGGTCGATATGTGTAAAGGCAGATCGGCGGCAACGCCTTATTGGCATCGTGAAAGTTGTGAACCGCAAGACCGAATTGTTTGAGATTGTTGGTACATTGCATCCGTCGCGCCGCTTCACGTGCCGCCTGAACCGCTGGCAAAAGCAGAGCGATCAAAATCCCAATGATTGCGATAACAACTAATAATTCAACCAGAGTAAAGGCAAGTAAACCGGTCTCACCCCTCCCGTTTTTAACACGGAACGTTTTCATTTGGAACCTCCGAAAAAGTAAGACAGGGAACGCAATATTAGAAACAACTCACGATGACATGTCAAATAACATTTTATTAACACATAATGCCTCATACTTCTTATCCATTGTCAATATCCCAATGTCATAATCAAGGCCATCGGCTGCGAAATTCTCATTTTTTTAGCTTTTTGCTCAGAACAAAATCTCAAACGGCGACAATATTTGAATTTTCGTTTGGATTTCAAAAGAGAAACTTTTTCAAGAAATAAAAAAGAGCGGGCGAAGAGGTTCGAACTCTCGACAACGACGTTGGCAACGTCGTGCTCTACCAACTGAGCTACGCCCGCTTTGGACACCCGATAAAGATGTCAATTTCGATCAATGCTTGAATTATACGTATGCGCCGATCTTATGCAAGTGTGGGAGCAATAAACAACTGGACTTTTAAAGAAAATATTTGAAAAGCCATAAAAAATTCAATGACAGAATAATGTTAGAATGATATGTGTTTTTTGAAATGTTGAAAATATTAATTTAGGGGGAGTTTAACGATTAATAAAACGATCATCAAGCGAGTCACTGAAAATTCCGAATTTAATGATGATTACTTATCGCTGAATTTTAGCGATTGGTTAATTATTGCCAATAAAGAAGGTGTACTAAACAATAGTTTGACTCCTTAAAGATAGAATCTTGTGATTGTATTCAATTAGCGTTCCCGGAATTAACGGGTGGGGTTGAGAATGATGCTTCGAAATATTGCCATTTTGACAATAGCGGTATTTGTTTTTTGTGCAAATACAGTATTGGCGGAAGATATTGATATTGACAAAATTGTAGAAGCCAACCACTGTACTGTTATCATCAATGGCGATAAGGTCAGTCCAAGTGGATACGGTGGAGGCAAGGAATCCTCGATTTCTTTCAACGGTGTCGGAGCCGGAGTGATTGTCGATCCCCGCGGTTATATTATCACGAATTATCACGTGATTGAAGATATAAAAACCATCCAGGTCAAGACATATAGTGGTAAAGAGTATCGCGGACAACTTGTCAGTTATCATTTGGCCACGGACATTGCGTTGATCAAAATTATGCCCAATGAGCCTCTCGCCCCGATCGCCGTCGGCGATTCCAGTAAATTGAGGCAATTGACGCGCGTTGTCGTGTCGGGACATCCTTTCGGTTATTCATTTTCGAACAACAGCGGCGAAATCAGCGGGTTATTTCGTGATGTCCAGGTCAAGGACAATTTAAGGTATTACAACCTGATCCAAATTTCCGCCGGCATCAATCCCGGCAATTCCGGTGGCCCGCTCTTAAATACGATCGGTGAAATGATCGGTCTCAATTCGGCTTTGCGACAAGATGCCAATCAAATCGCGTTCGCCATTCCGGTGGATTTTGTCATGGAAGTCGGTGCCGACCTGTTTCAACAACATACAAGCCAGTCTTGTTCTCACGGAATTCGATTTAAGGAAGTGGACGTCAACATGATCGGGACACCGAATATCAATGTTGACGATTATAAAATTCTCGCCATTGATTCGGTTGAACCCGGCAGCCCGGCGGATGAAGCAAAGTTGTTGCCGGGTGATATTCTCCTGCAAGCCAACGACCTGCATTTGGATCGCAAACTGGATTTTCAACGGATATTGATCGACAAAAAAGAAGGTGACATCATTCACCTGATGTTTGATCGAAATGGCACTCAATACCAAACGGAAATGGTTTTGCAAGGTCCCAAATCACGCATTGCACGAGGACCAATGGGGAATACGAATGCTCCTTCGAATCGAATCGTCGGTCCGACAAGTCAAAATCCGGTCAACCGTCAACAGAACCCGGCTTTTGGAGCGTCACGTTCGGATAACCCGACGGCGGATTATGTATGGAATGCGTTTGGTCTTCGCGTCGCACCGGTCACGCAGGAAGATTTTCTGCGACGAACAACGGGAATGAACTCTCCCTACATCTTTGAAGGAGCCGTCGAAGTTCAGGAAGTCAATCCGAACAGCCTTTTTGCATCGCTGAAGATGCAGAGGGGCGACATGCTTGCGGCCATCATCACACCGAGAGACCCGTGGAACATCACGCGAGTCAGCGATCTGAAATACCTTGCCGACCGTTGGACTCCCGAAGACATGGGCGGCAATGAAGTCAAAGTCATCGTTGTTCGCAACAAAAAGCTACTTGAAGGAAATCTCAAGGTGAACCGGAACAACCTTGCCAATGTACCGCACAGTACGGCTATGAAATAACGGGAATTGCCAATTTCGTCAGGATTAGGATTAAGAGCCGCGAGAGTCAACGAGCGGTTGGCGGATTGAGATTCTTCACCACTTCGGCCGCCCATGACCTGTCTGCCGACAGGCAGTCTGTCGCGGTTTTGATTTGACTTTTTATTTTCCGGCAAAATCCTCTAGCCACGAACTCCCAAAATATGGTATAATACCATTGCGGACATGATCTTGTCCCATCTGCGCTTTCCGCGTTTCTGAGAGAAACAAAATATCGAAGGACAATTCGGCAACTTCGTTGTACGCATTGACCGGATGAACCCCTTTTAAGTCTCCAACACAAAACAGGAAGTATTACTTTAATGAGTACACAGAATTATCTTGAATCGCTTTTTGGATTGTCAGGACAGGTTGCCGTGGTCATTGGGGGCGCGGGAGCTTTAGGCGGTTCGCTTTCGGCCGGAATCGGCAAGGCGGGCGCGAAAATCGTCGTGGCCGATGTCGGCGAAGATGCCTGCAAGGCACGCGTGACCCAATTAGCCGAAGAAGACATCGAAGCAACCTGGGTGACGGTCGATGTCACTTCGATGGATTCGCTGAAAAAGGCACTTGCCGAAGCACTCAAACCGACCGGCAAAGTGGACATGCTGGTCAACTGTGCGGGCATCAACGTCGGAAACCCTTTTCTCGAAGTCAATCCGGAACAGTGGGACAAGATACTGGCCGTCAATCTCAAAGGCACGATGTTGGCCTGCCAGGTGTTTATCGAGTCGATGCTGCAAACCGGCGGCGGTTCGATACTTAACATCGGCAGCGTCAATTCGGACAAGCCGCTTTCCCGCGTGTTTGCTTATGCGGCATCGAAAGCCGCCGTCGTCAACCTGACGCAAAATATCGCTCAGGAATTCGCGACGCAAGGTATTCGCGTCAATGCGATTTGCCCCGGTTTTTTCCCGGCGGAACAGAATCGCAAGTTGCTTGACGAAGCCCGGATCGAAAACATCATGCGCGGCACGCCCATGAGACGTTACGGCAACCCCGACGAACTGATCGGTGCGGCCTTGCTGCTGCTCTCGCGCAACGCCGGCAGTTACATGACCGGTTCCGTCGTCTATGTGGACGGCGGGTTCACCTGCTCGTGGTTTTGAGAGGTTTTCATCAATAAAATCCGGAATGGAAACCGAATACCGAAATGACGGGATTTTTCAATGAATGTTCCATTGACACGTCATTGTGGCATTGATGGATTCACTTCATGCGGCATGTGCGATGGTTGCCGGTTGTGATGATTTCATCACGGTCGATAAAGGTATTTTGAAGAAACCCATTTCGGAAATATCGACGAGGCAGGCGATTCACCGAACAAGCTCAAATGATATTGACGGCACAATAACGTATGTTTGAAAACGATTTGTCCGGAGTGATTTGATGTCCCCAACAGCGCAATGCCACGTCATTCGTACCACGCCACGAGGGCGTGGTGCGGTGGCGACATTGTTTCTGGTCGGGCGGGATGCGTTTGCAGTTCTTGAACCGTGCCTGGTCTTGACGCAGCGTGATCAGCGCAATACCGCGCAAGATCATTCTCATTGTGAGAACAATGCCCCTGTTTTTGCGTATTTTCAACTGGCGGATGCCCGTGAGGAAATTGTCTTGGACGTGCGCCGTTGCGACATGATTACGCTGCATTGTCATGGGGGCAATGCCGTTGTCAACGCGGTCGAAACCACTTTGATTGAACGTGGTGCAGTTCGAAGAGCATGGCAGGATTGGCTTCTCGAAACGCCGGAATTGGAATTTTGCCCGCATCACAAACCGCTCGACATGGTTCAGCGGGAAGCCTTGCAGCTCCTGCCATACGCCGAGACGGAACTGACCGCCAAGTTGCTTTTGGCGCAATATCACGGCGCACTTTCGCGACGCATCGGGCAAATGATGAGTTTGCGTGAAGGTGCGTCAAGCGGCACATCGTCGGACAGTGCCTTGCAGGAAGCGGCAAGCATTCTTGATTCGCTCCAACAATCTTACAATTCGGGCAAGCATCTGACAACACCGTTTCGCGTCGGTTTGATCGGCCCGGTCAACGCCGGCAAGAGCAGTTTGATGAACGCCCTGCTCGGTTTCAACCGTTCGATCACTTCGCAAGTCGCCGGAACGACGCGCGATGCCGTTTCAGCCAAAACGGTCATTGCTGGTTGGCCGGTCATGTTGATCGATACGGCGGGCGTTCGCGAAACATCGAACCCCATCGAACAGGAAGGCATTGCGCGAATGCAAACCGTCATGGCCGATTCCGACCTCCTCCTGCTGGTGACCGATGCCGCCGCACAGCAAACCGATCATCTCGCGGAAATCATCGGCCTCCCCAAGAATGTGCCGGTTATCCATGTTGCCAACAAAATCGACCTCGTCGATCCACAAGCATCATTACGTTTAAAGAATCATCCTGATTGTGTTCCGGTTTTGGCATTGACAGGTCTTGGCCTCGAACAATTGTGCGGAAGAATGTTATGCAAACTGCACAAAACAGACGACTTCCTCGATATTCAAACGACTTTGTCCGAAACGGCACTGGTTTTTACAGAGCGGCAATATTCTTTGCTGTGTTCAGTCAGAGATTCTGCTAATCATCCGCCAAATCGCCGTCTTTGATGACGAACCGGGCTTCAAGTTTCGCGACAGTGCGGGCAAGTCCCGCTCCTTCGACGCTCTTGACGACTTCGCGGAAATCCTTGTACGCCGCCGGGGCTTCGTCGCGCGGGTAGGTGCGGCAGTTCGTCAAAATGTCGCTTGCGTCGAACTCCTCGTCAATGCTTCGCTGATCGAGTTCTTTGTTCGCTCTCGTACGGCTCATCTGACGCCCCGCCCCGTGATTGACGCTGTAGCAACTTTTCACCGCCCCTTCTTCGGCGACCATCACAACCGACCCGTCGCGCGGATTGCCCGGCAGGAGAATCGGATGGCCGATGTTCTCGAACGGTGTGCCGATCAGCGAAGGGTGATGTGCCGGAAACGCCCTGGTTGCGCCTTTGCGATGCACCCAGGTTTGTACTCCATTGAGCGGTTCGAGTCGCGCGATGTTGTGGCTGATATAATAAATGAAACGCGACGCAACGCCGGGAAACACCTCTTGGAACGCCTCCTCAACGAGTGCGTTGATGAGCAGATGGTTGACCGTCGCGAAGTTACCGCCCATCGCCATGTCGTCGAGATAATCGTCGGCTTCCGGGTTGCCGAGCGGAGCGTACACAAGTTCCTTATCGCCGCCGGGGAAGGGAATGCCCCAATCGCGAAACCGCTGTTGCAGCACCTTGAACTGTCCCATCGCCAGAATATTGCCGAAACCTCGCGATCCGCAATGCGAAAAGAACGCAACATTGCCGTCGATCAAGCCGAACTGCTCCGCCGTTTCGCGAGCCTTGTCGTGATCGGCAACATGCACGATTTCGCACTCGCCGAAATGATTGCCGCCGCCGTAGGAACCGAACTGCTGCATTTTTTCGCCGAACACGGACTTAAATGATTGTTTCGTCAGCTTGACCTTGTCGATGAGATGCTCAAGCCGCGCGACGAGTGCCTCGCGTGTTCCGTCATGCCCGACATGAGAAGAATCCTCACAGCGGCTTGTCCATTCCATCGGGATGCCGAGCGCGTCGCATACTTCCTGCGACGCCCCTTCCGTGACAGCCTTGAAGCCGAGCTTTTTATCGACCGGACGCGACTTGTGAACCTTGCGTTGATGCTTGCCGTAGCCCGTCGGCGTGCGTTCGCAGATCGCATGAATCAGCTCGCGGCGGACACGGCGGTCTTTAATCGCGTCGGCGTCGAGGTCGAATTGCAGCAGACTCATCGAACACTTGATGTCAACGCCGACCGGGCCGGGGTAAATGTGCGTCGGCGAAACCATGACGCAACCGATCGGTGCCCCGAATCCGACGTGAGCGTCGGGGTTGAGTACGACCTGTTTGACACCGGGCGACAATCGCGCGTTGATCGCCTGTTGCAGTGTTTTGTCGTCGAAGGTTTCACGTATTGCCTCAGTACCGATCACGCGGATCGGCTCCGTGACGCCCGTGTGCAACCACGCTTCCGTATCGTTGATCTTTTGTAGTGAGAGCGGCGGTTTGTAATCGGTCATGGGTGAGGGATGAGGGATGAGGGATGAGGGCCGATGTAGCCGCACTTTCAATATACCTTCTTTCCGCCGAGCCAGGTTTCGAGAACCTTGATTTCGCGGATGTCGTTCACGGGGCAGCGGAGGATGTCGCGGTCGAGCACGATGAAATCGGCGAGTTTTCCGGGTTCCAGTGAGCCTTTGTCCGTTTCGGAGCGGAGAACGTAGGCACTGTCGATTGTGTAGAGGCGAAGGGCTTCCTCTCGCGTGATCTTTTGTTCCGGCGTGAGAATTTTGTCCGTCCAGCGCGGCGAGCGCGTGAGCATCATCTGGATTCCCAGGAAGGGGTCGAAGAGATTGATGGATCGCTCCGGAGCGATTTTCTGCATGTGATCGGAGCCGCCGCCGATCGGGACTTTGTTGTCGAGCAATGTGCGGTAAGGTTGAAACCACTTCATTCGCTCTTCGCCGAAATGTTCGAACAGTGTTGCTCCGTCGAGATACAACCATGCAGGCTGCATATCGACGACGACTCCGAGACGCTTGATCGCATCAAACGCTTCGGGGAACATGAAGTTACCGTGACATACACCGGGACGGACGGAAGGCAATCGACCTGCGGGAGATTGTTTGTCCACAATGGAACACGCATTCAAAAGGAATTCGAGAGCACCGTCGCCGACGCAATGAAAAGACGGTTGAAGGTCGTGCATCGCGGCGGTGCTTATGAAGCGGACAACTTGTTCCTCCGAAAGGAAGAGCAAGCCCTTGTATTCCGGATCGGTAATCCCGTAAATCGAACTCGGCCCCCACGGCTTGCGCATCCGGGCACTGCCGGTCAACATGCCCCCGTCGAGAAACATTTTGACGCCGCCGCACCAAAGAAGGTCATCTTTTGTCATATAAGGGGATTTTGCGATTCCTGTGACTTTGGCTTCGATTTCGTCGGGTGTCAGCGATTGGTGGACTTCGTGGAAAGCGTAAATCCGGCATGTCAAATCGCCGTCGTCCTTCAACGCGGAGTAAAGAGCCAGATCATCGTCGGTCGCATTACGGTCAGAGACGGTGGTGATGCCGACGGAATTGTAGGAGGTCATCAGTTTTTTCAATTGCCGCTTCCGTGTTTGCTGCGAGAAATTCCCTTTCACATCAATGGCGCCACCGACACTGAGACAATTGCGGAGCATTCCCGTCGGCTCCTGTGTTCGAGGGTCTCGTTCGATTTTACCATGTCCGTTACCCGGATGATCACCGGAATCCCGCGTGATGCTGAGTTTCGCGAGCGCAAGAGAGTTGAGCATGGCATCGGGGCCGGTTCGCATGAATGCGGGATGATCCGGAACTGCTGCGTCCATTTCCGCCCGCGTGGGGTAACGTTTGTCCCGAAGCCGTGTGATAAACACCTGCTGAAGCCCGATCCATTCACCCTTCGAGACAACTTTTGCCCGTGCCTGAAAATACGCGAGAACGTCGGAGATGGTTTCCATCGTCGGAATTTCGTGATCCAGCTCGTACATTGCGGCGGAAACGGGATGCGCGTGAGAATCGATGATGCCGGGTATGACGGTTTTGCCCTGGAGATCGACTTTCCGTGTTTGGCTTCCGGCAAGTGCGAGAATCTCCGCCGTGGTTCCCACGGAAACAATGCGATCTCCAATCACGGCAAAGGCTTCCACCCGCCGAAAACCGGGATCGACCGTCAACACGTTACCGTTGTAAAATACGGTGTCCGGCGGTGTCCCGTTTTCTGAAGCAAACAAAAGCAATGGAAAAAAAACAGCCGAAGCACCTAAAAAAGAGCGTCGATCAATCGTGGGCATGGGAATCTCCTGGGAGGATTAATATCAGCCGGGAACGTAAGAGACCGTCGGTTATTTGCGTTATCGTTTGTGCGTTAAATGTCACCGTATCAATCTATCGTACCGCACCGGTCGCTTTTTGTCGATGACGGCAACATCATCGACAATAAATATCGGCGATAAAATATCCAACCGGCAGTCGGTTATAAAAAACGGTAATGGAAACATCCTCTTTCGCGGGAATTTCATGCTTTTCAAGTTCAATCAACAAACTCTTTTTGTAAACCGATTCGAGGAACCCGAAGCCCAGTTGATGATAAACCCGGTATGCGGCACCGATAATTTTTTCCGTGATCTTTTCGTGTAACATGGTTTTACACAAGGGTGGTTTTTTGACAGGATTTTCAGGAAGAGAAACAATTGAGTCATAAACTATCTTGTAAATCCTGTTAATCTTGTCAAGTATTTATTTTCCAGTAGTGTACCCAGTTTACCGCAAATGAAAAGCCTTGCTAATTGCCACCCCTCTTGGGGAACAAAAACACGGAAATATTCACCCGTCCGTCAATTGGTTCGGCAAACGCGGCAAGCATTTGATAACCTTGATTCTGGTTTTCCTTTTCCGTCGGCGGCGTGGTGGGAATGATTTCAAACTTCGCATTTTCCGATTCAAGTAATACATGGAGCGTTTTTCCAGAACGGTTGAGCGTTGCAGATTCACCGTCAGAATCAATGGTCACATCAGCCCGTGTCACCATTCCCCAGCGCACCGGCTCCTCAACACCCTCAAGCTCGTCTTTTATGTACAACATGCCGACATCATAGAGTATCACGGTTCGTTGGACCGATTTCGCCTGCCCGGGATAGGCAGCCGTCATGTCACAAATGGCGACTGTCGCGTCATCCTCACTATTGAATACGTCAATGTTACACACGGCTTTCGTGTCTTGAATCTTGTCGCCGATGACCAGCGTGTTGTGGCTACGGTTGTTGTTGCGGTAGTAGTCGAAACGCTGCGCCCCGAAATAGCCCGGCATGTTGTAATCGTCCGCACCGAGGTCGGTCGCCCAGCGCACGCCGTTATAGTCCAGTACGAACGAGCCGATGTCAAGCTGCCCGTGATTGGCTTTGTTGTCGCCGCCCTTGAAACCGACGAACCAGGCGTTCGGGTCGTTCCAATCGGT
>Ga0123353_10011395_pt1 | contig 12526 bp, 6 predicted proteins | sample TergutLab28metaG_3_FD_92763 | JGI IMG/M metagenome (GOLD analysis project Ga0123353, IMG submission 92763) | Labiotermes labralis P3 segment gut microbial communities from Petit-Saut dam, French Guiana - Lab288 P3 | ecosystem: Host-associated > Arthropoda: Insects > Digestive system > Gut ... | reverse complement strand
CACTGTACATGAGTGCCTTCCTATACAGTGAACTACACACCCGCACAACGGGTCAGAATATGCTGCCACAACACCGACCTTGTCCATGTCAACGGACACGATAGAATCATTCTTGCAATTTCTAGCCAAGCACTGTACAAAGCTCCCTGATGATGGATCCTCTGTGATCCGGAAGATGTCGGAGCACTTTTAAATATTTTATAATTTTAATTCTATCTCCATATTATATAGTGTGCATTAGTTGGATAGTAAATTCGCGGATAAGTTCTCAGTGCCAGTTTCGTGTATAATTCAAAACATTTACGGAAACGTGGTTGTCGTTTAAGTATAAAGGTTATCATGTTTCGCTTATAAATGTCAAGGACAGAACTGCAGCCGTGGGTGGACTGGCTTAGCGATAAGCGGCCTTGATATCAGACTACAGAGTTCGTTGAAATAAGTGAACTGGGTGGTTTGTACTCAGTCATGTCCGACGGTTATTGCATTGTCTTGTATATTTCTCATCCCCCATTTTTTTTTCTGAAAATCTTGAGTGTACTGAAACTCTTAATTTTGAACCCATGCCATAGTAGAGAGACTAGGCCAATCATCCACCACGTCTTTTGCCTAGCAATGAAAGAGTGATGATGGCGTAAAGAAACGCTGCTCGCGGTAGATCCTGTAGTGAAGACTGGCCCTTGTCGGTGCAAATAATTCTTGTGAATTCCGATAATATGATCCAAATTAATTCTCCATAAAACGCCTATTTTCATATTTCGTTAGCAGGCACTAGTTCAGAGAAGCTAAGGAAAAACCAACATAAACCTCTGCAAAATAAAGTATGTACTTGACATTGGTATTGGACTTCACATACTGGATGGCGTTGTCCGTTTGAACGCTACGTTGGACCAATATGAAGTTTCCGCACTAGGCTAAACGTGTATACAGAACATCTGATGTTCGTGTGACTGTGCATCCCTAATATAAAATGACATGTGAGATCAACTGGATGCAACAATTGTGATTTATTAATAATCCATTAGCTCAACATGTTTCGGGCAACATTATGCCCATTTTCAGGAGCGCTAAACCTTACATTACTGGATATGGTTTTCAGCACTTGATGTGTTAGCTGGTGTCTTTGGAAGCCGGGGAGTGGGCCGTATGCAAACTGCCCGCTCCCCGGCTTCCCAACACACCAGCTAACACATCAAGTGCTGAAAACCGTATGCAGTAAAATACGGTCTAGCGCTCCTGAAGGTGGGCATAATTATGACCGAAACATGTTGAGCTAATGGAATATTAATAAACCACAATTGTTGCATCTAGTTGGTCTCACATGTCATTTCAGTGTATACAGTGTTCCATGAAGCGGAAACATTCAAGAACACATAATCGCATTTCAAGACTAACATGTACTTAATTTATATATACAACTAAAGTCCCTACTCTACACAAAAAGCAGTCCGTGTCCGATAAAAAGACAAGTTAAAGTTACACCAATATTACTCCCGAATTAAGAAGGGGGCTGTTCCGACAAAAGAACTGTAAGTTGACAGCGCCCTAAGTCGAAAATACCGTATACATCGACTATCTGCTGCCATTATTGGTCACAGCAAAATATATATATATATATATTGCTATGATACCACCAAGTATATACTGTACATATACTGCACATATACTGTACATACACTGTATATATACTGTACATATACTGTATATATACTTGGTGGTATCAACAAAATATAAACACGGAACAGACACCTAAAGAAAGTAATTTCTTCAGCACGCAGCAAAATGACAAAACCAAAACATAAAAGAACCAGGCATAACTACGGCTTTTACGCATGCGCATGACATCAGCCAATCGTGGGGCTTACCGACTGTATTACGGTTGTACGTATGAGTGTTCCTAGGTCGATAGTGACGCTGAATCGGGGATGACCTGTATGGGGAAATAATTTGTGTTCCTTCTGACAATATACGGAACACTTAAGGACACTCTATGGGCAAAATACAACGTTTCTTAGTGAGATGGAGGGCAATACGCGCAATTACCACCGGGACTTGGAAATTAACTCTAGGGACTGTAGATATTTATTTAAAACGATGGTTTGAACCGTGTTCATAACTGTAACCACTGAGCACTCTCCTTAGGTGCACTGTCTGTAGTCTGCTTGCATGTGGCGCTGTGCAGTCTGGTCGATAAATACTAATATTTCATAAGATACCCTACAGATACAAGCAGCCGTGTTCCACAATATTCTTCTCCGCGAAATTCTCAAGAAGTATTATGATACCATTCATATTTTTAAACCATTTTTCCTCAAGAAATGTCTGTTCCACGGGGAACAGAACCCCGATTATACGGATGCCCAGTCCGCAGCCAAAGTACTATAACAAATGAATTACCCGTCCCATGTATTATTATTATTATTTTCCATGGCTCGACAACCCTTGTGGCCATAGGTCTCCTCACTGTTGAGGTTCCGCAATCAAACTCAGACACACCACAATCGGTAGGACTCCTCTGAACGAGTGATCGGCCCGTCGAAGACAAACATCCATGCCCCCGGTGGTTTCAAACCCGCAATCCCAGCAAGCGAGAGGCCGTAGACCCATGCCTTAGACCGAATCGGCAATCTTAAATTAAGTGATTAAATACAGAAGTATGGAGTAATAACACAGTGCGTCCTGTAGCAGTGTGAAACGAATCGTCAACCTTGAAACGTCAGCATCGCCTAGCACAGACGACACCGGCTCGATATGCCAGTTTAATAATGTCCTTCCAATATAACATGAAACTGAACGGTGCACCAACTTGTCTCTCCGTTCCACTGTGACATTTTGATAAGAACTTCGTATCAGAACTTTAGCGAGACATCATCCTCTCCAGTGCATAATATCCTTCACGGTTACTTCAAGTTCTTTCATTGTCATTTTTTACTATTCCTTCCACGATTTAAAGTCAAATACGTCCTACGTTACAGAGTGTAATAAAAATCGACTTACATTTCTCAAAGAATCCAGTAGTGTAAATATACTGTGAACAAAACGAGAAATTTAAGTGCTGTCAGAACGGGACAGCAAAGTAAGAAGTGACTGTACGGGGAGAGAGTGGATATGTGAGCTATGGTAATGTGTAAGGGAGGAAACGTGATACGAAATGAAAGGGAGGAAGGATGAATAGTACACAGAAACAACAAATAAAGACAACAAAGGAAGTGTGCTCTGCAAGTAACAGAATACGGCAATAAATGCATACGGTTGCCTTTAGAGTGTAGTGAAATCAATAATAACACAAGAAAACACATCTCACATTTGCGAGATAAAATTTACGAAATAAGCTGCCTGTCACTATACCGGGTCCAGTGATCATAACAATAACCTTGGAACGTGATAATAAATATATTTCCATAGTTTTCTTAATCAGCGCTCGCACTGGTAGCTCCATTATTCCTGGGAATGGGAACTTGGCGCCAGCAAAACTCTGAACGCTCTATCGTAAACTAAGCCACATCAACGATAAGTGCAACTCGACTTGCTACATGCAAAAAAGCAACTGAATGAGTTACAAACTAAGTCACTAACAAATAAAACATCTGATACCGAACAAAATTCCGAAATTACCCTAAAAAACATCTGACCATTAGATATGACTTTCAGCCAGTTCCAACCTTGACCTTCAGAACCTCATTCAGTATGTCTATTTCATACCGACATATCCATATAATACATCTTAGACACACACACACACATATATATATATATATATATATATATATATATATATATATATATATACCGATATAAATTTAGCCCCTCGATAAGTGAATGAAGTCATATTACTTTTAATGCAGGAAATATATAAAGAAAATTTCATAATTTAATTTAATGAAACTAAACACCTATACATGAGTACTGCGCTCTTCTGGGCCGTTATGAACCGTGTAGTGGAAGTTTCTCACCGACGTTTTGGGACAACCTATCGGTCCCATCTTAAATGGTCAATAATTCTTGACCCTTTACGATGGGACCGATAGGTTGTCCCAAAAGGTCGGCATGGAATTACCACTACATGCTGCGTAATAGCCCAGAAGAATGCAGTCCTGATCGACTTCGCGGACGAAGCCTGAAATCTCGCATGTGTACTTATATTTCCTCTTCAGCAATGGAGGATACACACAGGTCACCGACAATGAAGCGACAGATGATTCAATTACTGGTGTGTAAATAGCATGTTTTAATTATTATAGAAAGGGCCTATTTGATATATCAATTTAAATTCATGTAGGACATTTTCCAGTGGAAAAAACAGACAGCTATGATGTCACTTTCATAGATAGATAAAATTCTTCGACATCGATATGTTCGCATCCGATGTCTACAAGAAACGTCATACCCTTTAGCATGATTACTTCGAAGTGAAGATTTTGAAAGATGTACTTCAACAAGACCTGGCATTAATTCATTATCTCCCTCTCCTAGTCACAAGCTCAGCACATCCCGTAACCGTAATATCCCCCCCCCCCTTGTGGCGCTGAGGCCCAACGCGGGCCATGACCTCCTCATTCTTGAGGTTTCTAGATCACACACGAAGATGCGCCACTGTCGGTAAGACTTCTCTGGAAGAGTGATCAGCTCGTCGCAGAGACCTTTACCTGACAACACACAACACTCACAATAGACATCCATGCCCCCGGTGGGATTCGAACCCACAATCTCAGCAGGCGAGCGGCCTTAGACCTACGCCTTAAACCGCGTGGCCACTGGGACCGGCGTATCCGTAATGTTACTGCCCTGATAGTGCTAGGTGTCCTGCACCAAGCATTTCTCTTTCAGTCAACTATGAACTGCAGCTGGTATTACGTACATTCAGCATGCTGTCACGGACAGCCGCCGCCAACAAGAAATGGTCCTCTTCTTTGAACGTCAGGCAGCCAACACTTCACCGTGAAATGTGCCGTCCTACAAAACCTTCACTTCGGAAATTACCGAATTTTTGAACAATTTTGGCGTAGTCCCCTTCGAGTGATATATACTATTCTACAGCTAAAACTTGCGGAGAAAATAACTGGTCATGGCACAAAATAATTGAGTGTAATTAAATAAAGAAGCAATGCAAGTCCATAAAACGTTGCTCAAAGAAAGAGTTTATTGTGGTTCACATGTCTGGGTGTTCATGAAGTACATGCCTCTCCTGTGACTACGTAACGAGCTGGGCACAGGCGCTCATGCCACACGTCTAATGTGTCCAGAGCACAGACATAAACACACCCCACGATGTCACGTAATGAAATTTTTAAACAAAAAAAAAAATCGAATCAGTTTTCAGGTTTTAGCTCCTACTGTAAGTGCTGGGATCGCGGCGTTATGGGTTGTAACACGCGTAGTCTTGGAGGTGGAGGGAGACAAGTGTGAGGAACATTCTGCAGCTTTCTGTCTTCTACCCTGCAGAAGGCGACAGTATGAACCATTAATCACAATGTTAAAGGAAATCATGTATCTAAGACATTTTGTCCACACAATTTACTTACATGAAATAATTTGAAATGCCAACTTGATGCAACATGGTAATTTTGTGTGTACGTGTGTACGGAGCGGATGGTGCCGTGCGGCACCATCCGCACCGTAAACACGACCTACGCAGCGGCTCTCAAGACCACCACCCATCCAAAAACTCGGTGCAGAAAACCATATGCTGCAACTCAACATCTAATGCTCCTGATGATTGGCGTATGTACCCGAAACATGTCGAGCTAAGAACACATCAACAAAATTACCATGTTGCATCAAGTTGCCGTTTCAAATTATTTCATGAGGAACATGCACCGTCAAACAACCTTCAAATTTACTTACACTTTTCCGTAAGTTTTTCGCGGCAAACAACGATTCAATTCCTAACAAATACAAATCGAATGATCCTCGTAACGGAAACAATTGTACGTTTTCTGTGAAGCAGGAATGGAATTCTTAACACATTATTTTAAAGGCCTTCAGATTTTCAAGTTTTAATATCTTTCTTAAATACGTATTCCTCAAAATGTAAAACCACGAAGATGAAATTGTAGAAGCAGATCTTCTTCGTTGACAATAAAATAAATCCTTGTTTTAGAACATCCTGTATGAGGTTGTATCTTACAGCACAAACACATATCAGGAGAATACCTCACATTACTCTCATATTACACGCTCATAGGCGCGATCGCATAACTGCGAAAAGCGGCTATTAGTTTCGTCATGTCCGTCCGTATGCCCTTTTGTCCGTCTGTTCGTATGGAAAACTTGGCTTCCATTGCACGGTTTTTCGTGAAATTTGTTATTTCAGTATTTTCGAAAATTTGTCTAGAAAATACAAGTTCAACTGAAATCGGACAAGAATAAGGGGTACCTTACATACAGACAAATATACTTTTTTATCGCATCTCGCTCAATTATTTTTAAAACGAGAAATGTTCCAGGCAAACTTATAGAGAAAATCAAAACACACACTGTAACTCCAATAACTTTTTTCCCCCCACAAATCCTGCTCTTTATGAGATAATGTAGAAAAATACTGTAGTGAAGGACGGGCCTCACATGACAACATAACGCATACACATTACACGCTGGAAATATAAGGCTACAAACACAATCTTAGAATAGGTAATAACGGTAAAGGTAAAGTGATCCCGTTACAGGCCCGGTGTGGCCCAGAGGGTGGGTACAGGTATAGCTCTACTCTTCCATGACTGCAGCACTAGAAGGGGTGAATGTCCAACAGCACGCCCCGGCCGCAATTTACCCCCGGGAAAGACCCTTTACCCATTTTACAGGAGACTGGGTGGGTCCCAGGGCCGGTCTGGACGGGCGGAAAGTCTCGTTCCCACCGGGATTCATCCCGGACCGTCCAGCCCGTAGTCAGTCGCCATACCGACTGAGCTACCGGGCCCACCTTAGAATATGTACTACTTTTCTACAGCAACAAATGGTTGTACGAACACGCCTCAATGATACGTGCTACGTACACTGCCTCTCTAGGTAATATATGGCACATTACGGTAAGATTCCAGTGCTTATGTAATTACGATGTCTGTCCTTCCAAGTAGGTAATTCAGTTTTCGCCGATTATGAATTAATAACACGCAGAACTGCAGGGGTAGCTGGCCCTGCAGTTATGCGTGTTATCCCCGAGGATGAAGAATGTCAAGGAATGTGAACCATCTGGTTTAGATGCCAGCAGAACGTATACGAGTAATATAAGTGCTCAACCAGACACAAAACTAGAAACAGAAGAACGCATGAAGTCTTACTTATTGTACGTTCGTAGCTGCTTACCGACGTTTCGGGACAGCTTATCGGTCCCATCTACAACAATCAAGAGGGTTTCAAAATTTGGGTCCAAGCTTTATTTTATGCACATACTTATGTCTATCGTGCTACAAATCGGAAGGTCGCTGGTTCGATCCCAGATGGTGTCAGTGGATTTTTCATTAACATAAAATATTTCCGATCGCACTATGGTCCTGGGGTCGATTCAGCCACTAATAGAAATGAGTACCAGGAGTATTTCCTGGGGGTAAAGGCGGCCGGTGCGTAAGGCTGACAACCTACCACCATCCTGCGCCGTCGTCACGAAATGTGAGAACCTTAACTTCCTCGAACCCTCTGGGCCTGTTCAGGCCTGTAATGGGACTGTTTTACCTTTACCTTATGTCCACGTCTAAGAGTGAGGATTCTTTCAAAGGAAAAATATGTTAATTTTACAGATAATCATGTAATAGCGGAAAGAAGATTCGTCATATTTTTCACGTATATCGACTTCATTCCGTCATGAAAAGTCTGAAACAATTCCGCAACTTCTCACTCTGCTACTGAGAGATGCGTTTTAATATCACCTCACAACAGAGACACACGATTCCTGGTTGTATTTTGTCTGAGAGTTTCCGACAAATTTCCTACAGGAAACTCTTACTTTAAATTTTCTGCACTACGTATGTAACATACACGACACTAAAGCAAACCGACATATACCTTTACAAGACAGGAAATATAAGCATAACCTAACACTGAGGCGCGTTCTTGCAACCATTGTTGCAGTGGAAAAGCAATAATTAATACATAATCTGACTGCATGTGTTTGCATCCTTAGGTACCCAGCATGCAGTACGAATGGACATATTGTCATCTTTGGCCTGCCCGGCTATAAAATGTTTTTCCACATTATCTCATAAACGGCATTTTCGACAAAATGTTGATGAACCTAAAACGTGTTTTGATTTTCTCTACCAATTTTGTCTGAAACATTTTTCATTCTAAGAAGAATTAAGCGAGATATGTTCAAACCGTATATTGGTCTTCATGTAAAGTACACGTTACTCGTGTCAGATTTCAATGAAACCTGAATTTTCTTGATGGGTTTTCGAAAAATATTCAAATATCAAATTAAAATAAAAATCCGTCAAGTGGGACCGGAGGATTTCCACACGGACAGACAGACATGACGAAGGTAATAGTCGCTTTTTTTCAATTCTGCGAATACGCCTAAATAAGCAACTTCGCCGAATCTACAAAATTTAGTACCAATTTTAGTCACAATTGCAGCGCTATTCTCTGTCTGTCCGCTCCTTAGAAATATGTTTCAATGCCTAATAGTACTGAAAAAATTTTTCTGACATATGTATATATGTGTACTGCCTGTAGCTGAGACTGCATGTGTACTGAATGCCAAGAAATTCGTTAGCAGTCATTCCTGAGGGCAAGAAATGTTTTATAGGTTGTAGTGAAGCAGACGTGAGTGTTGGGGTAGAGAGGTGGCAAGGTTACTGTCTGAAGAATCTAGGTCAATAGCGTAAAAGAGGCTCCGACGTGGCTGAGAGAGTACGGCGTCATGCTTGTAGCGTCATACACCAATACGTCGCAATCGATTATTCCCGAACAACTTTGCCACTTGTTTCACGCCACATACAGTGAATACCAGTATATAAAAATCTGTTCGCCAAGATTTCAGGCACACGCTGATCCATCGGCTCAAACATCCATTCATTTATCCAGTCACTAAATCACTCAACGTCAATCCAACAATAATTTAGCTGTCATTTGCACACGAATAATCCATCCACCTCCGACACACTCAGAAGGTCTTTGTTTAAAAACTAACAGACGTTGAGCTTGCAATAAATTATCTTCTTTCAAAAGTTAATAGCATTGCATAAAAGAATTTACTACTCTATCACTACCCGGGTTAGTTCAAACCACACAGACTCTCCATGAACCGCGTATTTAAACTGTACTCTTTAATAAAAAAAGGAAGTAAATGCGTCAAAACAGTAAAATTTATAATACACAAAGCAATTAAACAACAACAATATTAACATCTCAGGAGTAGTTCTACTTCCCGATTACCTATTTTAATATTATCATCAATACCTGGCGCTCAGACTCTTTCATTCGCTATGGTTTTACTACTGAAATTATCTATAATTTCCAATCACTTTCACTTGTTTTAAAAAAATCGGAATAATATTAAATCAAGCACAGAAAACATGAAACTCTTGAATATCAATTATTCCCTTCTCTGTTCTTCTTCACTAATCTCACATTCGAACATTTCCGTTATCATTAATTAAACAAACACCCTCAATATATTTGCATATTCTTACCTCAAACAATAAGACAAAACACTCTGCTAGCATGCACAGACGATAAACCAAAATGCCACCCCTGTCTGCAGTACCCAACTAACACTGACTACAGAAGGGAGGGAACCAAGAGTCTGTGTGAGTAATGAATGTTTTATGACGCAGGAAACATCAGAAGAAGCTTTGTCTACCTGACATGACGCTCTGTTTCACGTTTTAAGTAATTCTGGCTTCATCGTCCCTCGACTAACAGCACTTTAAATATTTTGTACCGCTATGTATTAAGTCCTACACACTAATACATACGTAATACGTAGCGAAACGTATTACTACTAACCAGCAAGCTGCCTAAAGCATTAACACTTCAGAGCTGCATCTGGGAGGTGACCAATTTGAATCCCCGGGAGGACACTATCTATCCTAAAGTTTATCATAGTCTATAAAAGGCAAATGGCGGTAAAGCACCCTAATTTAGACCAAGCCCATTTATTTTCAATTCCATTTCGATTCACTGTTCACCATACATTATAGTACTGACACTATACAATTTTCAGGTAATGACAGCGTCGTAAAATACGCCTCAAAATATTATACATCTGCCTTTTAAAAATTTAACATACTTTTACACTCTAGTATTACTTCAAACTTCGTTCCACTGAATGACAGTTACACCGTCACGTGTTTCAGAGCTACCTGAAAAGTGAACGCAACGGGAAAGTCATCAATCTTGATTTTTCGCCTACAAAAATACATGCACAATGATGTGTACACATACAAGGTCTGTCACGGAATATCCGGTAGCGTTTTCTTGTGTAACGCGTGGCAGGTTTAACCAACTTCATCACGTAATGTCATAGCTGAGACTCCAAAACTCGCTCAGATATAAAATTCTCCTTCTTTTATGCAACTTGTGGTTTCCCCACGTTTAGGGGGGGGGAGAGAGAGAGAGAGTAATCGATTCTACATTATCACACTATATTGCTTTAAAGCCATTTTAATATTATCCTCTCTATCACACCTGTGTTTAATTACAAACATAAAATCCGAATAACACAACACTTATTCGAATTTTATAGTCATAATTACACTGACCGACTCTGCGAGGTTATCTAATTGGTCTCCAGCATTCAGTGCATCCGATTGAAATTATATTATTTTACTTACACTAAAAAGGAGGAAGGCTAACTGGATTTGTCGCATCTTCTACAAGAACTGCATTCTAAAACACATTATAGAAGTAAAGAGAGAGGAAGGATAGAAGTGACCGAAAGACGAGGAAAACAACGTAGGCAGCTACTGGATAACCTTAAGGAAACGAGATGTTACTGGAAATTGGAAGAGGAAGTGCTAGATCGCCCTCGCTGGAGAATTCGTTTTGGAACAGGTTGTGGAGCTGCCGTAAAACAGACAATGTGATGAAAGAATCAATGTACAGTACCTGCTGTTAATTGTAACCACTCCCATGCCTGCTACACTCTCCGTCCTCCCCGCTTTTGGACATTGTACACGCTCACCCTACATCCATTGTTTGCCCTGACTCATTCAGTATGTTAAGTGAGATTTCTTAAGGTATACGAGTGGGGGTTCATCGGATCTGATGAAGTGCTCATTACATTCCTTTTATTTATTTTTAGATCTGAAGTAGAAAGCCCGCATTTTCAAGTTAATCAACTACCAATTTTTCGACCTCCTACTTTTACTCGAATTCAAATCTCAAACCCGTGTGGGGTTGTCAGTTATTCTTCATCGGGCGCTTCCCCAGGTGGCGGATCGGGGAACGCTCTCTAGATATACAGGGTACTAGAAAAGGTAAAGGTAAAGTGATCCCGTTACAGGCCCGGTGTGGACCAGAGGGTGGGTAGAGTTATAGCTCTACTCTGCCATGACCGCGGCACTAGAAGGGGTGTGTGGTCAGCAGCACGCCCCGGCCGCACTTTAGCCCCGGGAAAGACCCGGTACCCATTTTACAGGAGGCTTGGTGGGCCCCAGGGGCGGTCTGGACAGGCGGAAAATCTTGTCCCGACCGGGATTCGATCCAGGACCGTCCAGCCCGTAGTCAGTCGCTATACCGACTGAGCTACCCGGCCCACATATAGAGGGTACTGGGGAAATAAAATACCCAGGGCGGACCTGAAAACTGACCTAAGACGGGCTACCCAGAAGTAATCAGGAAATAGGCCGAAGTGGTAACGGCAAGTGGGAAGCAGCTCTTGCAAAACTGACTATACGTGGAGATGAATGTAATCGGTACAGATATAGATCAGAAACCGACAGGCGAAGATGGGAGCCATCGTGTCGGCTGTCGCACTGCGATGTGTAGGGAAAGGAGAAACCACAACGTTACGATCTCAAAGCAGCAACCAAATCTCATATAATAGGAACCAAAAGTCACTTCATTCCAGAACTAAGAATCTGTGCTGTAGGTGACCTTACTATGAGCAACCTCGCTTACACTGCTCGCTTACAGGAAAGTCCGTGTCCAACCCTTTTTTTCCGTACAGAAATTTCCACTTTATTATTTTTTTTTCGTCTTGGTTTCAAGGTTTGCTTGTGTAAGGCTATTGCCCTTCACCCTGTATTATATAATGAGACTTCATGTTGCTCCTGCATTTCAGAAAATAGCTAAACAGATTATTACTTAAAGCAGATGACCAACTAGAAGCAACAATAACAATTTATTGATCTTCAAATTAGCTCAACATGTTTCGGACAATTCTTTGCCCATCCTCAGGAGCGCAAGATTGTGATTTACAGCGTGTGGTATAAGTGTCCCCAACGGCAGCGGTCGGCGGCCTGGAGTGCAGCGGCCGCTGCACTCCAGGCCGTCGACCGACAAGTTGGGGACACTTATACCACACGCTGTAAATCACAATCTTGCGCTCCTGAGGATGGGCAAAGAATTGTCCGAAACATGTTGAGCTAAT
>Ga0123353_10011394_pt1 | contig 12526 bp, 9 predicted proteins | sample TergutLab28metaG_3_FD_92763 | JGI IMG/M metagenome (GOLD analysis project Ga0123353, IMG submission 92763) | Labiotermes labralis P3 segment gut microbial communities from Petit-Saut dam, French Guiana - Lab288 P3 | ecosystem: Host-associated > Arthropoda: Insects > Digestive system > Gut ... | reverse complement strand
CCGACTTCAATCCCATCGAAAAATTTTGGGCTTGGCTCAAATGCAGCCTTCGTAAATCACTTCGTTTTTACACTTGTTTCGATGACGCACTGGATAGTCTGTTTTCGGTTTAATCAATTATATCATGTTAAAGCCTACATTTTTCCATATAAATATCCCGATGACAAACCACAGAGCATGGGGGGAGTTAAGCCAATCCGTAGGCATGGCGGTGCCGTCATATACAAAGAACATCCTATTAAACATCCCGTTGACGGCAATCAACGCCCGCCAAAAAAACACCATGGACCCGGAGGGTATCACCAAGGGCAAAATAAAAAAGACCATCAGTACCCGCCGCACACGGGGACCGATGGGACTAAGCACCAACGCCAAAGCCAACGCAAGTATCATATTAAGGGGGATGCTTACCCCCATAAAAGTCAGCGTATTGCGCACCGCCAACCGGAAGGCTTGGTTATTCCATGTATTAACCAGATTGGTAAGCCCGACGAACTGCCGTGATACCACGTTGTCAATGGAAGCGTAGAACATCGAAATCCCGAAAGGCACAAGGAAAAACAGGGCCAACCCCGCAAGGCTGGGTAACAGTAACAGGTAAATGGTATTTTCGTGATTAAATATCCGTTTTACCATGTTTATACCCCTACATACTATTTACTACTGCTCCATCAGCCAAAGCGACACCGTATTCTGTATGCGCTGCGCGGCGGCTTCGGGGGTGATGAGGCCCCTTAATAATTGGTTAAGCGGTTCGTTATAAAAGTGTGAAGGTATATCCAATAGTAACGAGGCTATTTCCATTTCGTTTTGGGTTGCCCGCTGCCTGATGGCCCGTTCTATCCCTTCTGACCTGATATTATCATCGTCAAAGCCGATAAAATCATTTCGGTTAAAATATCCGTCGCGTGAATTCCATAAATCAAAATGATAATCAAATACGGAACGTATATGGGGCTCATAATAATCCCTTACGATAGGCGTTCCCATACTGCCCAAACCGAAGTTCCTCGCGGTTGCTCTTTGATTATACTGAGCCGCCGGGGTAGGAAACGCCATGGCATAGGTTAAATGCCGCAAAAATTCCCAAGACAGTTCCTGATTTCCGGCGGCACTTAAACAAAAGGTTGCCCACGATTTGTTATAATCAATTAATAAGCGGCCCCATTCGTCCGCAAGGGGGGCATAATGGATAAAATAGGGATGATTACGGGGGAAAAAGGCGTTGGCCGGTTCGAAACCGCTGCTGCCGCCGGATATAAATACGCAATGCATGGCCATTGCTTCGAAATAAGCATCGAACCCCGTCCCGGGAACATTTATTTCACCGAACCAATCGTCAGCCGTTGTGCTTCCAAATACCTGTACCCAATCATGCAGGAAGGAAACGAAGCGGGGATCCGTCAGGTTGGCGATTCGGTTCTCCATATCAATAAACCCGCCGATTACCGATAACGCTGCCGTAAAAGGATTTCCGATGGTATGACTGTTTCCAAATCTAAGATGGCCGAATTCATCACTATAATCACGCATGAGTTCCGAATAAATCTCCATCATTGTTGCATAGGAAATGACAGACTCCCGAGCAAACCTGTCAATCAGATGCTGCGGAAGGCCGGCGTTGATAGCCACATATTCGGGACTAAAGCTCATGGGGAACGCAAACAACCCGCCGTCCACTTCAAACAACCGCAACATATGGGTGTAGAAATCCTCACGGTCGGAAAACGGGCATTGGTCAATCAGCGGGTATATATCCGCCAACAACCCGGACAAAGCGTAATTCCAATAAGGATGCGCAAACAACGCGAACATATCCGGCCCCTGTCCGGCCATCAACATGGTTTGCATACGTGCGATTACCAATTCAAAATAATTTGCTTGCAGGTTGTCGATGGGGAAATGTATTACATCCGGCACCAACCGCACCCGGTACGGATCACCCCTTGCGGCCCTTTCCGCGTTCATGGCGGTTTCCGCTTGCGCCAGCACACCCTCAAAGCCCCAAATGTCCCAAACTTGTATGGTCAGGTGTTGGACATATGCCTCCGGTACGGGTGTTGCCAGCGGCTCGGGAATCGGGATGTATATATTGCGTACCGTTACCTCCCTGCCCATCCATTCGAGCACCGCATCATGGTTGCGTTGGACAAATTCCTGTGCCGTCAGTTCACCGCCCGTAAACCGTGCCAGCGGGATTTCCGGCGAAGGCGCGTAGAAACGTTGGGGCGGTACCCATGCGGTTTCGTTTGTGTAACCAAGTAACCGGGCGGAAACCAAACCATCAACAAAATCGGTAAAAAGCCCTTGGCTGGTAGGTATATTGCGCAGGAAAAAACCGGTCTCGGTTTGGAATTCGGCTTCCACCCGCATAAACGTGTCGATAAACGCCCGTGCCAAATCCCCGTCGGCCAAATGGCTGACGCACAGCAAGGTTTGCGTGTTTAATATCAAGTGCCCTTGTTCGTCCGCCAAGGGGATGTGATGGATAAAGTACGGGTTTTGGCCAAGCAAGGCGTCGGCTACGTCCGCCCCGTACCAAGGCGCAGCAAAAACATAGTTTTGCGATTGGAACGTGATGTCGGACGATGCCAACATAAACTGCTCTGAGTCGTATTCCCTGCCCAACGCCGGTTTCATCGCGTTAAGCAAGGATGAAAACAATATATCGTCCAGCTGCGATTGTTTGTTTTCTATATCAATACGGCCCCCATATTCGGCTTGATACCCAAGCCTTACGATTTCGGGTACGGCCATTTCGAAATGGCCATACTCCGGATAATCACGCAACAGGTCGTTGTAAAATAAAACCAATTCGGTAATGGAGATGCGGTCGTGCTGTGCAAACCGGCCGATGAACGAATGCGGCAAGCCAACGTTTACCCCAACGAAGGTGTACCCAAAGGTCGTGGGTAGTGTGGGGAGCTTGCCGTTAACCGCGTAGGCGTCCAATACCCCGTCGAAAAAGTCGCCTTCCAAAATTTCATACATATCCGCAAGCAACCCCAGCGCGGCAAAGGAATAGACCGGGAAGCCCGCCGTTATAAAGACGTCCGGCCCTTGCCCCGCCGCTATATGGGCCTTTATGTTTTCGTAGAAATCAATCCGTTCCTCTACGGTGGTGGCATAGCAAAGCTCGTATACAATTTGCAAATCAATGCCCTGCTGCGCCATTTCCCCCCGCAGCCTGTCCCCCGCCTGCCGTAGCAGCACCGCCGAACCTCCGCCGGGCCCTGCAACCGTCAGGGTGTGGGTATCGGGGTTGGACATCCCCACCCCGTTGCTATCCGTGCCGATACCGGGCTGTGGGTCGCTGCCGGTATCGTCGTCGGTGCGGTTCCGCCCCCGCCCGCAGGCACCCAAAAAATAAATAATACAAAGCATTATACATACGAATAATATAAATTTTATTTTTTTCATAACCCACCTCAACTATAATTATATATACCCCAAAATAAAAAACCATATCGACTTATGCAAAATTTTTTCGCATAAATCGATATGGTTCGTAAAATCATAAAAACGTTATGCCTAAATGTTCCCTTGCATATTCGCGTATGTTTTTTATCCCTACGGGTCTTTTCATAACCACCGACCCATAAAACGCTTGCGCGAAATAGGGAATGCTTTTTTTCTTTTGGCCCAATTGAAATAAATTGACGGCGACGTCAATCACAAACGATGACGCGTGCCACAAATCATTGTGTTTTATGCTGAGTTCCAACCCGTTTTTTGCCAAGGCCAAGGCTTTTTCGCGTTTGTCATTCCTGCTTAAAAATTTTGCATATTGGCGTAAAACCGTAAGATATGTCCTCATCCGTTCGCTTTCATCAACATAGTGCGTCTCCATGTTTTTTATTATGCCTTCAAAAATCTTTAACCCTCGATCACTTTCCCCATTGTCGCAAAAATACACCGCCATATCATTCAATATAACTATTTCATAAAAGGTCAAACGCATGTGCGCAATTTTACCTTCATCCAACGTACCTTTGGTAACGCGCCAAGATTCAAGCAGCATTTTCATATATTGTGAATCGTAACCGTTCTTTTCACCGTGCAATTCAGCTTCGCTCATTTTAATGAATTGTAAGTTAATTCCTTCCTTATATTTTTTCTTGGTTTTTAAGTCCTTTAATAACGGTTCCATTTCATCGTAGCTTCTTGCAGCCTGTAAGGTGTATATTTTATCCCTTAATTGCTTATCTTCAAAATCATCGTCGTTTAATAATGTGTAAAAATATTTATCAATGTCACGCCCCATACGCTGCATAAAGGCTTCCAATAAATATACGCTTCCGATCGGGTATTCCGATTTATTCATTTCCATTCTGCTAAATGTGGAGGTGTTACACAACCCTTCACACACCTCCGCCAGCGTCATCCCCGCTTCGCTGCGCAAGCCCCCCATAAGTTCGCCAAAATGGGTACACATTATAGGTTTACCTCGGTCAAATTCCGCGTCGGGTATAAACATCGGTAGTTTTTCCACACCGTATGTATCAAATATTATACCTATATTTAAAGCAAACGTTCTTACTTCTTGTGCCTTTGTGAGGATTCGCATGATTATAAAACCATGGAAGGCGGAAGAAAGTAAATCGGGCAAACCTTCTTTTTGCCCCAAATAATATAGTGCCCTTGCTTTATTGTATGTAAAATCGGGAGCGTACCTCCCCTTGGTACGCGTGGTTGTTATGTCGTCGATGCCACTATCGCATAAATCCAACGCCGAGCCGTATTCGCCCGCGTCAATCAAAAGGCTTGAAAGGTCAAACATGATGGGTGCGAGGTGATGTGTTTTATCCCTGTCGTCATGTGAAAGCCGTGATAATCCTTCCATCGTCCGTTGCAATAAAGCCATCGCTTTACGTGTTTCGCCGCTGTTTTTGTATGCCAACGCTTGCGTATGGATGAGCCGCGCTTCTTCATATAACAGAACATCCCCTTCAAAGGTGTCGGGGTTGTATTCGGGATAGGTAATGATTATACCTTCCTGTGTATATATCAATATCTTTTGCGGGTCTTCCTTCCGGATGATGCTTATGCGGGCTTGGCAGCTTAGGATAAATTGCCTGTTGATACCGGATTCGAAACCTTTATACAATTTCATCCGGTTTAATAGCTTTGTCGATTTATCAAGGTATTTGCGGGAGTGGTGCGCATGGTCAAGCGTATATAATAATCGGTTGCGCATTTCATATACCGAAAGGGGTTGATTTTCCAAGAAAGGATTAAATAATGTACCGGCGGGTATGTCCATTTCGTGTATAATTTTTATGCTTGTTTGGGTATAAGGATTTTGCCGCCGGTTTGTGATACGCGATAAGGTAGTGGCGTTAAATTCACCACATTGCAAGAGCTTGGCTTGGCGTAAGCGTTTCCTTTCCCGTATTTCGTTTATGATGTTACTTTTATTTACACTCGGCATGGTAATCCCCCATTTTGTTCTACTATAACACAAAGGAGCCGTCCCTTATGGGGCTGCCTTTTTTGCTGCGTTGAGTTAAGGAAGCGGGGATTTCACCACGCGCTTCCCCGTTGACGTACAGCATAAAATTTTCAATTTGCGGCCGCGCGAAGGCATCCGCCGTGTCCCCGTAAATAACAAATCAATGCTCCCGACCCCACCGATATAACCCTCCCCCCAATTGGGGCCTTCCCAGCCGACTTGCGCGTACAGGAATTCACCTACGGGTCCCGTGGGAATGTTGCCGACGTTGCCGTCCGTGTTCACGGCGGAGTCGCTTCCGTTGCTTGCCATAGGGCCGTCGCCGTTACCTGATGGTGGCGCGGATGTCCCGCCATCCGGCGCATTATTTGCGGATGGTGTTGTGTTACGGTTGCCGCAAGCGGCGAGGGTGAACGTTAGCATTAAAGCAAAGATAAAAATGAATGCCGCGTTGGATGGTTTTTTTATGATAACATACCTCGATTTATTTAAGGATTCGCGGGGCCGTGTTTTATTTATTTCTATGAATGGATTACATTTTACGTTATAAAAATTTTTTGGGTATAGGAAATCCCACGAAATCATGGATTATTACACGCGAAAATGAAAATTTTTTATTTTTATTGCAATGATATTTGCATAACAAATAACATAAAAAACCCCGCACGGGAAGCTCATGCATCATAAGATGCACCCGAACAGGGTTGACACTCGCCTCCCTTAAGTTCGAAGGGGGCTTCTTTATATAATTATCCGCTTAACATCCGTTTATTACTTTGTTGCATTAAAAAGCGGGAGGGCACCCATTAAAATGCATTACCCGTGACCCGGCTGCGCAGCCTTAGTGGGTCTGATAAATTCATTATATTCATTTCGAATATAATGTCAATATGTTTTAACTTTATTGTGATTTAGCGTAAAAAATCGATATTACTAATCCATGATATACGATATTTTTAATACAAATCCGTTGCGATTGCAAGCATTTTGGTTGTTTGCATAAACAACAAAACCTAATGCGGAAACTCAAATTTTATTTGACAAACAAAAAAGACTGCTGTAGAATATGTAAAAACTACAGGCGTCGTTTTTATTTATACCATAAATTTTGGAGGATGATCGTGATGGGCGATTACAATTGTTTACCGGATGCGGAATTTGATGTAATGCAGATTATTTGGGGGCAGCCGGTGCCCATATCTTCGGTGCGGATATTTACGCTGGCCGCACCGGAGAAGATGTGGAAGCCGCAGACGGTACTTACGCTGTTAACGCGGCTGGAAAAACGGGGTTTTCTTTCCAGTGAAAAGAAGGGGAAGGAACGTTATTATATGCCCTTGGTCACGCGGGAGGAATATTTGAATATGGAAACGGGTTTGTTTGTTAAGCGTTTCCATAAGAATTCGTTGACGGGGCTGATGAGCGCATTGTTTGCGGGGGGCAAGATGAAGGAAAAGGATCTGTCGGAAATCGAAAAATGGTTGGAAAAGCAAAAACCCGAATCATAAACCTTATTTTGAGGGTAAGGGTTTATTCGGGTGCTTGAAAGGAAGTGAACACGGTGTTTGATATATGGGTACGCTTGGTCGAAAATTCGGCGGTGATGTCGGTAGCGATCGTTATTATGTACGGGTTGTCTCGGTTGACGCGGGACAAGACTTCCCCGCGGGTGCGTTATATATGTTGGATTGTGATAACGGTGGGGTTACTTTTGCCCGTGCGTCCGGTGTTATTTACGGTTAATGTACCGGAATCGGTTGCGTGGATGGTGCCGGCGGAATCATTGGGACGGATGCCCGAGGACCCCGTGCCCGAGGGTGCGATTATCATTAACGCCTACGAAGCGGCGGGTTGGGAGTATGAATGCGGGGAAGCCACGGATACGGCATACGCTTATATAGGAGCGGACGTGGCATATGAAACGGTTCACATGACGGGATTAGCCGCGGCTCCGACGGAAGATTATATACGTACCGTAAATTGGCGGACTTTGCTTCCCGTTGTATGGGGTGCGGGGATATTGTTGTTTTTGTTGACCTACACCGTACGGCACATACGTTTTATAAGGAAAATCCGCCGTTGGGCGGTGCCGTGTACGGATGCCGGTGTTATATCATTATTAAACGGGGTGTGCCGCGAAGTAAACCTAAAACGCATACCGCGTTTGTTTGTATGCTCGCTTACGGCTACGCCGATTATCACGGGGTTGTTCCGTTCATCGCTTATCTTACCCGACGATGGGGAACCCCCCGAACGCTTACGGCTTATATTCTTGCACGAGGTACTGCATATCAAACGGGGTGACCTTTGGGTACGGATGCTGACGTTGGCGGCGATGGCTGCGCATTGGTTTAACCCGCTGGCGTATTTGATGAACCGCGCGGTACACAACGAAGCGGAGCTTTGCTGCGACAAGCAGGTCTTACGTATCGCGGGGGACGATGTACGCGCGGCATACGGGCAAACGATTTTTTGTACGGCGCGCCGTACGCAGAAGATGTTTTCCGTTTTAGCCACCGCTTTATCGGGGGAAGGGAAAAACCTGAAACGCAGGCTTGCCGATATCATTGAACGTAAGCATACACGGCGAGGGCTTGCCATCGCTTTTGCGGCGTTGATGATCGGCGGGGTTTTGATTGCGGGGATGCTTGCTTATGAAGGGGAGGTTCCCGTTCCCGAAGGAGGGTTCGTTGAGGATATCGGATGGCTGGGCGACGGGGTTACCTTGGATGTTGACCCCGACCGTTACGCGCCCGAACCGACGGATGCAGCCGACCCTTCACCCCCCCTCGTTGCCAACCCCATTACGCTGGAGGCTAGCGATGAATTGGTGATTTATTTGCCGGCGTACCGGTTCTTTAATCCGCAATTCCAAGTGGCTGTTAATATATTCCGGCGGCGTTACCCCAACGTTACGGTAATTGTCGAACACATCGGCGACCCCGATGATTTCAGAGGAAACGCATACGCACAACGCGTAAGCACCGAGCTGATGGCGGGTACGGGGCCCGATATTATTTTGACCCATTACTTCGACGATATTCACAAGACCATGGACAGCGGTCTGTTCATGAACCTCTCGCCCCTGTGGCACAGGGATGAAAACTTTGACCATCGGGATTCCCTCCATCCCGTGGTTATGGATGCGGGCGTATACCGCGGGCGGCGTTATATCATCCCGTTGAGTTACATAATGCCCACCGTCTTAGGTGAAAAGGGTATGCTGGAAAATGCCGGCTTTGACACGGAAGCTGAAAGGGATATCGTTTCGTTCCTTAACGCGGTTTCATCCTCCGTCCCTTTAGCGAGTCAAAATCCCTTGTTCCGTTTACCCATATTTAACTACGGTTTGCATAACTTTAACATGACGGGCATACCCATCGTTGATTTCGAACGCGGCATCGCCTTACCCGAGGAAGGCGCCCTGCGCGCCCACAGTGAAGCGATGAAGACATTATGGGCCACGCAAAGCGTCGGCATTGATTGGAACGAAACGTTTTGGTCTGCTTCGAATACCGATACGCTGCTGATCCATGGCAGGATGCTGTTAAGCCATAACCAAACGCAGGACCCCATCGGCGTATTTTGGAGCTACTCCCGGTTATTGCACCGCGGTTATACCCCGATACTCACCGCGTTGCGTAACCATAACAATGAAATCCATGCCACGGTACGGCAAAGCGTGGCTATCCGCGCCGAAAGCCCCAATTACGCAAACGCGTGGAACTTCATTAAAATCCTGCTGTCCGAAGAAGTAATGTACGGGCGCATCGGATCCGTCGAAGGGAGTGCCTTCCATGGCTTTGTCGTGAACAACGCCGCCGTCGAAAGACAGGTAGAGGGAATATTAAGAAACGGGCAGGAAGTGGGGACGGCGGAAGGAAATGTTTTCATTAATGCGCTTACCATGGAGCATAAACAACCCATGCTTGACATGGTCAACGATATCGCCTCCGCGTCCTTACGTAACAATGTCTTGGGTAATTTCTACCTCGAAGCCATGGAGCCTTTCTTCGAGGGTTTGCAAAGTCTCGATGACACCATAGAGGAGCTTGGGCGGCGATTGCGGATTTACCTTACGGAATAACCCATGCGTACCCTATCCCTTAAAAACAAGGAAACCCTGACCGGGCTCGCCTACGCCGCATTGCCGCTTGCGGGATTTTCCCTGTTCTATATCATCCCCTTCGGCAACATGCTTTGGCGCACGGTTTCGCGGGGCGGTATCTTCGTTGGTTTCGCACAATATACCGCTGTGTTGCAAAGCGATGCCTTCCGCCTTGCGGCGTGGAATACCTTCCGTTTTATCGGGCTGGGCTTGCCGATGCTGCTGCTGCTTGCCTTATGTACGGCGCTGTTGCTTAACACGCGTTTAAAATATAAGGACGGCTTCCGCGCGGCGTTTGTGTTGCCGCTGGTACTGCCCGCCGCGTCGGTGATTATGGTGTTCCGCGTGTTGTTTGACCACGGCGGCTTTATCAATTATGTATTGGACGGTTTGGGGTTGGACACGGTTAATTTCTTTAACTCGGGCCGTATGTTTTGGATCATCCTTTTCCTTTATTTATGGAAGAATACCGGGCTCGCCATTATTTTAATGTTAGGCGGGTTATTGCAAATCCCCGCGGAATATTACGAGGCGGCGCGGGTGGACGGGGCAAGCGCGTTTTTGCGCCTGCGTAAAATCACGCTGCCCTTGATGGCGCCCACGTTTATCTTCGTCGCCATCCTTTCCATTGTGGGGGCGTTCAAATCCTTCCGCGAGGCTTTTGCCCTTGGCGGGTCCCATCCCCACGACAGCATCTACATGATCCAGCATTTTATGCAAAACAATTTCGAGCGGCTCAATTTCCCGCGTTTGTCGGTGGCGGCGGTGCTGACGTTTATCGTCATCTTCGCCTGCGTATTGGTGATGTTCGCTTGGCCGGAGGAGCGTGAGGGGGAATGAGGCAATACGCGAAATATTTGTTTTTATCCGTGTTGGCTTTTGCCGCGTTGTTTCCGTTGTTTTATACCTTCGTTAATTCCTTCATGGGTGCGGGGGAGTTCAACCGTTATTACGGCGCGCTTTCTGTCGGTATAACGCGGCATAACCCGCTTCGGATTATCCCCGATTGGATTACCTTGGAGGGGTATCGGGAGGTTTTTATTTCGCGTCCGCATTACTTGATGCGTTTTTGGTCATCCATGTTAATTAGCGGGTCAATCCTTGTCGGGCAGTTGGTGGTCGCCGTATTGGGCGGGTATGCGTTTTCGCGTTTCCGCTTCCCCGGGTGTAACGTATTGTTCTTCTTGATTGTCTTAATCATGATGATGCCCTTACAAGTCACCCTCGTACCCAACTTTATCATTATAGAGGCGTTGAACCTAAACGGCACCTACGCCGCGCTGATACTGCCCGGTATATTTTCGGCGTTTGGGGTATTCCTGATGCGGCAGGTGATGCAAGCGGTCCCCTTAAGCCTGTTTGAATCGGCAAAGCTGGACGGCGCCAAATCCTTCGCCGCTTTATGGTACGTGTGCCTGCCCAATTGCAAGCACGGGCTCGCCGCTCTCGCGGTATTAAATTTTGCCGACAGTTGGAACATGGTGGAGCAGCCGCTTACCTTTTTGCACAGCGCGTTACGTTATCCGTTGTCGGTATATTTAATCAACTTCGGGTCGGTCCCCCCGGAGGTTGTGTTTGCCGGGGGGTTGTTATCCGTGTTGCCCGTTATGATGCTGTTCCTGTGGTTTAAGGACGAAATCGCGTTCGGAATCGAATATTCGGTGGTGAGGTGAACCCTATGAAAAGAATCATGAAGATTATTATCCTTTCGGTGTTGGCGGCGCTTGCGGTACTCACCTTTGTATCGCGGACGGTGTATAACCGTAATCTGCCGAGGGTTTCCATCGTGAGGGTTACGGAGGATTTCGTACCGCTCGTTTTAATAGTGGAAACGCCCGTAACCGAATGCGGTGAATGCGGCAGGGTTTTTGAAACCGAATGGATGGAAATTGAAGACGAAGGGGAGCTTTATCCTTATGTCGTACCGCGTGACGGTATTTTTTATTTAGGGCACGGACAATATGCCGTATACGCGGTGGGGAGCCGCCGGGGTTATTTCGGCCCCGAGGATTATGTTACCGTAATCAATATAGACATATTACGGTTAAATGAAAAATCAGCCGCCATTAAAGTAAGCAACGCAAGCGGCGGAACGGAGCTGAGTGGCGCCTTTTTGGCACGGGACATATCGGGCAGGGTTAACAACGGCGACACGGTGTGGGTGAGGGAAAGATAGCGCGTATTACGGCGGAGGTATAAAAGGGGAAGCGGTATACGTCACGCCTTCGGGTGCGCCGTCCATATCAAGCCACAAGGGTTCCTGCCCCGGCACCCAAAATACGTTTGATATATTCACGTTGGTAATCGGGCGCACGCCGTTGTGGTCGTTAAATACCCAACCCGCCAGGGCGCGGTTGCCGCCCAGCACCCATACGCCGTCCACGGTGATGTTATCGATGGCCCAATGTTCGCCGTCGCAGTTGCGGTACCCTTGGAAGGTATGGGGCATACCCGCGTTGCGGAAATCAATAAGGTAACGGAAGCCCGAAGCGTTCATGTTTGCGTTTTCGACGATGATGTTACGGTAGGTGATATCGCGCACGAGGGCGCGGTTATCGTTGTGTATGGAAATGACGGACTGGTGGTTCGCATGGAGTACGTCGATATTTTCAAACAGGATGTCATAAATCTGCGCGTCGCGGTTAAAGCGCCCGCCGAACCACCGTTCGTTGCCCGCGTTGGTTTCGTAGCCGATTTCCATGGCTTGAGCGAGGTCAACCCACAGCACCATGTTGGTATAACGCTGATGCGCGGAATCGATGGGGCTGTAGTTCTTGATGACGACAGCGTCGTCCCACGAGCGTACGAAACTACGGTCCACATGGACGTTGCGGCAGCTTTGTACGGTGATGCCGTCGCCGTTGTTGCCCGCGGAAATGATCTTGATGTTGTGTACGTTTACATATTCGGAGTTGCGCAGCTCGAACACCCAGCGGCTTTGGTTAAAGCACGCGATGCCGTCGATT
>Ga0123353_10011393_pt1 | contig 12527 bp, 5 predicted proteins | sample TergutLab28metaG_3_FD_92763 | JGI IMG/M metagenome (GOLD analysis project Ga0123353, IMG submission 92763) | Labiotermes labralis P3 segment gut microbial communities from Petit-Saut dam, French Guiana - Lab288 P3 | ecosystem: Host-associated > Arthropoda: Insects > Digestive system > Gut ... | reverse complement strand
GACCGCAGTGGGCAATCTTGATATTTTCGCCGACCGCGTAGTATTGTCCATACCCGGGTTCACATCGCCGGTACAGGCAGAGTCTGCCTTGTCAGTTCCGTTACCGCAGGGTGTCTGGAATGACTTCGTGGCGGCGGTTCGCGACGGTTATATGCGCGTTTATCTGTCGGAGAACCGTGTATTCAAACAGGCGCTGGAGTTGAAAATCCCGCCACATACGTTCGCAGGGCTTAACTTTGAAGTGATCCGGGACGCGCCGTTCACCCTAACGAACATCGTCGTGCGCGACCCCGCCCCACTGCCCGACAACAGCGTCGCTCGGCTACTTTCGGCGCCGCGCCGCATGGACGAGGCTGCGTTCACGCGCGGGGAGCGACACGAGGTTTCTGTGACGGACTGGTGCGGCGCCACGCTACGCGCAGGAATGGGCAATGCGACCGCCACGCTTGAATTAGGCTGGACTGACGGCACGCAAACGCTGGCTACTTTTGGTACGTCGGGCGTACGCGGCAAGCGCTATGAAATTCAGCAGGGCGAAATGAAAATGATGGACGCGGATTTGCCGGACGCCTTTATCCGCGTTACCGGGTTGCGGGAAGCCAACAAGTCGTTTGACGTGCATATTCGTCCGTTGCTCCGCCGCTACCATTCATATAGAAGTTACACGGACGCTTACCACGACATCGTGCGCGACTGGGAGCTCCTGCCGTCAGCCTCAGCCCATCCGCTGCTGGTGGAAGCCCGTCGCACGCCGTCAGGCACGGATATTTATCTCGATGGCAGCCTGGCAGCCTCGTTTCCTGGCAAGACGCTCGGTAGCATGGTTTTCGACTTGACGGATGCTGCCTCCATCGGCGGAATCGCGTCGTGGGAAAGGTCGTTCGACGCCAATCGTTATTTGCCTTTAGACGTCGCGTCGCTGGGCATGGCGAAGGCGTTCGCAGACGCGCGTACATCGCTGGCGCCGGGCTTCGGCGATCTGAACGGCGTGCCGATGCTCATTGCCGACGGCGCAAACAGCGGCGATGTTGGCTTAGCAAAAGAAGGACAGGGAGAATGGGGGCTTGATACTGACGAATACCTGGCACGGTCGCCATTCGACGGGTTTCTGACCGAACTGCACTTCCTTGTACCCGGCGGGACGCCGTACACGCGGGCATGGGCGCTTTGCGCCGCAGATCCCGATCCGGCAAAGGATCCCGTGCTGACGGTGCGGTTGGCGGGTTACCTGCCCCACGGCACAGGCAATAACCGGATAGCGGACAGTTATGTCGCCCTGCCACGCGCCGGTGAAAAGCCGGGACCGGGTATCACGCAGGTCGGCACAGTCGTTACCGCAAAAGGCGTGGCGCCGCTGTATCTGGTAGAGATACCGCTACATGGCGGGCGCATCCTCGACCTGATGATGGACGGGGCGCCGCTCAACTTCGAGTTCTTCGGAAAACCATGGGAAAATTTCCAGCAGAGAGACAATACTTGCAAGCCCGACCCGCGCTCAACAAGCGCAGTACAGATTTTCGGCGTGACGTTGGAGAAAAGCTCTTTAGGGCTGGCTTTTGAGCAGTGGCAACCAGCAAATGTTTTCCACAACGACGAAAAACCCGGGACGACCGCCGTGCTGACCGCATTTGGGCGAACGTCGGGTCGGCTGGTTTGGGATGTCGTGGATGTGTTTGGCAGTCGCGTTTCCGACGGCTCGTCCAACTACGGCTTCGCTGCAAAGGGTGAGACACACTGCATCGCAATACCGTTGGATACGCCGGAATTGGGCTGGTATGGACTACATGTGCGCTTGGAGAACGAAGATGGAAGCGTAGCGCTCGAACATCAGGCTGCCTTCGCGCGCTTAGGCTACGACACGCGAAAGGCGCATTACGATTCGCCTTTTGGCGTGTGGGAATGGGACGGCGCACACAACACGCCAAACGATCTCGCTTTCACCGGACCTGTGATGGAAAAAGCCGGCATCCGGGCAATATCCACTACGAAAAAGAAGGCAGAGGATTTGGAAAAATACCGTTTGTTCAAAAGCCAACTCAACATGCCGTTCTCTTTCCGCGACTTCGAAACGCCGGAGGATTTGGCGCGCGAGGCGGCAAATCCCGGCGAGAAGACGAAAAAACTCTATGGCGACAAAAAAGAACGGTTTGACAAGCTGTTGGCGGAGAACCCGCATGTGCGCGAGGTTTTGATCTTCCACGAGAGCGGTCCCGGGGATGAAGTACCGCCTGAAGCGCTGGAATTGCCATATAAGCGCCCTGACGCCACCGTCATCAGAGAAAAGCGCTATGCCGACATGGTGAACTTAGTGGGACCATTCTTCCGCCGGTACTATCCGCGACTCAAGACACTCCTGGGTAATCACAATTGCTCGGCATCGAATGTCGCGGCGGTGTTTCGCCATGGCGGCAAGGAGGAATACATTGACTTCATCGGCAATGAGTCTGGCTCGCAGGTACTCATTCCCGAGAAGTTGAGCGAAGTGGCGCTTCAAGGGCATCATATTGCCATGGACGCTGCTGAAGTGTTGACTGGGCGGCGCATCCCCGCTACGGGTTGTTACGAGTTTACCTATCGTGCCGAGCGCGACATGGGCGAACTCCAACAAGCAGAATGGTATGTCCGCGACGCGCTTATCAGTCTTGCGCATCGCTACATAAGCATTGCTCCCGGAACCCTCTTCGACGTGCAGAACGCCTACCACAACACCCACTGGGGCGGAAGCGGGTTGATGCGCCGCGGTCCGGCGGGCTACCCCAAACCGTCGTATGTCGCATACGCTGTACTGACCGATGTGATGGATCAGGTTGTTTTCAGCCGGCAGATTCCGACAGGTTCGCGGACAGTTTACGCCGTTGAGTTCAAACGGGCAGACGGGCGGTATACCACCGCATTTTGGGCGGCGCGCGGTGATGTGGATTTTTCCATAGATTTCGGAGCTGAGGCAGAGACAGAGGTCATCGGGATGTTCGGCACGCGGCAACGCCACGCGGCGACAGACGGGCGGATAGCAGTGAAGGCAGGGACTTCTCCGACATATATCCTGTCGGCAGTACCCATTGCGTCGGTTTCGATTGCAAGACGGACATTCCCGAAAGACGAACGCCGCGCCGACGCCTCGAAAATTGTCGTGAAGCTGTCCGACGCCGCCGGTCTTGAAATTGTGCCGGACGCCCGGCTCGACACGCCGTTAGACGTTCCGCTGAAGACGACAATCAGGAAAGCCGGGTACTTCCGGATAGAGACGGTACAAGATGCGGAGCAGGGAGCCTGTGTCGAGATCGCGCTACAGACCGACCTAACGCCGGAGCTAAACAAATATTTTACTGAATACACAACGCTGACGTTGAAGAAGCCCGTTAAAGTTCCCGGTCGTCCGGTGGGCTTCGGCGCTACGGTCAAGGGTGATTCCAACTGGGGGCGCGTGATGTACATATTCGAAGACGCGAAGGGCGAGACATGGCGCTCCATCGGCTCCGGCGGCTGGGGCTGCGACATCCTCGACTGGCCCGGCAACGCAGCGGTGAACTTCGACGGCTGGAGCTTTGTGGCGCTGCCGCTGACAAACACCACGCTCTTCAATGACCACAGCCCTGGCTACATACTGCAACAGTGGGTGTCGGACGGCGGCGACAAGATGGTTGATTTTCCGGTCAAACTTACAGGACTAATCGTGGAGATGAATCGCCAGCCATTAGAACTGCTGAACTTCACCCCGTCCACACCGGTCATCCGCATCAAGGATGTCCGCGCACTGTATGAGCCGGAACACCGCTAAAAAAATCATAAATATCATAAAATTTTAACAGATGAAAAATATCATTACCCAATCGCTTACATTCGTCATTCTGTTTTTTTGCGCGAATGTATTTGCACAAAAAGTTTACGAACTGTCCTCGCCTGACGGAAAACTGAGGACGACTGTCAGCGTGGGCGACCATATAACTTATACGTTGACGCACGAATTGACCGGCGTATTAGCTGCCTCACCCATATCCATGACACTCGCATCGGGAGAAGCGCTTGGCAAGACGCCAAAAGGTGTGAAAGTCCGGCGATCGACAGTTGACCGTACAGTAGCATCGCCGTTCTACAAGAAAAGTACAGTCGTCGAAAAATATAACGAGATGGTTTTGACTTTCAACGGGAGCTACGGGCTGATTTTCAGGGCATACAATGACGGGCTGGCATATCGTTTCACTACCAGCCGGAAAGGTGACATGATCATAGTCGCTGAAGAATTTACCTTAAATTTTCCGAAAGATTACATGTCGTTCTCCGCTTATTCGAGACCCGAAGGAGCATTCGAAAACCAGATGATTAATTCGTTCGAGGGTACTTACACTCACAAATCGATTTCCGAACTTGACGTCAAAAAACTGATTTACTTGCCCATGTACATAGCATTGGATGAGGGTAAAAAATTAGTTATCACTGAAGTTGACCTTTACGGATATCCGGGAACATTTTTTAACGGCAACGGCGTCCAATCTTTGAACGCGGTTTATGCCAAATACCCCAAAAAAACCGAATTAAGAAGATATACCGATTATGTTGTGGAACGCGAAAATTATATGGCAAGAACTGCCGGCGCACGAAATTTCCCATGGCGTGTTATGATTGTTGCCGAAAATGATGCAGCCCTGCTCAGTAACGATTTGGTATACAGTCTTGCCGAACCATGCCGCATAGCAGACCCTTCGTGGATCAAACCGGGTATATCTATATGGGATTGGTGGCATAACACAGCCCTTACCGGGGTTGATTTCCATTCGGGTATGAATACCGAAACATTCAAGCATTATATAGACTTCGCAGCAAAATACGGGCTTGAATATGTTCAGGTGGATGCAGGCTGGTCTGTGAATTACGATAATTTTTTCGAAATCAAGCCGGAGATAGATATAGCAGAATTGGTAAGGTATGGCGAAAGCAAAAATGTAGGTATTTTGCTTTGGGTATTGTATAGAACGTTTCATCAGGACATGGAGAATATTTCGCGTCATTACGCTGATATGGGGGTTAAAGGGTTTAAAATTGATTTTATGGATCGCGACGACCAGCAAATAGCGGATTTTATTTACGCGGCAGCCGAAACATGCGCAAAATACAAACTGCTTATTAACCTGCACGGTATTCACAAACCCACCGGATTGCAGCGCACCTGGCCCAATGTCATCAATTATGAAGGAGTTATGGGATTAGAAGTGCTTAAATTCGGAGAAGCGGAATTCCCCCTCGATTTGGTAACAAACGAAGTAACCATACCTTTCATTCGTATGGTTGCCGGTCCTTTAGACTACACACCCGGCGCGATGATCAATGCCAATAAAGAGAATTTTCGCTTTGTCTATTCGGAACCAATGAGCCAGGGAACTCGTTGCCGTCAATTAGCGGCTTATATAGTGTTCGACGCTCCGCTTGCCATGATGGTCGACAGACCGTCAAATTATGAGAAAGAACAGGAATGCGCTAATTTCATTTCTAAAACCCCGACCGTCTGGGAACAAACCGTGCCGTTAGAGAACAAAATATCCGAATATGTGTCGGTTGCCCGAAAAAAAGGCGGAGAATGGTATATTGGCGGCATGACGAACTGGAATGAGCGCGAACTGACTTTCGATCTTTCGTTTCTGGGCGACGGCAATTTCAAAGCCGAACTTTTTACCGACGGGGTAAATGCAAATCGTATCGCCTCCGACTACAAAAAAGAAGTGATCAACATTCCCGCAAACCGGAAATTGACCATCAAAATGGCTCAGGGTGGCGGATTTGCTGCAAGAATATATCAATAAGATGGTTGATTTTCCGATTAAAAACAGAAAGAACATGAAAAAGATCATATCATTGTTTTGGGCAGTTTGTATAGCGTTGTCGTTATTTGCACAGGAACGTGACAGGGGCAAAATTGTAATTCCCGACTTGAAAGGCTATGTGACGCTGAAATGCGATTTTCATATACACACGGTATTTTCCGATGGTATTGTTTGGCCTACGGAACGAGTTGTCGAAGCGTACCGCGAAGGACTTGACGCCATAGCGATTACTGATCATCTCGAAAGTCGCCGGTATCTACTGGATCTCGAAAGATTGGCAGATTTCTCTTTCAAAAATCTGTCGCACAATATTGCGTATGACTTAGCCCAACCTTACGCCAAAGAGAGAGGCATTATTCTCATTAAAGGCAGCGAAATTACCCGCTCAATGCCGCCCGGTCATCACAATGCCATTTTTCTTACCAATTCGGACGAGTTAAGTACGCCCGATTATATGGATGCTTTCCGAGCCGCCAAATCTCAAAATGCGTTTATTTTTTGGAATCATCCCGGCACCAACGCCGGAGGTTATGGACAATCCGACACTACTACGCTGTGGTGGACAGAACATACCAAACTGCTGGAGCAGGGATTGATGTATGGTATCGAAGTGGTTAATGGCTCCCGTTATTATTTTGAGGCGCACCATTGGTGTTTAGAAAAGAAGCTGACCATGATGGGCAACTCCGACGTTCATGGTCCTATGGCGCCCTTTGCCCCCGGAAAACACCGGACAATGACCCTTGTGTTTGCCCGAAACGCAACGCCCGAAGCCATCTACGAAGCATTGAAGGACAGACGCACAGCGGTTTATTACGATGAATTTATCATTGGCGAAGAAAAATATCTGAAAGAACTTTTTGCAAACGCCGTGGAAATAACCTTAGCGAAAACCGACGACAAAACAGCGAGTATCGCCTTCAAAAACAATTCCGACCTGACTTTCCACCTGAGAGAAACCAAAAACGATGCACGGATAGCGTATCTCTGCAATACCTCCATTGCGCCACTCACCATCAACCCTCAAAGTTCACAAATAATGAAGGTTAGATTAAACGATGGCATCAAAGGTGGCGATGTCAATTTCATTGTGGAAAACTTCTTAGTTGAGCCAAATACGGGTATGAAATATTCAATAGAGGTATTTTGATATAATTTGTAAACAGGGTTAAATTAAATTTCAGCAGTGTAAAAAATAACCATTAAAAAAATAAACCATCTTGAGCACAAGTAGAAATTTTATCAAAAAAGCCATTGCAGCCGGAGTAGCTATCAGCATATCTTTTCATCTTTTGTCGCAGGAGCTGCCAAATGTTTTTGATGTTCCCAACGACGTTGTCAGTTCCATGTTGATCAAAGAAGCCGAAATAGCGGCGAGTGTGCATCAACTTCCCAATAATAAAGAGGATTGGGAAAAGTATCGCGTCCAACTCAAACAGACCATTCTGGAGAAAACGGGAGTGAACTACGATCGCCAATTACCATTGGATGTCAGAGAACTCAACAGTCGCGATATGACTGGATATACGGTGAAAAATATCATCTTCCAGACCCGTCCCGGAATATACGCAACAGCAACCCTGTACGCGCCTGAAGGCGCAGGTCCTTTCCCCGCAGCAGTGGTAATGGTGGGTCATTGGCTCATCGGAAGAGCGGATACAATACATCAACAAATCGGACATACATTGGCGATGAATGGTTATGTTTCCATGATTATAGATCCGTGGGGTGCAGGCGAGCGAACAACCATGCACGGGGATTTTGAATATCATGGCGCCAGTTTGGGCGCTTCTCTGATGAACGTGGGCGAAACACTTTTGGGGATGCAAGTTGTGGACAACATGAGGGCTATCGATTTATTATGCTCACTGCCATACGTTGATGCAAAAAGGATTGGAGCAACAGGCGCCAGCGGCGGAGGTAATCAAACGATGTGGCTATCCATCATCGACGACAGGGTAAAGGCTTCAGTTCCGGTGGTAAGCGTGGGCACATTCGAATCGTATGTGATGAATAGCAATTGTATCTGCGAATTGTTGCCCGATGGTCTGACCTTCACTGAAGAAGCGGGAGCATTGGGATTGGTTGCGCCTCGTGCATTGAAATTGTGTAACGCTTTTCGCGAAATCAACATTACTTTTTTTCCGTCCGAAATGTTCCGTACATACAAAAACCTTCGTCCCATATACGATTTGTATGACGCAGATGAAAAACTTTCTTATTTTATTGCCGATGTACCGCATGGTTATTCCGTTGAATTTCGTGAAGCCATGATAGGTTGGTTCGATTTACATTTGCAGGGAAAAGGAACCGGCGCGCCGAAAAAAGAAAAAATTGAACCGCCTTTTTTCCCCGAAGAAGAACTGATGGCTTTTGAAGAGGGCAAGCGTGATCCGCTTGTTGTAACCACCGCTGCATATTGCCGTGCAAAAGGCGAACGTATGAGAGCGGATATGCTTGCCATCAAGAAATTCGATGTGGAGGCAAAGAAAAAGAAGTTGACACGGATATTATGCTTATCACCCAATCCCAGGATCGATAAAATCAATCGTTTGTCTTCCATGCAAAACTGGGAACGTTTCATCATCGAAACATCTTTTGGCAGCCGCATACCGGTATTATACCGCGCACCTACCGGCAATAACAAAAAACACGTGATTGCGTGCAGCATCAATGGAAAAACCGGCATTAACCCGGATGTATATGATGAAGCCCGTTTGCAGGGCGCCGGTATCATGTTGATTGATTTGTGGGGAACAGGTGAAAGCAATTCCCAAGACGGCGACAGATTTGACCAGTATATAGTTAAATTTCATACCCTGTCGCGTTCCGTTATGTGGTTAGGCAAACGAATGATGGGCATTTGGGTCAATGAATTGGAAATTGCCGTTCGTTTCTTAACCGACGAATTTGGGGCAAAAGACGTTAAAATAAACGCCGACAGGGAAACCGGAATTGCTGCTTTGTTTTTGGCTGCGCTCAATAACGAGGTAACCGCTCTGGAACTTTCCAACACCCCCGTCAGTTATCTGTTTGACCAACGCGAAGGGATTGACTATTTTACAATGGCTATACACCTTCCGAATATATTACAATGGGGGGATATCTCATTGGCGGCAGGATTAAGCGGGAAGAATATCACCTTCACTAATCCGGTAACCATGTCGGGAAGAACGCTGACCCAAAACGAAAAAGACAGTTTTGCAAAAGAATATGCAAACATCCGAAAAGCGTGCGGGCAAAAAGGTAATGCAACATTTATGAATGTAAAGCAATAATAATCATAAACTTAACTGATCGTGAAAATCAATAACACTCGTAGAGATTTCATTAAGAAATCAGTATTAGGCAGCCTTGCCATTGGAACGACCGGATTTGCAGGTTGTTTGGGGCAAAATAAGGATAAGGCAAAAGAAATTGTTCGTCCGCGACAGGGAAAGTCTGTAATGGGCTTCCGCTGTGATCCGATCCCCACAGTCAGGATAGGCGTAGTAGGTCTTGGACGTGGAAGTAACGCCGTTTACCAGATGCCGCGCATCGAAGGAGCAAGTATTGTAGCTATTTGTGATCTTTTGCCCGACCGTATCGAACGCGCTCAAAAATACATTAAAGAAGCCGGCCGTCCTGATGCTGTAGTCTATACAGGCGATGAAGAAGCATGGAAAAAGATGTGCGAACGCGACGACATTGATTTGATATACAATGCTACGCCATGGGAGTTACACGTCCCTATTTCCCTGTACGCCATGGAACATGGCAAACATACAGTAATGGAAGTTCCCGCCGCACTTACCGTCAACGACTGCTGGGCGCTGGTGGATACAGCCGAAAAGATGCAACGTCATTGTATGATGCTGGAAAATTGCTGTTATGACTTTTTCGAATTAGCCACATTCAATATGGCGCGTCACGATGTTTTTGGCGAGATATATCACGGCGAATGCGCCTATATCCACGATTTGAGAGCCAGTAAGGTCAGAATAAACGCTCATTATAAAAACTGGCGGGGAGAGTACAGTAAGAATCATACCGGTAATCCATATCCAACGCACGGTTTAGGTCCTGTGGCGCAAATCATGGGGATCAACCGTGGCGACCGCTTGGATTATCTCACTTCCATGTCGACCAATCAATATGGTCTTACTCTATATGCCGAAAATAAATTCGGAAAAGATTCACCCGAAGCCAGAGCCGCATTCATATTAGGTGATATGAATACGACGCTGGTTCGTACATTGAATGGATATACCATTATGATACAGCATGATACCCACAGTCCCCGACCATACGATCGCATCCACAAAATCAGTGGAACCAAAGGGTATGCCACTAAATATCCTGACGAAAAAATAGCGCTGGACCCCAATTCCCATGAATTTCTGAAACCGGAAGAATTCAAGTCATTGATGGAACAATACGAGCATCCGCTTTCAAAATATATTGGCGAACAAGCCAGAACAGTGGGCGGTCATGGCGGTATGGACTATATCATGGATTGGCGGCTCATCTATTGCCTGCGCAACGGATTGCCTTTAGATCAGGATGTGTACGACGCCGCAACATGGTCGTGTATTGTAGAGTTAAGCGAACAATCGGTTCTGAACGGGAGCAATGCCGTGAAGATTCCCGATTTTACACGTGGCGACTGGAAGGATGCCAAGCCATGGCCAGTAATTGATATGGTAAACGTATTTTCTTAAAATAAAGCATCATGGACACACGAAGAAATTTTATCAAAAAAGCCGGACTTGGCAGTCTTGGCGTTGGTCTTTGGGGATGCGGCGGCAACGAAAAAAAGGCTACCTACGCCTTTGACGAAATTCGTCAATCGGCGCTTCAACCGCATACCCAAACCTTTAATATGTGCGGCTACGCCGCCCCTCCCATCGAAACCGTCCGTACCGCCTTTATTGGCACGGGTAACAGAGGCGCGGGCGCAATCAGTCGATTCTGTCGCATCGCGGGCGTGGAAGTGAAAGCCGTGTGCGACGTTCGAGCCGAAAAAGCCGAAGACGCTAAAAAATTAGTCGAAGGCGTTTTCTCGCCCGACGTTTACACGGGCGAAGAGGACTGGAAAAAAGTGTGCGAACGCGACGATGTTGATCTGGTATATATCTGCACCCACTGGGATTTGCACGCTCCGATAGCGTTGTACGCCATGGAACACGGTAAACATGCGGCGGTAGAAATACCAGCGGCGCTAACCGTTGACGAATGTTGGCAATTGGTGGAAACATCCGAACGGACAAAGAAACATTGTATGATGCTGGAAAACGCCTGTTACGACTTTTTCGAGATGCTCACCATCAACATGGCGCGTCAAGGCTTTTTCGGCGATCTCATTCATGTAGAAGGCGCTTACATTCACGACGGATTCGAGTCGTTGTTTGATAAGAATGCCCGTTGGGATTTATGGCGTTTGAAAGCAAATCGCAAAACTGGCAGTCTGTATCCAACGCACGGTATCGGTCCCGTTTGTCAGGTATTAGGCGTCAATCGTGGCGATAAACTTGATTATATGACGTCGCTGTCGAGCAATGATTTTTCGTTCGATCCGAAATTGAAAGAACTTGCGGCAATTGATCCCGATTTTGAACCTTTTCTAAACGACAAATTCCGGGGGAACATCAACACCACGTCTATCCGCACCGCCAAAGGTCGTTCGATGATGATCCAGCACGATTACTCCTCGCTACGACCGTATTCCCGTATCCATTTGATCAGCGGTACCAAAGGCATGGCGCAAAAATATCCGCTTCCAGGGAAGATTGCAGCAGGTCATGAATGGATGAGCGACGACGAAATGAAAAATATCGAAGACCAGTTTACCCCCGAATTAGTCAGACGTATCGGTGAAATGGCTAAAAAAGTTGGCGGGCATGGCGGTATTGATTTCCTGATGGATTGGCGGTTGATCGACTGCCTGCGCAACGGTTTGCCGTTGGATCAGGATGTGTACGACGCGGCTTTGTGGAGTGTGATTATCCCGCTGAGTATCTGGTCGGTTGCCAACAAATCGGCGCCCATAGATATACCCGACTTCACCTGCGGCAAATGGAAAACCAACAAAGAATTTGATCTCACGCTGAATGGCGGCGGAACAACAAAAGTAATATAATCAACCATGACCATCAAGATTTTTGAAAATCCCGTTGAACTCGGGAAAACAGCAGCATCATATTGCGCTGAAATCATTAATGGAACGATTGCCCGCAAAGGGAAAGCGCGTATCGTTCTTTCAACGGGCGCGTCACAGTTCGACACCATCAAAGCCCTGATAGAAACGAATATTGACTGGAGCAAGGTAGAAATGTTCCACTTGGACGAGTATATCGGACTTCCTGAAAGCCATCCTGCAAGTTTTCGCAAATATCTGAAAGAACGTTTTCTGAGCAAAGTCAATATCCAAAAGGCTTATCTGGTGGATGGCGAAGAAGATACGCAAAAGGCGATCGCGTACCTGACCGACGAAATCCGCAAAGAACCGATTGACCTCGGTTTGATCGGCATCGGCGAAAATGCGCACATCGCTTTCAACGATCCTCCAGCCGATTTCGGTACAGAGGAAGCATTTATTTGCGTCGCCTTGAACGACACATGCAAACAACAACAGGTTCGCGAGGGATGGTTCGCCACGACCGACGATGTTCCCAAGCAGGCAATTTCGATGACGGTACACCAAATCATGCAATGCCGGCATATCGTTTCGTG
>Ga0123353_10011390_pt1 | contig 12528 bp, 10 predicted proteins | sample TergutLab28metaG_3_FD_92763 | JGI IMG/M metagenome (GOLD analysis project Ga0123353, IMG submission 92763) | Labiotermes labralis P3 segment gut microbial communities from Petit-Saut dam, French Guiana - Lab288 P3 | ecosystem: Host-associated > Arthropoda: Insects > Digestive system > Gut ... | reverse complement strand
GGAGCATGAACGCGTCCGGTGTCTCCTGACTCCTTTTTTCTCCAATTTCCGTTACAATTTTAGTAACCCTCCTTTTTCTTGACTGTATATATGGACCACTTTTCTGCCGAAATGGGAATCACCTTCGATGACGTACTCCTCGAGCCACAGTACAGCGAAGTCGTGCCCTCCACAGTGGATGTCAGCACGATGTTGACCAAGCGGATCACCCTGCAAATTCCGCTCGTCAGTTCGCCGATGGATACCGTTACCGAAGCCAACATGGCTATCGCTTTGGCACAGGAGGGAGGCATGGGTATCATTCACAAGAACCTTTCCATTGAACAACAAGCCGAAGAGGTGTCCAAAGTCAAACGCAGTGCCAACGGGATCATCCGCCATCCTGCCACACTGCCGCCGACTGCCACCGTCAAGGAAGCCCAAATCCTCATGCAAGAGAAAAACGTCTCCGGCGTACCGGTGATCCAACCCGATGGGAAACTGTGCGGTATCCTGACCCGGCGAGATCTCCGCTTCCTCGAAAACTGGGAAGTCCCCATTTCTGAGGTCATGACCTCGAAGCACCTCGTTACAGCAAAGGGCAATGTAACGCTTGAAATGGCAGAAACGATTTTAATGGAAAAAAAGGTGGAGAAACTGCTCTTGGTTGACGATTTATACAGACTGACGGGTCTTATAACGATCCGGGACATAGACAAAATGCGCAGTTTTCCCAGACGATGCGTCGATTCGGAGGGAAGATTAAGGGTCGGAGCGGCTGTCGGAGTTCACGACGACGACCGAATCGCACGACTTTTGGAGCGGGATGTCGATGTTTTGGTGGTGGACAGTGCACACGGTCATTCGGCTAATGTACTGGAAACGATCCGTTACATTAAGCGAACCTACGATATTGATGTCATAGCCGGCAATGTGGCGACAGAAGAGGGGGCGAAAGCCCTCGCCGACGCTGGGGCTGATGCCGTCAAAGTCGGAATTGGTCCCGGCTCGATCTGTACGACGCGGGTTGTTTCCGGGGTGGGAGTTCCCCAAATTACCGCGGTTTCCAGAGCCGCCAAGGCGATGGAAGGACGCGGAATACCGGTCATTGCCGATGGCGGTGTCCGATATTCCGGCGATATTACCAAAGCCGTAGCAGCAGGAGCGCATGTCGTCATGCTCGGTGGGTTGTTCGCGGGTTTGGAGGAGAGTCCGGGCGAGTTGATCCTTTATCAAGGTCGTACCTACAAGGGGTATCGCGGAATGGGATCGCTCGGAGCAATGGTTCACGGTTCCGGTGAGCGGTATCGACAGGGACGCGACACGGTTCCCGATAAATTGGTTCCTGAAGGAGTCGAAGGACGGGTCGCCTACAAAGGACACCTGGGACCCTTTGTGTATCAACTGGTCGGTGGATTGCGAGCGGGAATGGGCTACTGCGGAGCACATACGATTGAAGATTTGCGGACAAAATCGAAATTTATCCGAATTTCGCAGGCAAGCGGCAAGGAAAACCACCCGCACGACATTGTAATCACGCAGGAAGCACCGAATTATAGTAGTGAATAGAACAAAGAACCGGGGGATTTCGCCCCCGGACAAAAACGGAAAGGACACCAAACATGAAGGCTCATTGGTTCACGGCATTAAGTGTGGTAGGACTTGTTCTCCTGATGGGACACTCATTCGGCGGCGAATTACGCTGGAAAAAACCGTCGGAAAACTGCGAACCGGAGGATTCTTCTGTTCTTCGTATTCCGTCCGTGATCTCAACGGACGACGAGGCAATTTTGCAGGTGCAGGCACTCGAACCGATTCAACTGCCGCCTTCGGTCATTCAATTTGACCGTACATGGGAACAAAACCCGCCCTCGGGGGCAACCACAGGACCACAGAATCAAATCGCACAACCCAACTCAACGCTTCGGAATACCCCGCCGCTCCCGGCACGAACTACAACAAGTGAGAAGAGGAGCGTTCATCAGTGCGATGGGAAAATCACGTTAAAAACCATACGGGAGATTTCGCATGACATCCGACCGTCGCAGACGAGTGCACTGCCGGAAGAGTGTGTCGTTGACAGCAACCCATACTATGGTCGGCACTTCGGACCCTCATGTGTCCAGTGGACGGCATCAGCCGTCAGCACAAAGGCTGCCTATTTTGAGGATGTCCAGTTGGAGCGATATGGTCATTCGCGCTGTCCAAGACTGCAGCCGGTTATATCGGGGGCAAGGTTTTTCGCTACTATCCCCTTGGTGCCCATCAAGATGGGAATCACTCCGGCGAGTGAATGCGTCTATACATTGGGACACTACCGGACAGGCAACTGGTCACCCTACATGGTTGAGCCATGCCTAACCTATCCGCGTTGAGCCCCATCCGCCTAAGCATTGTGCCCATCACATTTTTAGCACTCTCGACAGTTCTTCAACGGCGGTGTCCCCTTTGAGTAGTAGGCGGATGCCCTCGTGGAGAAAGGTTTGCTGTCCCTCTTTATTAAACTGTTGCCGAATTGCCGCCGCGTCGGCACGGGAAATGAGCAACGCCTTCACTGCATCCGAAACGAGCAACAACTCAAACAAGGCGGTGCGTCCAAAATAGCCCACCCCATGACATTTTTGACAAATTCCCCGCTTCATTTCTTCGTGTGCAGTAGGCAAGGGAGTACGTTTGCGGTAAAGTTCTTGTACCTGACTCGGATTCAACCGCAACTGTTGCAATACCTGTGGTTCAGGGGTGTAGGCTTCCTTGCAGTCCGGACAAAGCAAACGAATCAAACGTTGACAAACCACGGAACTGATATGCGGAGCAATTTGCTGAGTAGGAAAATCGACCGAAAGAAAACGTTGTAACGCTTCCACCCCGTCCTTCGCACGAAGCATCGTAATAAACAGGCGGTCATCATGCGCTAAGGCTTCACAACAGGTTTTGACCGTTTCCGGGGCAGTCATATCTCTGACAAACAGAGTGGCAATGGCGCGGAACAGCAAGTCGGGCAACGTCTTCATGGGTGTTTCACCCTTGCCCGAATCATACAATCCCGGCACCACATTTTCGATAGGCTCACCCGCACCATTGACATCTTCGATGTTGGCAACATCTCTCGTAAAACGGTCGCAAACCTTGGAAAAGACCGCCATTGTACTACGGAGTCCATGAGTAGCCGGAGCAGAAACGAGCACGATCCCTTTTTTACCGTTTATCTGCCCCAGAATTTTCGTCTGCATTTCTGGACGCACCCCAATTTCATCAAGCGTCTTGAAGGGAACGGAGTGCGTGTGGAATAGAAACATTGCTGCTTCTCCGGTGGGCGTGCCCTGCGACACGAAGTCCACTTCAATTTTCTTCTGCTTGCTCTTCTTTTTGGGATTTCCAATGGTTGCCTTGAATTTCCCTCCTTGTTTTGAACGCCGATCCTCATAATTGCCGCCGACAAGTTTTTTGGCGGCTTCCATCATTTCTTCGTACACATCCTTTTCTTTGGTGCGTCCCAGTTTTCGGGGAACCGGTACGAGTTCGAGCCAAGCCCCATCAACTTGATGCCATATTTTTGTTTGTTCCGGTGTAAAGTCGAACCGCATCGCGGTTGCCCGGCTTTGGACGGCTTCGTGAATACTTTCGCGAAGCAAAGTATAACCCGCCGCATTTCGGGCAAGAATAAGACGTGCTTGTAGTGTCGGGACATCGAATCCCTTTGCAACGGGTTCCAACTCAACCGCCGGACCAGATTGATAAACGAGCCGGTGTCCATGCTGAATCTTGATCCCAAATTTCCCCATAGTGATCGCAAAGAGAAACCAAAGGTGTTCGGCGGTGAGCACCTGATCACCCGGCGGTAACGACTGATTGCGAATCACAACATAAACCAGAGAAGGCACAAAACAAATCAGCACGGTCAGCGAAAACGCCAACCAAAAAAGCGGAATAAAGAAAATAGCAGTTCCAAGAACTCCGTACAGTAGAAGGTACACGAGGTTGAGAACTTCGCGATTTTCCTTGTGCAAGCGTTCCTGATCGGCATTCATCCAACTGGCACTCCCCGCCCAAATGAGAAAGATCAGGATATACAGGGGCAGTTTAATGGGACTGAAATATCCGCCGGGGCCCCACCATCCTCCATTTTTGAAGAGTTCGTCGGATATTTTTTTGAGTTTATCCTCTTCGGTTTCCTCTTTGGGAGCCGCCGGTTGCCCCATCACTGGACCCATCATCCCCGGCATCATCCCCGGTCCCATCATTCCCGGTCCCATCATTCCCGGTCCCATCATTCCCGGTGGTGGTCCCGCCTGACCGGGATTCCCCTGTCCAGTGTTGCCCATAAGGTTACTCTGTACCCCCATAACGGCAGATTGTTCTGTGAGACTAAACTGGGCATGGCACTCTTGCCACGATGCAGAAAAAAATATCAAAATAAAAAGTAAAAACAGAAACGCCGAAAATCTATTACGGTGAAACACCATCACTGTATCGAAAAAGAAGGGAATATAAAAGGTCAACATTCTATTCTATCGTAAGAATCATCGGGATTCAATAGAGGGTGTTTTATGTCCCGCCTGTGGTATAATCTACGCATCTATGGGCAAGTCGAAAAAGGCGAAACAGCAACCGGCAAACGCAAACGAACGTACCATTGCCGAAAACCGGAAAGCCCGGCACGAATACCACGTCCTCGAATCGTTGGAGTGCGGAATCGTCCTGGTCGGCAGTGAGGTGAAAAGTTTACGCAACGGAACGGTCGCACTCTCCGAATCTTACGGAAAAGTCCGAAACGGCGAAGTTTGGCTGGTCAACTGCGACATTCCCGAATACGTCGAAGCGAATCGCTTCAATCACAAGCCGAAGAGGGATCGGAAACTGTTGATGCACCGCCGGGAAATACAGCGGTTTGCCATGCGGGCTTACGAAAAAGGACTGACGCTTGTACCACTAAAAATGTATTTCAAAGAAGGCAAAGCCAAGGTGTTGCTTGGTTTGTGCAAAGGAAAACAGGAATTCGACAAGCGCGCCGCAAAAAAGAAGGCGGAAGCCGACAAAGGATTGAGGCTCTCCTTGATGCGCCGCCAGCGGTAGCCCCTACTACCACCGGAGGGCAAAAATGGTAAAATGCAGACGCGCCGCTGTGCAAATTGACGAACACCAACCCCGATAGTTTATGCCATTGAGGAGACCACCGGACAGACCGAGAGACAACAGAGATAGTAGGCAACGGGTCAACGAAAGAATTCGTGTTCCTCAAGTCCGGGTGATTACCGATGAGGGGGAACAACTGGGAGTCATGAGTACCTCCGATGCCCTCGACAAAGCAAGACAGGCGGGACTTGATCTGGTCGAAGTGTCTGCTGACAGTAAGCCGCCGGTTTGCCGAATTATGGATTACGGCAAATATCGCTACCAGCAGAAAAAGCGGTTGAGCAAGCAACATACACACCAAACGAAATTAAAAGAAGTTTGGCTGCATCCCAAAACCGGCGAACATGATCTCTTGGTCAAAGTCAGCAAAGCCAGAGAATTTCTGACGAACAGGGATAAGGTGCAGATAGTGGTCAAATTCCGAGGCCGTGAAAATGCCCACGTCGCAGAAGGTTCAAAAGTCCTGTATCGAATGATTGAAATGTTAGAAGATGTCGGAAAAATCGAATCTCCGCCAAAGGGAGCGCATAAACAAATCCATTGTACGCTGACACCGAAGTAGCATAAGCAACCAATGAGCCGGAAGTATTGCGAACAAAGTCTCCGGTAAATCTATAGACGTGTGCTATACTTAAAATGGGTACAAAGAGTTACTTTTTACCGAGCGTTTTTCAGTGCGGGCGGTGCGCCCTTAGGAGCATGTAAGTCCCCAAACAACGCGCCGAAAAAGGGGCGATTTGTCCCGCATACCACGGTTGAATGAAAACACAAATCGGTTATAATGAGAGTACTGCCGTGTACGTATTAACTTACTACTCACCAGTCAAGCAGAAAATCCAGATCACTTTTTACTGAAACAAAGAAAATACAATGGGAAAAACAAAAGATATTCTCTCTATTAACGCCGACGGGACTTGTGTGTTCCGCTTCAAAGACGATGCGTGTGGGGAAAATGGTGTATTCGATCCAGGCGCAAATCAAATAGGATTAAAAATTGGCGGAATGGGACGCGCATCGCTTTTGTTGAGCAGGTATTTCTTTGAAATACTCGAATCGGAAGGCGTTCGGACGCATTACGTCAATGTCGATGGGGAGCAAGGAACCATGACGTGCCATAAACTCACCATGATTCCTATTGAGTTCATTTGGCGGGACAGAGCGTGGGGATCGTTCTGCAAATTGTACGGAGTCGAGCAAGGTTATCCTCTCAACGGTCTCATTGAGGCAACCGTAAAAAGTGATGCTCTGGGAGACCCTCGAATCAACAGAGAAGCGATTGTTTTGTTGGGTAAGATGACCGACGAACAATATGATAAGTGCGATAAATACACGCGTCGTATCGGCACTATTTTTAAACGGGTATTGGAGAAGTTCGATTACTCCCTGATCGATTGCAAAGTGGAGTTTGGCATCAATGCCGAAGGGGAGATTATGATGGGCGACGAAATATCCGGCGGGATATGGCGACTTCTCGATAAAGAGGGGAAACCGGTCGATCCCATCGAAAGTGCGAAACGGATATGCGGTGCACAATTCTAACGACAGCGCAAGGGTTACGACCATTTTGTCGCTTGCATTTGAGGTTGACAAACGATCTGCATCATCCATCGGTTTAAGTCTTGAAGCATTTCCGTTGTCAAATGTTTTGTGTTGGGGTACTCACGAATATCCGCCGAGAGTCCCGCCGTGTAGAAGAATTCCATCATTCGGCAGGCGTGGTCGGGAACAGACTCGTCCACCCCAAGAAAAACCGACAGCGGTTGCGTTCTCTGCCAACTCGGGAAAATACGATTATCTGTCGGAATTTCTCCACCGAACGATGCGGCACCCACAAAACACTCAGGATAGAGCGTTGCCAATCGTAGCGCTGTTGTTCCGCCTGTGCCAAACCCCGCAATGAAAACACGGTGCTCGGCGATATGGCACCGCTCTTGGGCTACGGCGATGCAATCAAAAATCCGCTGTTCGATGGACATCAAATCGTCCTCCGTGTGATTCCAATCGTACTGCTCTTTAGGACGCTGTAAAATTGCGGAAACGCTCAAATCGAAGACCGGCACAAGGGGCGGTTGCTCGAGGGGCAGTCCGCGAGGGGCAACGGCAACATAATTCCTCATACTGACAATGGGCATGATCCGCATGAGTTGCCGCTCATCTTCCCCGGTTCCATGGAGCCATACCAGCAAAGGATAGGCGTACTTCGGCTCATAGTGCATGGGGGAGAAAAGGATGTGCGGGTGCGTCAGACAGGTTCTTGCCGGAAGCGAAGCCTGGGCGAAATCAAGTTCCAGTTCGAGTTTTTCTGCAAATCTTGGCGGTGTTGCCTGGGGGGGAACTTGATCTAACTGCGGAGACTGTTTATGCGGCGGGGCAGGAAATAGTGCGGTTTTCATAGGAAACTGTGCGAAAAACGACGAAACGCTTTTACGGAGCAAAGTGTACACTTTTTTCCCGATTCGAGTCAATACGAAAAAATTCTACGAACCTTGACTATTGTACCTAAATTAACGATGATAACAAGTACGACCACACAGGGAAACCGACGCAACCATGCAATGTCAGTCATTAAAACAGAAGTCAAGACCGATTCAAATAACGCCCTAATATCCGATACTCGGCGGATTGGGTGCCAGAAAATCCCTGGGTCCCCGAGTCGTATACATGCGAAGCGGCATTTCGGGGTATTCTTGCATATAGGCATCTCCGAGCATCCACTTCGTAACAGGTAAACGCGGTAGTGCCTTTCCGAGCCGCTCAACATAAATGGGCGGCGGGGACGAATAGGGTACGTAAACGATGCGTTCACGAACAATGACCTGATAGTCCGACGGGTAGGCTTCCTGCATATCATTACCCGGCGGGTACATCCCCGGTGGATACATCTCCTGCGGTGAACCATAACCTGGTGGAGGACCAAAACCAGCAACATGGGACGGTACGGGTTGGTATCTCGCGGGTCGGAAAAACGCTTCCAAGCCGCCTGCGAGTCCGGTCTGCTGGGGAGGGGGGGGCATTGGGGTGGACACGGGTTGCATCTGCATCATTGTCGGTACAGCCTTTACCGCTGCGACCGTCTTTTCTGCTGCCGCTGTGATGGTCTTTTCAAGAACCTCCGACGGTGAACTACAAAATGCGGGTGTCAACCAAATCAACAACGAAACGGCAAACGCAAAAATGGGAGCCAACCTGTTCATTATTCTCTACCTAACAAAACAACACACTACCCTCGTTATCGTGTATCGGCAAAAGACCATGACGGGGAACTTCGCAAAACCGGTTATAGAAATGTTTTTCTGAAAGCGATACCGCCACTTTCAGAAAAACACAAACAATCGTCAAAGAATACCTATTTTATCGAACGTGTACATCCGGGGAGTACGCTCCGTTTCCTCCCCGGCTCTTTACATTCCCGGCTCTTTACATTGCTATTTCGTTTTTTCAAGCAATCCCTTGTAATTCCGCATGACCAGATGAGCATCGATTTTGTCCACCAAGTCGATGACAACACTCACGACAATCAGGAGGCTTGTACCACCAAAAAATCCTGCCAAGAGGTAATTTTCATTGCCGACCAATGTTGTCGAAATCACATTCGGCAAAATCGCAATGACCGCCAAGAACGAAGCACCGACATAGGTGATTCTGACCATTACCTTTTCCAGATAGTTCGCCGTCGTTGTGCCGGGACGATAGCCCGGTATAAATGAACCGTAATTTTTCAGGTTATCCGCCATATCCTTCGGATTGAACGTTACCGCCGTCCAAAAATAACAGAAGAAGTAGATTCCAGCGATGAACAAGACAATGTAAATGAATGTTTGCCGTGTGAAAGCACCGTGGAGCACCGTCCACAATCCGCCGTCCCCTCTATCGAGCACGGCAAACAACGCCTGCGGGAAAAGGAGCAAACTGCTGGCAAAAATGATCGGCATCACGCCCGCCTGATTCACCCGGAGCGGCAAAAATTGCCGGGTTCCGCCGAATGTCTTGCGCCCCTTAATATGTTTGGCACTTTGAGTAGGGATTCGCCTCTGTCCCTTCGTAATGAAAATGACTCCGACAACAACCGCAATAAACAACCCTAGCAGTAGAATGAGGACTTCGATACCGAGTTGGGTGCTGTCCGTTCCAATTCGGAGTTCCCCCCCTTGACCGCATAACTGTTCCCAGAGTCGGCGGAGTGCCGAGGGCAAATTGGAAATGATTCCTGCCATGATCAGCATACTGATCCCGTTTCCGATGCCATACTCGTCAATCTGTTCGCCGAGCCACATCAGAAATGTAGAGCCAGCCGTCATGGTGAGAACGGATGTGACCATCCATCCCATACTGAGCGAACCGTTAGGCGCGATCGCATCGTTGTAGAGTTGCAACTGCCCGATTGCCATCACGTAGAAGATACTTTGGAAAAGGCAAATCGCCACCGTGGCGTACCGGGTGTATTCGTTGATTTTTTTCTGACCGCTTTCTCCCTCTTTTTTCAGTTTTTCTAACGGTGCCCAAACCGTTGCCAAAAGTTGGAAAATGATGGATGCCGAAATGTAGGGCATGATGCCGAGACCGAAAATGGTCAACTGCTCGAACTGCGTTCCGGTGAAGACGGAGACTTGCGACATGAGTTGTGCGAGTCCAGACGAATGCGACCACATTGCCCGCATCTTTTCGACATCGACGATGGGCAGTGGAATCCACCAACCGATGCGGTAAACTGCCAGAAGACCCAGGGTTAGGAGAATTTTTCGCCGCAGTTCGTGGATCGAAAAAATGATGCGTAATTTTTGAATCATTATTGTGGAATCATCGCAATCCAGCCAATTATCTACGGGTATTTTAACGAATCCGGGGGAATTTGCAATAGGGGCAAGCGAACGATCACAAAAAATAGACAGACTTTTTCACTTAACCTTCATTGGAGCCATGTGCGGTCGGGCAGGATGACTATTTCACTGTTCTGCCAAAAAGTACAATATCTGTATGTACGGATAAAAAACGGTCAAAACATAACACGCACCGGTCAAGACGGCAATGATAAATGTCAGTGTCGCCGGCAAAAACATTTCGCATTGGGCAAGCAACAGTCCCGCGCGGGTGCGTGCCATCGAAGCATAATGATCAACGCCTTCGAGAAGCATCTGCTCGTTCCGTATGCCGAGCGACCATTCGATCAACGGCGAAACGGCAGACATGGGATAGGCACTCGCTTTGCCTTCGACGATACGGCAACGCAAGGCTTCGAGGCTGTCATGCGACCAATATCGCTCGTTACAACTCTTGGCGGCAAGGAGAATCGCTTGATCCAACGGCACGGACGAACGAACGAGCATTGCCAAAATCTTGGCAAAGGCGGTTTTCTGCATTTCGATTGCCGCTCGACCAATCCACGGAAGGCAACGGAACAGCGTCGAGTTACCGACCGACTGAACAACATCCGATCGGGCTGATCGAATCGTCCAAATGATGTAAACTATCCAAACCAATGTCGGCACTCCCAGCGTGAAAGCCCAGGTGACTTCGGGACTTGTAAAGTAGTCAACGACATTGAACAGGGGGAGTGTTTTATCGTAGGACTCAAAAAATGTGGCAAACTGCGGCGTAAGAAACAAAAAGAGAAACACAAAAACAAACCAAAGTGTCGAAAAAAGTACCAGCGGATACAACGCGGCACGTAGGAGAAAGAGCCGGGTATCGCGGAGGGTGCGGATGGAGTCCGTCAGAGAATCGAGAGCAACGGAAAGGTTGCCGGACTTGATACCCGATTCGACGACGGCAACGTACACCGACGGAAAGACCGGATCGCTCCGCATGGCATCGGCTAATGATTGCCCGGTGCCGAGTTGCTCGGCGAGCCCACGGAGATGTTCGGAAATTTTACCGCGTTCCGATCGGCTTTTCAGCAACAACGACTCTTCAAGCGGCAGTCCTGTGCGGACGAGTGCCGATATCTCTTCACCGAGTCCAACCAAGCGATCAAGATGATTCGGCGAAGCGGAAACAACCGATTCCACGGACACATCACCCGACATGGAAACCTCCTCAGAAAACAAGCCTTCGAATGCCTATTGTACTACGCAAGGTGGGAAAACACAATACGCATGAACGGTATCAGCACCCCGGCGACATGAAAATCCCGGAACGACCCCTTCCGAACGAAGGGAATTACCGATAATTCCATAAAAACAAATAAATCCTTCCAAATCGATTCTAGCGTTTAGGTATATCGGGTAACACAAGAAATCTAGGAAAAATGCCGAAAATCTTCTGGTAGCGCAAACTTTGTAAGTTATACTACGCACAGTAATTTTAACGTAGCAAAAGGTATTGTTACGTCAGCACCTGCATGGATGCGTCAACCACCTTTTTAGGAAAGGACAAATCCCATGACAGGAATGTATGTAGCCTCGAACCCCATCGCTCTCTCCGCTCAATTCGGTCTGACCCGAAACATGGGCGCACTCGGCGATGTCCTTACGCGGCTCTCCACCGGGTTGAAACTCAACTCCGGTAAAGATGACCCCGCTGGACTCATTGCCAGTGAATTGCTCAAAGCGCAAATCACCGGTACATCAAAAGCGATCACCAACACCCAACGGGCGAACAGCCTTGTTGCCGTAGCGGACAGTTCGCTCGGACAAATCGGAAACCTCTTGAATGACATCAAGGGACTCGTCGTCGAAGCCGCAAGTACCGGTACGATGACCGCTGAACAACTCAGAGCCAACCAACTCCAAGTCGATGCCGCTCTCGACTCTATCGACCGTATAGCCCGATCAACAAACTATGGCGGAAAAAAACTCCTCGACGGTTCGATGGATTTCCGCACCGCTGGTATGTCAGGAGGACTCGGAAACGTACAAATCAACAGTGCGAACTTCGGTACTGCCTCCGCGATTGGTGTCAACGTCAATGTAACGCGCGCCGCCGACTATGCTCGGCTCATTTCCAATGGAACGGGCGTGGGTGTCGATACCCTTTTTGACGTAATCGGCACTCGCGGCTCGGCGACCATTAACGTTGGAGCAGGAAGCACCAATTCGGACATCGCAGCGGCGATCAATCGCTCGACCGACTCCACCGGCGTACTCGCTTACGTCGAAGGTTTGGCACAACGAGGAAGCATCGTGCTCTCCAGTGCCGGGGCGAACAATGACATTCTCATCACCGCTCTGAACAAGGGTGTTGATGCCGGAAATTATACGTTCCGTATTACTCAAGGCACGACAAACGATGTCCGCATCATTTCCGATCCTACCGCTAAAACGCCGGGGGTCGTCGAGATTTCGCTCGTCGGGTCGCAGGAAGCGTCCTACAAGAATTTTGCCAATCTGTTCAATATCACGATTGACGCGGAATACAAAGGTGTTCCTGGTACTGCTGATGATACATCGGTCAACATGACTCGCGGTGACTCCAATAAGG
>Ga0123353_10011387_pt1 | contig 12529 bp, 4 predicted proteins | sample TergutLab28metaG_3_FD_92763 | JGI IMG/M metagenome (GOLD analysis project Ga0123353, IMG submission 92763) | Labiotermes labralis P3 segment gut microbial communities from Petit-Saut dam, French Guiana - Lab288 P3 | ecosystem: Host-associated > Arthropoda: Insects > Digestive system > Gut ... | reverse complement strand
TTAGATTATATCCTTGAATGATAAGATGATTAGTAAAAAGGGAGTGGGAACGGCGGCGAAGGAAGGTATTATATTAAGGTTTTGGGTAGGCCTACTATTCCGGCATTTTTTGAGGGGGGGGGGGTGAGGAAAGCCACGAGAAACATTGATATTCGGTGTCTGTGCTGAAATTTGAACCCGGTAATAATATAATAATAATAATAATAAATTACTTCTTAGTGACACCATGTCAAGCGGCCTATTGACCTTGATATTTGATACTAATAAAATCAAATTCAAATAAAATTGATATTAAAGGCAAACATTATCAAATGCACAAATTCATGTAATACACAAACATTTAAATAACCCAGGCCTTGGCGAGAAACCTTTTGGACACGATGTCCAAATCAAGATGCAAAATGCTTGCGGGCCACATTATAAATAATAATTATATTTTTTACTTACGGATGTCAATAATGATGACATCCTGTCGTCAGTAGTGTCACCACTGGGGTGGTGCAACTTATTTGGAATTAATATTCAAAACTTTAATCTAATCTTACCTAATAAGTCTTTAATTGTGTTTCTTTTGTAATAAGTCCCGGATAAAATGAATTGAGCACACATACATGATTTTATTTGCATTCTATTTATCTTTCATTTTGCACTTGTTTATTTATGTCACTGTTTATTATAATATTTTTGTATGTAAGCGAATAAAATAATTATTCGTCGAAATTTTTTTTAATAAGCGACGTGTATATAAGAAACTAAAGCTTTCTAACGCGTGTAAAGAAACGTCTTGCCTTAGACGGAGGTAAATGGAGGTACATGTAATGTGTTAGGTTCCCTTGGTCTTCTCATGTGACAGCACTGTCGGATTTTAGCCACAAATTAAAAAAAAAAGATCACCTTTTTACAAGGAATTAATAAAACAAAGAAACTGCCATCAGTGTCGAATCATAAGCTTTCTAAAAATGTCTTTTGTTGAAAAGATTCGTTCGGTAGTTCATGATAGTAGATCTTGATGTCGCAAAAAGACGTTGCTGTGTTAATATATATGATGGTGATGTTTTGCAACAGTGTTGTGTTAAAGAAGTCTGGAATGTTCCTGGAGTTACGGTTTCCTCCACACAGTACAACTATACCCATTTTATGTTCCTGGTTTATTAACCGAATTTCTCGAATAGTAGGGTAAAGGAACCGATTATGAGATAGTTTCCTAGTATGAGACACCCCAGTTGCGGTCAAAGTAAGTGCTGAAATCTCGTGGTAACCACGTGACCTGCTTCATTCAGACCTTGAAATTAATCAGTGAGCAACAGGAAGCTGTGTGTTGCAGGAGTAAGTTCACAGAACAGCGTATCATATTTTTCAGTTCTCGAGTTTTTTTTACGGGGCTGCATGTACATCAGTGTTCTACCTGAAGGCAGAAACAGAGCTTCAATTTATTTGCACACATTTACTTTCATATAGTTAACTATAGTATACGCTAGTTATTTTCTTTTCAAAATGTGTTCCTAACCCTGAATAATTAAATACATCTCAAGATGGCGAGTCCCTAATATGAGACAGTGTCTGGCACCCAATATAAGTCAGTATCTCATATTTGGTTACCAGTATCTCATATTAGGAGACCGCTGTCATACAACGTTTTGAATTGCTTTGCTTCAAACAGTTTTACCCTCAACAATGATTTCTTTTTAAAAGCGTTCTTCTGCATTTGGTTTAGATGTCGCCTAGCACGCAGCGAAATAATTGGAGTAAGGAGGCAATGTGTCGTGCCGTAAGAGTTGTAAGAATTGGAGAAATGGTTTATTTGAGAGCTTCAAAATACTTTTCTGTGCCGAGAGAAAATCAGGAGAAGTGTGTGAAGGATACATCCCTTTCTCCAGAGGAGCTAGTAAATGTGCATGTAGGAAGAACTGTTCTACCTAGTGAGCTTAAGAATGAACTTTTGGAGTACTGCATAACCATCGACCAAAGATACTATGAATGGACTGAGACGTCAGGACACAAAACGCATGGCTTTACAGTTGGCAATAAGAAATGGTTTGAAACATCCATTTAACCAAGAAAAATCAGCACCTGGGGAAAAATGGCCTCGATGCTTTTTTTAAAAGGCATCCAGTGTTATCTGTGAGAACTCCTGAAGTCATTTCTGCAACTTGGGGGAAAAGCTTTACATCAGAAAACGTAGCAAGGTTTTTCTGACATCTCTAAATCTGAACTAAGAAAAGTTAATCACCCAGACCACAGGATATTCAGTGTTGATGAAACACGGATTACAACAGTGCAACACAGGAACAGTAAAGTTGTCAGCATGAGGGGCAAGAAAGAAATGGAGTCTAATATCGGCAGAAGGGGGAGATCTAATCGCTATTGTCATCTCTATGAGTGCCACTGGAATATACGTTGCACTGTCAAACGTGTTCCCGAAAAAAAATATGAAAGAGAAGCTTATGGATGGAGCAGCGGCGGGCTAAATTTTGGTTTGCCATCCAAGTGGTTGGATTCAGACGGATATATTTACTAAATGATTCCATCTTTTTTTCACTTCGAAAGCCTTCGGCAGTTGAAAACGTCTTTCTGATGGTTGATGGTTATTTTTCACACACCAAAAAATGAGATGTGATGGATAAATTCAGGGAACACAGTGTTGCCCTTGTCATTCTCCCCCTACTTTTTCCCCACAAATTGCAGCCACTTGATGTTGGTATCATGAAGCCACTAAAAAATGTTATGCACAAGTAATTGAAAGGTAGCTAGGCAACAATCCTGGTCGTGTTGTTACGCCTCGTAGTGTGCAATTTATTCGAGCCTGCTTATAGAAGAGCAGCAACCATGGATGTTTCAGTAAACTCATTTATAAAAATGGACTCTTTCCCTGTAACAGACACATATTCCAAGATCATGAATTCGCATGCCATGGAATGAACGAATCTCAAGATAAATGTGCTGATGGAGCTGGCAATGAAATTTCAATACCGAGAACATCAAACATTTCTTTCCACAACGCCACTGGTGGGAAATTTTATAAGACCAGCAGACGTCCGACTCATTCCTCATCTAGCAAATGTTCTGCTCGCGTAGATTAAACAAAACAATCCAGAGCTAGTCGTGCATAGCTATTAACAGCTTCTCCTTACAGCAAATAGTTGCGAGAGTGTCAAAAAAAAAAAGCCTTTTCGCTGTCAAAGAAACCAGCAATAAAAAGGCTATTTGGAACAAAGAGTAAAAGGTCTTCAAAGAAGGGTAAAGTAGGCATACAGGAGTCATCTAATGAATCAGATATGGAAATTGAATTTGAAAGTGATAATTCTGGTTATGACATAAGCGATGGAGATCCAGATTGCTTATACTGCACAGGGCTTTTCTCGCATGACAAGCGTGGCAAAAAATGAGATCAAAGTGGAAGTGCTATCGTTGGGCGCATGGAGACTGTGGGGTTAAAAAAGACTAATTTGTATGCCCCATGTGCAGAAAAAGTGTAAAATTGTAAGTGCTATCTCGTATCAGGGCACCATTTTTATTTTAGAGAAAAGTGACATGTCCACATATTTTTTTTGTGCTGAGACAAGTATGCTCCTACAAACCGTGTTTATAACTGAGTGTAAAGTAGAATGTTGTCTTGAATATCTGCCATTTTTTTCAGCAAAAAATATTGAATGATTTACATACTACGTGATGTTAAAAAGATATCTCTTCGGTTTCTTTACCCCACGGTCATACATCATCGAATGAAATTATGCTTACAGACTCTTAATTGAGAAATACGGTTGTGCCTTTTAGTAACACTGTGTCAAGCGCCTATTGACCTGATGAGACAGGTTCTACTAGGCCCAGCACCATCTAATGTGACTGATGTGTAGAAGCATGCTTAATGGCTGAAATTTGCACTCAGAAAATATTGCTTAATGTAGCAGAAATAGTTAGGGTAACGCAGTAATAACAGTCCCTGTGGAAGAATGGTAAGAGTGAATAAGAAGTCTTATGTTGAGGCACTGCCTCGCCTACTTGACCTACTCTGTGATTTTTTCTTAGTCATTTTCCTGTGTAATAATTGATCGTGATATTCTTCTCTTTTTTAAGGCACTTTGCAAATCAGTGGTGAAAATCGACTGTTAACGTTGTCGTGTCTATCCTTATAGAACATTTCGACTCCCACTGGATGACTTGTCGTAAATTTTATATTGGGAGATTTAAACTAAAATATGCCGACGAATTCAGGAACGGTTACGTCTGAAAAAAGAAGCAGACAGCTTACATGCAAATCTATTTACATCGGTAATAACATCTCGCCCTTTGCGAGATCAGTACAAGAAATACAGCAGAGTTAGACAGGTGAGGGAAACATTTTATGAACTAACTATAATGTGGCGCCACTTACATGCGATTTACGTGTTTTGGAATTTAAGGAAGGAATACAAACATACAATTGTAATAATTATTATTAATTTCGTTCTTCTTGACTAAAATTACATAATATGTTGCTGCATAGTTTGGAGTTATTGTGATGTGATGTAATAATAAAAAGGTCTAGTCGGCATTTTTACGTCACGTTCCTATGAATTTACCGATTTTCTTCATTCAGTATACATGCTGCGAGAGTAAGTAAGTTGACATATTGTCACCATTGTACTTCTGTGGATACAGTGAGAGTGAAAGAAATTTTATTGAAGTGACTAATATTTTGACAGCAAAAGACATTCCATAAACGGTACAACTGTTGCTGGTTTGCTTTTCCTAAATTTGGTTGGTCCACCGATGTACCAGTTTTGTAGACCAAATATGTGAAATTCCGCCTGAAGAAGGAAGACGTTCAGCAAACAGATATCTTGTACTAAATGAAAGCTGTCAGTGACAAAATTACTTACTTTTTTGTGGAAGTATATGTGTGTTTTCCATTTTGCTTTCCTTATGAAATTTAAGAATATGAATATATATATATATTTATATTTATATTACCCTTTTTGTTACGGTGTAATTTTTATATTGTTCCCGTTACCTCAATTATGAATGTGATGCAGTTTTTGTACCTGCATAATTGAGTTATGAAAGTAAGTGTTTCTTTGTTGCGGTGGTGCTTCATTTCATCTTGTTTTACAGTTTCAGTATTCATCAGTTGTGCAATGACAATAAAGGTACCCATGTATGTGTGTAGGAAAATTTGTTGTAGCAGGGCAGCCTGAGTTCGAATCCAAGGACTGCCATCCCCAGATGAGATGAATGATTTGTTGCATTCAGTGTGATAATTATTTTGTAGGAAGGAAGAGGTTATGGGCAACTTCTTAGGATTAGAAATCTCCATGTCGACCGGTAAAAAAAAAAGCTGAGGATTTACATTTGGTATTGTATAATTATGTTATTTGGACCTAAGTGTTCGTTCCCCCAGGAAGTCACGAACTAACAATTAGCGCCCATAAACTTTCTGGTGCGAGGGTCCCTCAGCTTTCTACAGAGAATGACAATTGAAAAGAAGGGGTAACGGTCAAGACCCAAAGTCAGTTCTTTTCCTTGTAACGGAGCTCAGCTTTACGCGGTATTGGCTACCAGTTTTGATTTAGATACAGCAGGCATTCGGTGTGCAACTGCACCAATAAGCGACTTAACACTCAAAAGTTCGAAGCGGATGTTTACGCGCGTTGATTAATATCGAGTTCGCAGATATTCCCTGAGTAGAGGTTATCTCTGCAATTAGCTGTTAGTCGACGTTCTCATCATCCACCGCTGCCACTAATGGTGCCCGACGGAAGGTGGATGTTAGTAGTCGTTAGTGTGGATGTGCAGTTACATTGTAAATAAAATAGCTGTAGACTTTATAAGGGATTAATGTAGCTTTACGTTTGTTAAATTTTTTTCAGTGTAAGCATTCAAAATAAAAAAAAACAGTAGTAATAGTAATCACCTTGTAAGATACATCTGCAAAAGTGATCATAAAGAATGTGACTCCTACCTCACAGTAGACTAAATGGCATAATCATCTGCGATGAGTCTAGGACGCATGGATCCGAACATGTTACATTGTACGAACATTTCCTATCTCGTTACTTTATGCGACCATGCCTAGGTCTAATCGGGCTCTCCCATTATCGATAATGCTTCTCTTATGTGTTGTGTGTTGTCAGATAGAGGCCTTTGTGACGGGCCGATCACTCGTCCAGAGGAGTGCTACAGAGTGAAATGTGTCTGAGAGTGACATCGAAACCTCAATGATGATGAGGCCTAGCACCAGGGCTGTCGAGCCTTGAAAAGAAAGTCGCTTATATCCTATACATCATCGTTAATCAGCCTGTCATTAAATAAGCTTGAAAAGTTTCGTGTCATCGTTTGCTTGCCTCCTTGTGTTCCGACACATTACTTTATGTCGTCACTGTTTCAGGAGTCTCGTTGCCGCGTGAAGTGCGGAAGCAAAACATGGCAATGATTTTTTTTATTTTTTCTGAGAATAACTCACTTTCATCTGACTTCTCTTTTGTCAATACAATCCGCCTTCTTCTGTCGTGTATGTTGAGCACAGATCCGTTACTTATGAGAGTTTTTTAAAATTAATGTATCATCGTCTTTGTAGGTACATCAATACTAGGGAATTTTCTATTAAATTTACAACATTATTTGCCAAATGATAAATTTGTAGCATATCATTCTGTTACGTGCAAACTTTTCTCGGTAGCCCTCCCAAAACACACTAATCTCAACGCCAGTCCACTGCGAGTGAAAAACAACTGATCGTGCCATCGTGTGCGACTAATCGGAAGGCAGCGCAACAGACTTCCTTGCGCTGAACTAGTTTTGGCAGGCTGGCATTTACAAATAGCTTCACGGGTCATAATTTTAAAAACTTGTATTAGGCTACTATTTTATGTGGCACATATCCTTTGCTACATCCTGTCGCATGTCTCAACCGACCGCCTAGCGAAAAAGTTACTTGCCAGATGAAATAAGAACCCCGTGTTTGTCGGATGTAACCTCAAAGCTTCGCCATGCTGCATTATTTGAAACCACTCATTCAAGCAGCATTTCATACTAACGTCTGGGCATGTTCGTGACCTGTCTGTGTCACAAATATTTTAATATTTTAAACTGTTATTATTACTACTACTATTATTACATTTACTTTGTTTTTTTTTTAAACTTTACACGAATATAATTTTGTAAATTTCTTCTATTTATTCATTAGGCTGCATATCTACGTTATATAGTTTTAAATAACAATATACCTATAAAGTTCGAGATTTAAAACCAGTGCAACTGCTTTGTGGACAGCTTGATGGTGGCTACATATTAGCCGGAACCTGTACCTGATTTTGTGTGATAAATAAATAGTTGTCTTTAGGCTTAATACGTTTAACTCTGACTATGGAAAAATTATTGTTGAATGTACGGCACCTAATAATAGGGCTTAATTATCGTATTTAATGAAGATGCTGAAAAGGGTTTCTTCGGCTCGCAAGCTCTCGACACGTTGTTCAGTGGTCGTCGAAGTCCTGATGGTGACACTGAAGAAATTACAGTCTGAATGTCTCTTTTCAGACAGTCTTTGGTGCCAGGATGTTTAATACACACTGTATCCTTTAACATGCCTGACAAGTAAAATTTGCTCGGTTTCACATCTGGTAAACGACAAAGTACAATCACATGTTTGTTATTGTGTCACGAAAACCACGCTCTGAATTACGCACAGAATTATTTGCCGAGCGAGCCAGTGCGCTGCCTTGCTGGAAAAAGGCATAGGTTCTGTCGAAATACGAGAGGTTTTCAAAAGCTGTGTCCATTTGTGTAATATACCGGTGCTTATTTATGATCTTAGAAATATTTGGACCCAATCCAACCTAACACTGTGTAAAGTCACGTCGTGGATGAACATGATATATTATTCTAACCAGTACTTGTTGTATTGACAGTCCAAATATTCACTGAGATGAAACAAAGCTTCGTCGGTAAACATAATGTCTGTGGTGACTCTCTCTCCATTATATACAGCACGAAGGTACCCCTTACAAAATTCATTCCTGCATCTCGATCAGTTTCACAGAGTTTGTGCACTACAGTTGACTTAAAGAGAAATGGGGTAAAGGAAACAGATATTTTGCAATTGGCGCAGGTGTTGCAGACGCACTTTTGCTGTGTATGTCGAATGAACGATTTCTTGGTATGCCTCCAATTTAGCACCAATTTCGTTTAGTTTATAGACGCGTTCGCAAAGTTGCGAAAAGCAATTATTGACTTTTCATATTTGTCCGTCCTTCCGTCTGTCCGCATGGAACAACTGGGCTCCCACTGGACGGATTTTTATGAAATGTGATATTTTGGGGTTTTTCGAAAATCTGTTGAGAAATTTAATATATGACAAGAATTACTGGTACTTTACACGGCGACCTATATATATATTTATCGTAATATCGTTCTGAATTCTTCTTTGAATGAGAAATGTTTCAGACACAGTTGCCTAGAAAATCAATACACACATTTTATGTTCAAATTTTTTTCAGAAAATAGTTTCATTTATGAAATAATGTGCAAAAATAAGGTAGAAGAAGACAGGCCACCGATGACAACAGAATGGCAAGAGCACAAACACAAACTCTTAATTTTAGTACTTATATCTCTATTCACTGCAAATGTGGTTACACGAAAGCGCCGCACGTTTCGTGGTACGTACGTACATTGCCTCTCTTGTTTCTCTTATCAGCGTCTTTTATTTACGTTTCTGGTTAGAATTGAACTTGTTGCAAGAAAACCTTTTTAGGTATCTGTGAATTGTTGTTATAGGTTATGGGACAGGAGGATTAGGAAACTTTCATCTAAACTCAGTATGAAACTTCTTGTAGGATTTAATTATGTCTTATGTTCCGTACAGAAACACGCGATTTTCCAGTCGGCGACCACAGATATACATTCCTGCTGTAGCGAGGCATAAGCGGCCAAGTTCAATGCCATAAGCTGGCTAGCAGGAACTAAGAAAAGATATTTGCCAGGCAGATTAAGAACCAAGTAGACACCAAATTGAGTCTGATGCTTGCCCGCTTTATGTCTTATAAGCCCTTGTTTCTGCTGCACTGGCATTTTAATGACAAGAATTTTCCATTCGTATTGCAGCTGCCACCGGCTGTGCTACCAGTATTCTGTAGCACGTCGTACTCACGTGACTCCTTTTCTTTTTTATTGCCAGACGCGCAGCTTCTGAATAGTTGTTTCGTAATTGTGAATGTGCTACGTCCTACGGTGAGTTGTTAAATCTCATGCTGGTATGATTAATAGCGAATATTTTATCACTGCTTTATGGAAGTCGCAGAATAATTTTATGTAACATCGTTTCACATACAGGTTGTTTTGTGAGTTTTCATCTTGTTACTGCTGCGAGTACCAAGATTACGATTCGTTTGAATGTGACGTCGTGCAGTTTGATCGTTGGCTGCTAAAATTTTGGCGCAACTTCTGTCTTCTTCTTTTTCTTCTTCTTCTTCTTCTTCTTCTTCTTCGAAAAAGAAAATGAAAGAAACAGGTTTCTCCTACAATTTCGTACCCATCTTCCAAACTAAAAATTGTGCCTTTACAGAACAAAAGAGTGAAGAGACATAGTAAGTCCTTCAGTGTTCGTGTCCGTATTCTTCAACTGTCTTCTTTTTTGTGCTGATTTTGAAATTTGAGTGCCATTAGTTACTCTTTGCTATGTCGCAATTTCAGTCTATATTTACACATACGTTTTCAGATCTCTTTGTATGTGTTTCATGGTACATTTGCAGCGCTTTCTATAGTGCATACGGTACATATAAGACGTCTAATGACAGTCTTAGTGTGAAAGATGGATTGGAAGGAAATGGGGAAAGCCATGAATATTCGATTGGAGCCCGAACAACTAGTGACAAAAGAGCAGAGCTAACCACTGCGTCACGAATTGTGATGTATTATTTTCTTAATTCCTTCGTGAACGCCATTGAATTTTAATGTACAATGTATGAACATGATCTAGGTATACAGCCTCATGAGAAACTGTTCCCCGCTTTTTGTGCAACTCGATGTTTGACTGCCATGTTCACAACAGCCCGCATGTCTCTCCTATTTTGACCCAAATAATACAGTCCACACCAACCTTTTCTGTTTCTGTAAAGTCCATTTTAAAATTGTTTTCCCATCCACTACGAGATCTTTCAATTGTTCCCTTCCCTTTGGGATTTCTTACCAAAACCCTGCATGAATTCTGTTCTCTCCCATGCGTGCCATATTGCTCGCCCATTTCTTCGTCCTTTGTTTTGTCGTTGTAATAATATTTGACATGGATTAACGTCATGCATCTCCTCATTATGTAGTGCTGAATGCTGAATGTTATCAGTCGTTAACAGACACGATACAGAGTCATTCTCACGTGACACCACGAGACGTTATACGTATATCAGTGCGGTCGTGATCGGCGAATAGCCCCGGCGCTGAGAAGTGGTTTTGGATGCATCTGAATCAAAGATTAAACCGCCTCTTTAACTACTTGAACCTGAGTCTCCGGTCACGATTCACTTCTGGAAGCCACACAGGTAAATGTCGTGGGTATCACTAGGCACCGGCTGTTCAGAAAGAATCTACTCCAGTTTTAAGAATGTGTATGAAACGTATTGTTTCTTATCTTGCATAGTTAATTGCATGTGACAGATAAAAAAGTATTGTATCAAAGCTGTCACATTACATTTATCACAACGTATATCGTCTAATATTTCAACATATATTCTTTTTACAAAATTGTTAAAATAAGAGACATAGTTGTTATTGAGACGTATATTTTATGCTATGTCCAAATATTTTGCCCACATATTTTGAATCTAATGCCAGAAGGTGGACGAAAATTCCATTTCAACTTCGCACAAAGTATTCAATAGCCACAAATGGATCTATGTGAATACAAAACATTGAAAATATCTAGCGTGTCATTCTCAGTCTTTCCTTTACGGTCAAGCTTTCTGAGTTCACTAAATTGGAAGGCAGATTAAAAAAAAAAAATCTTTGAGGCTGCCGACCTTTTCTGGCCTTATATTTACGGATGGTTATGCTTCTTGTTTTCCACAATATGTCATACTTCTAGCAGATATACATATTGTCCCAAGCAGACAACTGATAAATATGTGAACGGCATGACTTCGGCTAAACCACGTAGGTTTTTACAGATTAGTTAGTATCTTGCAATACTCAGATCACTTCATGCAGGACACATTGACCCGTCAGTATCTGCGTACCAGGAAAACAGTAAAATTGAATTTTTCTTTTATTTGAATTACAAACACATGCACACTGTTATTAAAACATTATAAAACCTCACTTGGTTAAAAACATTTTAAAAGTCATTCATAATTCTCCGACATTGTATCTGTGCTTGTGGGCTTCCTGTATATGCTGGGATACTGAAAACAACTAGACATTGGCTACACAAGAACGATAACAGTGAAACTAAAATAACACAAATGCTAAATGTAATAAAAACAATATTGCAACAAAACTACTTTCAATACAAAGACGGATTTTTTCAACCCAAAAAAGGCATAGGAATGGGGTCACCTATATCAGGAACTACGGCCGAAATATATCTACAATATGTGGAAGCAATACACATAAAACAATGGTGGGAAACTGGTGAGATTTGTTACTACAAAAGATACGTAGATGACATTTTGATCATATACAATAATCACAAAATCAAGAATAGCACAATAGAACAAATAATCAATACAATTGATAAAAACCTAGAATTCAAAATGACACCAGAAAACAACAACACTATAAATTACCTGGATCTCACACTTCATAGAAATAGCAATAATATAGAGCTCAGCATATACAGGAAGCCCACAAGCACAGATACAATCATCCACTACAAATCTAACCACCCACACGAATATAAAATGGCTGCATTTAAGTTTTTTATAAACAGAATGACAACGCTACCTATAACTAAAGAATAAAAAACGGAGGAGTGGAAAACAATAATCACAACAGCCGCAAAGAATGGATACCCCAGTCATATGGTACATAATCTAAAGAAAAAACTAACTAGCAAAAGGATGCAAAAAGAAAAACATGAACAAGAAAACAAAATGAAACAACAACAAAAAATGGTAACATTTACATACCACAGCCCACTGATAAGACGGATAACCAATCTATTCAAAGACACAAACACACGTATATCTTTCAGAACCACAAACACTATACAACAGCAACTATCCACGGAAAGAGCTAACCTAACAAATCCTAATGGCATCTACAAATTACACTGCATGACCTGCAATAAGGCGTACATCGGACACACAGGAAGATCAATCAGCACAAGGTACAAAGAACACATCAGATCTATAAAATATAATAATCCACAGTCAGCATACGCCATGCACATATTGAACAACAGACACGAATTCGGACCTGAAACAGAAATCCTACAGATAATGAAGCATTGCACCAAAGGATCAAAGCTGAGTTGTTGGGAAAACATATATATACAAATACATTATATCCGTGGAGTCTTAATCTCAGAACAGCAGGTCAGCGAACTAAACCCTCTCTATAC
>Ga0123353_10011385_pt1 | contig 12530 bp, 7 predicted proteins | sample TergutLab28metaG_3_FD_92763 | JGI IMG/M metagenome (GOLD analysis project Ga0123353, IMG submission 92763) | Labiotermes labralis P3 segment gut microbial communities from Petit-Saut dam, French Guiana - Lab288 P3 | ecosystem: Host-associated > Arthropoda: Insects > Digestive system > Gut ... | reverse complement strand
GTTTAATTCTTCCCTCATCCTTATATTCATAATATTCATTCATTGAGTAGAAGGAATGATGATATAAGAACCTTTTCAATGTGGATTTAAAGTATTTGTGATCATTAGTCACATGAGTAAGGTTGTGGTTACCACAGATCATCTAGTAGAGGTGGTTACTGTGCATTTCATGCAAAGTACGCAAAGGACCCGCCTACAGACAAGATCATTCGTGCGTGGTATAAACAATTTACTGAAACTGGGTGTCTGTGCAAGCAGAAATCAAGTGGTCGCCCATTAACCCCTGAAGATGACGTTGAACAGATTCGGGCCAGTTTTGTTACCCATGGTGCACACACTGAAGGTCTAGTTGACAAAAAAACTTCGTCAGTTTTCCTGTGACTGTGAACAACTCCATTACGGTTGGTCCTTTTGTTTTCTTGTTATAAATGTTTGTAATCACGGAAAACATTATGAAACGCCCTGTAGGACCATACTAATTTTCTCCCCTTCCATTTTCTTGCTGCGAATCTTTACAAATTCTCATGAAAAATATATGGAGATTACTGGATTAATACCACATATCAATTATTACATAAATACCAAACATTTAAAATCCTTCACAAGTTCAAGTGTACAAGCATGTCAGTGCTGTGAATACTAACACATCCTTGTTAGCAGGTTTTGATGTAACTTGCAGACTAGAAAGTTGCTACTCTGAAAGCTGACAAAGCATGGCTACCCCACGCACGATCCAGTGGCTAGCAGGCTTCACTGTTGGTAACAGCATGGCAATAACAAAATTTGTCAAATGCCCTGTTGTAGAAAGCACACCTTGCCTTTCAGATGTCCTGTACACAGGACACATGTATGTAGATCGTGCTTCAATATCCAACCGCTTCATTGGTTTCAGCCATATCTGACACAAAGTAACACAGTCTTGTTGAAGAAATTGGACAGTTTCTACCTCAATTATCCATAATGACTGTTGAAATTGCGTATAATATATATTTATATTCTAAATTTGGTGGTATACTTTATTAGTGCTTGATAAAAAAAAATGTAAATTCCCTCTGCATGACACAAAGACATATGGGAGGAGTTTCTCCTTGCCTGAGATTCATCACTCACACAGTCCAACAAGTTAACCCTATACAAATTATTTATTCATTCCATTCTTACTTATGCCACCCCTGTCTGGAGCTCCACATGCCCCTCTCAACTAACACAGACTTTGAGTTAACCAATCTAAATGCCTTTGAGTAAGTGATAACCATCCCAGACATACCTCCATTTCCCACCTGCAGAACTTACTAAACATCAACCCATCTACGTTCTCATCCACTGCCTTACTGGCAAATTTTTGGTTCACTGCCCCTCACACCCCAACCTCCTAGTCCAACAAATAGGGAATTATACTCTAGCTGACCTGACTAACTTGTACAAAAAATATAAACACAAACATATGAAGCACATACTGCTTTAATTTGCTTACCAGAAGTCACAAAGTTTTTTTTTTTTTATAATTTTCCACTGCTGTTATTTGCCCCTATATTTATATACATATTTCTCAGTTCCACTTATACCATAGTGTCAATATTTAGTCAAATTGGTTAAAGGAACAATTTTGTAATTTATCCTTGTACACACTGTATATACTTTCTGCGCAATAAATCTTTTTAAAAAATAGGAGGAGTAAGATATAATTTCATTCACTCTTAACTTTGGCACTAGATGGAGGTCAGTGGTCAGCTGTACAGCCTGGCTGTTTTAGACCTGGGGAAAGAAACCCAGGTACCCACTGCATACAAGACAGAGTGGGCCTCAGAGATATAAGAGAAGAAAAAATGTTTTTCTTCTGCTGGGAATTGAACCCAGATCATAAGCCCCACAGCGTTGTCACCATACCAATAATGGTATTTTGGTTCCATTTACAGAGTAACATCAATTTTATGTAATTACATTTTTGCCTATTTTTAACTGAATATCCTTAGGACCATATTCAAGGTTTAAGGTAATTAAATAATGGTGATGTGGAAAGTCTCAACTTAGGATGGTGCATCCAAAAGTTCCTGCTGCAGAACACTTTCAGCTTTGAAAAATCTGACATCCTCAGACAAATAAAACACACATAATAGAAATTAAATTTGGTGGAATATTTTATATTGATCTAAAGTCACAGGAAAAGCCTAATTGAAAACAAAGAAAGCCTATCTGAAATCTGTTGGTTTCAAGTGATGTTTTATGCAATTTGTTTGGTTTTCAGGCCTTGATAATAGGCATTTTTTTCAGGTTCTGTTTTTTGAACCATCCTTTGCACAGAGTTTCACAAGTACAGTTTATTACAACTGCCACTTCAGTGTATCTTAAAAGTAAATTAATTCCATTTGTCTCAGTAACATAATATGCCTTATTCAGGGCATTACAGAAGGTAACTCAGAATCCCCTGGACATCCCACATGGAATCCTTGGGCTTCACACAGCACAGTTTTGTATCCACTCTCACAGGAATACATGTTACCCTGAATAATGAAGTAAATCAAAATTCTTAGCTTAGTGGTGTCTTTTTGTACTGAAGTTAATTAATTTCGAGTTCAAAATATGTATGTAAGTTCTTTAACAGCTGCTGTTAGTATTTTAATATGATTATTTCCTGCTGATCATGCAATGATATAAAAACCTCATAAGTTATGTAGTGTCAAATATGATGACCCAACATTTTTATAGGCAGTGAAATGGAAATAACTGGGGCTGAAGCAGTTATAACCCTTTTCTAGATGCTATCCTGGTATTCACTTGAAATGAATGATGAAAACTATGATATCCTTCTGACAGGATAGCTTGTACCCTGGGCAAGACTACAACTGGGAAGATGCAGATGTGATGAAAACTGAGCTAACCTGCTGTGCAGTTACAGACTTAACATAGGGGGATAAATAAATAAATATGTATATATATATGACAAAAACCACTATGACCAGATATGTTAATATGGACTGTGGAATGTACATTAAGTAGTTACGGGATTTCATGGTAAGGGGGAAAACTTATTTCATGTGGTTAGACTTGCATAGGATACCAGCATACAACAACTGAACAGCTTAGCTTTTGATCATTCTGAGACCATTCACACTACCAGAAATCACTCTCTACTTCTCTCACTGACTTAAAAATCAGTGTAATCAGGCAGTAGATATGATATGCACACACCAGAGGACAGATCATGATCTTAGCTCTGTTACAACAGACTGGTTTCTAACAGAGGTACAGTTTCGTATGGAAGATTTATAATTTCACTTGTTGCATTACATGGGTATCGAACTTGGTCTCATACTGTATGGCAGAAACACAACTGAATGTGTCCAAGAATAAAATTTTAAGCAACTCAACTTAAACTTGAAGAAAATGTGCAACAAAGTACTGTAGAAAACTGCATACTAATGGGCTGTCTTCCTTTGCCATACAGAAACAAGCTTTGGAAATGCTAAAGGACAATGTAGAACAAAAGCTTGAGGTGAACAACAGAGAATTGAATATGAAAGAGGGGTAAAGGCTTAGAGAGAGGTCATGGCAAAGCTGGAAACAAAGTATGCTCACATCGCTTCTTGTGAGCTGTATGCACCAAAGCAGAGTGAAAGGAATTGACTTGATTTGTATTGTAAAGTTGATTAAATCATGAAGGGTGAGATGGGCAGGGCATGTAGCACACATGGAGGCATTCAGAAATGTATATATTATTTTGGTTGGGAAACCGGAACAGAAGAGATTTCTTAGAGATCTAGCTGTAGCTGGAAAGACAACATTGAAATGTTTTGTACATAGGTGGGGTATGAGAATATCAACTCAATTCAACTGGCCCAGGACAGGTTTCATTGACAGGATTTTATGCATACAGTTTCAGAATTCTGGACTGCAAAACACCAGGGAATGCCTCAAACAGTTGTCCAACTATCAGTTCCTTGTATCACACAGTTGGATGTCCTATGTTTTTGAGTCCCCTTACAAAATTATATGTTGTGAATAATTACAGAATTGACAAAAAACTTTGTGGGAATGACATGTCATTAATGTTTTGAATTGTTACACTTTGAAATCTCTATCTCAATAATTCCACTACAATTATCAAAACACTAATGAAATAGAGTAATGCTGATTCCATTGTATATTGAAGCCTGACTTTATGTCCACAGGTAACAGCGTGGTAACAAAATGAAGCTTTTCAGTTGTGTCTGTGACCTTCATTCTGTCAAGGTTCACCTAATTTAATACAGAAAGTCCCAAACACAGTACTTACAATAGGAACATGACTGAATAACACTTTGGGCAAGGGCTCATCAAGAATGAAAGTTTCAGAATTCCATCGAGCACCATCTAGATATAAGCCATATATGTACACTCCATCTTCTGGAGAATTCTTGAAGTTACTGTCCTTCATCACCTGCAAGGAAAAGGACACAGGTTCCCCATTCCATCTCTGTCAAGGGACTCTTACAATGATACGCCTGAATGGGACAAGTGCCACATGATCACATATCAGTTGATATATACTGATCAGTCTGCAACATGGCTTGTGCTTGGCTGCTATATGATAATTTTCATCCAGCAAGAACAATAAACAGCAATGGAGTAGACACATTTCTCATACCAAGTGTAATGATATTTACCATATACACTTGTATCACTGGCTTCAGTTATTATTTATAAGAGATATAAACCCATTGTTGCAGACAAAAAGACATTGTTGCAAATCTAATCACACTACAAATATATCCATACATAAGAATCAGAAATTACTTGTCCTTACATTTTGTCAAATATTCACCATATCAGCAAATGCAGCACACAACAGAAGTGGATTTTAACCGCTTCTGTATTTCATGTTATATGCTCAAAATTTTTTGTTGTTAAAATATACAAGACTATGTAACATTTAGAGTTCTTACAGAAGTATTGCTGAAGATTCAGATATTCTGAAACTTCCCTGTAAATGTTTCAGTGATTCTTGGACACACTAAACAGTGATTACATGGACTGACAATTAAGTTCGCGAACTAGCCACCGTGTGCTTGCCGTGGCAGCACTGGACAAAAGCTTTAGTATGGTTTGATGATGTTGACATATCAGCGTTTCACAGCTGTATTGTTGTTGATCTATGGCAGTCTCTTTCTGAGTGGCATCTATTACTGCCTGCATGTGTTTTGGTGTGCCGCCTCAAGAATGTCGGAGCTTGAATTAGAGCAGCAAACGAACCTCAAATTTCTTGTTAAACTTGGAAAGACTGGAAACGAAATCAGAGAAATGTTAGTGCAAGTTTATGGGATAATGCTATAAAGAAAAAGCAGTTTACGAGTGGGTGAAACGTTTTTCTGAGAGAAGAGAAAGTGTCACTGATGAAGAGAGATCAGGAGAGCCAGCAACAAGCAGAACTGAAGAAAACATTGCAAAAATTCGTCAAATTGTGCGTGAAAATCGTCGGCTGACTGTCAGGAGCATAGCAGAGCAAGTGAACATCGACAGAGAAACAGGAAAATCTTAACTGAAGGTCTTGACATGAGGAGGTGTGTGCAAAAATGGTCCCAAAGGAGCTCACCAAAGAACAAAAGCAGAGTCACAATTTGCCAAGACCTTTCGGAGGGGCAAGAAGACATTTTGGGCCGTGTCATCACAGGTGAAACATGGGTCTACCAATAGGACCCTGAAATGAAGCGGCAAAGTGAACAATGGAAGACTCCCAATTCCCCATGACCAAAAAAATTCTGTTGGTCCAAATCAAGAGTCAAAACAACGTTGCTGCCTCTTTTTGATATTAGAGGGATTGTTCATTATGAATTTGTACCAAATGGACAAACAGTCAACCAAGTTTACTATTTGGAAGTACTGGAAAGGCTGCTTGAAAAAGTTAGACGGAAACGCCCCGAACTTTTTGCCAACTCATGGATCTTGCATAACAACAATGCACCTGCTCACACAGCACTGTCTGTGAGGGAGGTTTTAGCTACTGAACAAGTAACTGTGTTGGAACACCCTGCCTATTCACCAGATCTAGCCCCCATTGACTTTTTTCTGTTCCCAAAGATAAAGGAAATATTGAAAGGAAGGTATTTTGATGACACTGATGACATCAGGAGTAATACAACGGCAGCTCAGAAGGCTATTCCACAAAACCAGTTCCAAAATTGTTTTGAAGGATGGACTAGGCGCTGGCATTGGTGCATAGCTTCCCAAGGGGAGTACTTTGAAGGTGACCATGGTGGTATGCAGCAATAAGGTATATAGCACTTTTAACATGATGAGTTCGCGAAATTTATTGTCCGACCACGTCGTTACTCTCACCTCAAAGTCAAAAGTGAGCAGATCAGTAGGAACTGCATGCTTCCGAGCATAATTTTGTTGTGCTCCCGTGAGGAAGGCTTGTGTGAAAAAAAATCCAGACAACCAAAATGTTGGTGGAGGCCCTTCTATGTACCATGCCTGTAAGAAGAAAGTACAGGAATCTCCATAAGCTTATAAGACACATCTGTATATAATATGTACAGGGTGAATGTGAAAAAAGTAAACAATCTCAGAAACATCCTCGCTCCCTTCTATTGAGGGTACTTGCATAATGGATTTACATTCTAATTATTCACAGCTTGAATGTCAGTTGGATTGTAAGCTAGCCAAAAAATTGTTATGCCCTGCCTCAGTCTCTGCAGGCAAATTTTGGCAAAGTACCTTCAAATAAGCCATAACCACCAATCATGATAATCTTCCCATGTCACTCAATGCTGTACAACCTCTGCAGATGAAGCAGTGTTGTTGAATGACCCACAAACCAATCAAACTACCAATTGTTTTTTTGTTCCTTCCATCCATTCCTGACTCATACAGAGACAATTAGCTCAGCACCAAAATAAAACCTACAATTTTACATAATACTTGATTGTTCCCCAGGAATGTGCTTCACTCTTGTTCAGGAGGGATCCAGTTTGAAACCTGGACACAATCAACTCTTGTGACTGAAATTTTACATGGTTTTCCTCAGCCCCTCCAAGCAATGCCCGTGTAATGCATTAACCCAATCTGCTCTAACAGGAAGCCTGGATTGTGGCACAATGAAAGGCCACAGATCTGCCCACGTGTCTGGCTCAATAACCACACAGTTCCAGCCAGTGAAATACAAGATATGAAAAAACTATAATCTCTTCTTCCAAAATTCAGCTCATTTAATGACCATCCCACCAACAACTTAACCTCAACAGCTGCTACAGAAGCAAGATGAATAGGAAGGAGACAATGAGGAGTAATGCAGTTAACCCTGGACAGATATACTTCAATGACACAGAAATTTCTTAACCAGCTACTCCCAAACAGATTCTTTATATATATAAGTTGAAGGCTATCACAGTCCATGTAGCAGGATGAAGTCCCACCATTCTGGGAGGCCCCAGCAAAGCTAGTTGTATTTCAGATCTTATGTCAAACATATTTGGTATGTAACTTCTGACACTGACATACCTGCACCCTGTTCAGGACTACCTGTATGTATGGCACCCATATTTATTTTTTAATTGGGCCCAGACATGTCATGAAATAGTCCTGGATTCCAAAAGTAGTTGCTAGTAATTAAGCTCAACTCAAAATGTGAGCAAAGACTTGTTTGTATAAGTGAGCCAGCAGAACCTGATACGAATCAGGATGACACTGTTATTTTACAACAAAACATCAATCCTTTGTCACCAGCTGGATTCTACAGACTGGCTAATAAACTAATTTCAGCCCAACATGTGAACAAAATTTTAATTCAATGCAAGCCAGCCATTTCTTGCTGGCCAAACCTACAGTATAGCTGATTTTATTTTATAACAAACCTGAAAGAAGTCTATTCGAGCCAGGAAATCACTGACATAACTGCCAAGTGGTTTCAGTGATGGATATGAATGCTTCATCCACGTGGATGGAACTTTCCTTTGGAGGATGCTTTTCACCACCTGCTCCAGTTCTGTTGACATCACTATTAGTCCTAGTACAAAATTGAAACTTTGTAAGTCAGCAATGTAAATATTTGTAGCAATCCACTTCATGGAACCAGAAAAGATGATGGCCTACAGGTTAAGTTATGAACAGACTAGATATGAAGATTCTCTTCATATCTGCTCTGGGTGACAATTACATTTAACATTGTTGCCTCATCTTCACAGGTTACATACAATAAAATGGTAAAATAGTCATGAAGTGAGAAAGTTGTGCAAGTGCTGAATGGACAAGAAAAACCCACTGAAAATGTCAGACAGAGTGGCAGCTGGAAATCTCATATACAACAGGTGCTAACCACTTGATCATGACATGTAGTTTCATACCTGTTGAAATATGCCTAGAACAATTACACATTTCCTTGAACATATGTCCAGCCCAAAAAATAATGAAAAACTTCATGGTGCTCACACATTTCAGTCAGAGAGGACTCAAACTTTTGGGCATGTTATCGTCAACAACTGAAAAGCATATCAGCAACACAGGCCTTATAACTATATAGTAATCACAGTGTCTGCCAGACAGTTTCACATGCCTAGCCATAGAAAATGTGACTTAAACAAGTGTTTCAGTCTTGCAGGGGAACACAAATATTAGAAGTACCAGGCCTTTCCTTCAAATCTTTGGAACCATAATGGCAGTTCCCTTCATTGATATACTACACATAACACATACGGTATGTACCCAGGCAAATGAAGCTTACATAATAAAAATGTGCTCTCCTCCACTGCATTTTGATAACTTAATTTTTTGGCCAAAACACACATACTAGTTTTGGGATATCCATCACACTTGCCCAATTTGGACAAATGTGACTTTTCCATATTTCTGTAACTGAAAATCTTCCATTCTGAAGACATTTAGAGCACTACAGTGATACTGCTGAAAGGATTTCCTCAATCAAGCAGTGTATAGACATTGAAGTATGTGTTTAAATTTTCCTATAAAAATTATGTATACATACATACTAATAAAACTACATACAAAAGTCACATAACTGCAATCTGCTTTTGGCATCAGTGTAACAATTCACCTTTCATAGCCTTTTGAGCATTGATAAGGCTGTTTCGGATACATGTCAGCAAGACATTGTACCGTCCCATCTCTTGAACCAGCACAGTGTTCATGGACTGATTGTACAGTGTGGGGTACTTTGCCAGGGCCTTATCCAGGTCATAGTTCCTGGGAAGCTTCTGCAGGATATCAGCTGACACTTCTAGCACCACTTCATCCGGTGACTTCCCCAAGTTCTGGTCTAAAATGACATCCTGAACCGGGAGAGATCATTAACACAACACACGCATTTGTGCATACAAACAGATAAGCATTAAAAGGTTACTGCATTGTCAAGTTCATGAAAGGAAATTTGTGAAAACTTGAAGAGGAGGCATCAGAGGCATTTTTAAGCAGTTGCAGCAGTAAATGTATAACTGCAATCCATTTAAGATTTTCATACATATGCCATTATTGGAACTACAATAATCAAATTACAATTCTGGTTTTTAAAAAATAATGAAAACAAAGATAGGCCTATTAACAAGTACAAAAACTGATTTAGGCCTTCGAATAAAGTGTTAGTCTGGCTTGGGTGTTATGTCCTGAAAGTGATCACCAAGCTTCTATTTTAGTTGGATTTCTCTAACAAAACACAAGTCAAATCCATTCAAAAAGGTTTTCTCACAGTATGTCACAGGCAATACTATCCTACCAGTCATTACACACTTTGCCACATTCAACTTTCACTTCCCAGTGAGACAGTGTGTGAATTCAGCGCATAAGGAATTAAACATGGATTCATTTTAGCTAGTAATTGAAAAGTCATAAATTTTAATGCTTCTGAACCTACATTTTTATATAATGTTGTATATTAATCACCTTCATAGTAAAATTTAGTTATAGCTAAAACAAGAGTACATAGTCAAACAAATCTTTTCTGTCATACAAAAAATTACAGACTGTACTGCCCTGCACAGATACTTAGATTTAATACATGTATTTTTATTGAGAAGCCATTAATTATTTGCACAATTTATAATACTGTTACCTGCTCTAAACAGCGCACCAGCCCTGGTCTTTGAGAAGAAGATACAACAGTTAATGCTGTGGCAGCTTCATATATGCCTACAGGGCTCAGGCCAAAACACCACAGTTGTGATCTAGATTGTTCTGTGTATTATTCTATGCTTTAGGTTCAGTGTATACTCATGATGTAAATTCTAATTACCACCAAGTGCAAAGAGTAGCAAAGTGTGAATTTCAGACATTGAAGTCAATGTTGCCATTTCATTCTTGAAAATTTATGTGGGAAATATGAGAAGGAATGCAAAGCACTGCTTACTGATTCAAGTTAGTAAATTCATGGTGCTGGCAATTGTGTTTATGAATGTCCACAATAACAGAGAACCAAGTACCCAACACAACACTGTTTATCAACACTGGCAAAAACTAGTGAAGAATGGACAGGTGGTTGAAAGCACACATGAATTAAAACAGGCCTCCATTTGGTACATATAAGCAAGTAAGACCCCAACAAAGTTTGTAAAATAAATTTTACGCACACTGAATGTCAAGTCCTAAAGATGCAGCATTGTGAATCAGTGCAATACAGTATATTATTAAAACACACAGTCAAGCACAAACATAATAAAGATGTATGTGTGCAAATAATATTAATCTGCTTTTACCTGTGAGCATTACATTAAGGCCACTAAGAAAAATGAAGCTTTTAAGTTGGAAAACACCAGAAAGGGTGAGAAGGATGGGGAGGAACTCAGCTATCTGTGGAGGAGGTCATGATTACTTCAGTTATATACCCCTGAACAATCAGTTATTCATTCCAAGAACAATGTTTCTTTAGGAAGTATCTGCCACATATACTTACAGTTCTGTCCTAAGCAGCAGAGAAAAATAAACAGAACTGTATTAACAGAATTACCATGTGATTTACAAATGGAGTACAGTCAATTCACATACATTAAATTCACCTCACAGAAAGACAATGCACAACATAACCGTGGAACAATAAATTTATTAGTGTATTTTTCGGAATTATTTAATATTGCACAATTAACCATGCACATCAGACAAATAAATCATAGAATATCAATAAGGTGCAAACAAATTGTAAAAATAACGGATATTCATTTCCTCTCAAACATGTTTCGACATTTTATAAGGTCCTCTTCAAGGAGAGTTGTTGAGAAAACATAGATACAAATTATCAAGGTTTACATTGGTATGTTTAAAATATTCTTTATATACATTGATACCAAACCATGTACATCCATGTATACAAATAATCTCCATTTAATATGTGAGTGTACCTGTGTTAATGTAAATGTACATACAGTAACTAGCCACTTTAGATTTATCAGTGTAAACCTGTGTACTTCACATGTATGTCTTCTGAACAAGTCTTCCTGAAGCTGAGGTTATAAAAGGTTGAAACGTGTTGGGGAGGAAAGAAACCGATGTTACTTTTTAAACTTTTTCAATGTTGTTAGTTTCTTTATGATTATTGTCACCGTGAACACAATGGACTGATCACCCTGAAAGATACCTGTGTCAACAGCACAGTGTTAAACAGCTGCTCAGTCTCCTGTTGGTTCTTCAAGATGTCAGCGTTTTCATGCATGCCAAACACCTCAGGGTGAGTGCTGAGGGGAAGTTTGTGTGTGTAATTCATGAACAAATCATGTTCCTTCCCAGTTGGAACATAGAAAAGACCTACGTCAAACAAAACACACTCCACAAGCTTCTTGAAAGATTTGTCAGTCTACAAAGTGTTACAAAACCTGGTAAAGAACTATAACTTGAAAAGAAAGTCTGACTTTGAACCATACTATTCTGTCATTGTGCCTATGGCCCAAATATGCAGTCCATTCCAACATTTTCTCGGCTTCTGAAATATTTATTTGTCCCACGGGAATGTCTCTGAAGGGGACAATACTGACTAAAAGGCAAGTATTGTTGTTATGGAGGAATAATTTCAGTCTGGAAACTATTTTATCACACCACATATAACTGTGGATTGCAGGTGTAGAAAAAACGTTAGTGCATACTGCCTGCCCACTGTGTGTTGTTTGTGTCAGTAGTGTCCTGTTCTTCATTACTCTGAGAAGGATAACTATTGTCATCTGCAGACAAATGCACATCAGCATCAGTGTCAAATATGCTGCGTGCTGTGTCAAATTTTTTGGCTCATCTCCAAAGTCAGCCTTTGTATGTCTTGCATTTGGAAGAAATAACTGTTGCACATCGGACATTGTGAAATTAGGACAACCATAGCCTCATGCAGAGAGTAAATTTACCTCCTGTAAGCCAAATTGCACCACATGAAAAGAAAGTTAACTGCTGAGTTGAAGATGGACCTAACCATGAATGTACACACAAAATACATGTAATTAAAATAAAAACAAAATTAAAATATTCACTGTGATCAGTTTCTGCTGATTCCTTCTTCTGAATATCAAAGACAAACCCCCCCCCCCCAAAAAAAAAAATTAAAATATTTCATTAAGTTTTTTTACAACAATGAT
>Ga0123353_10011384_pt1 | contig 12530 bp, 7 predicted proteins | sample TergutLab28metaG_3_FD_92763 | JGI IMG/M metagenome (GOLD analysis project Ga0123353, IMG submission 92763) | Labiotermes labralis P3 segment gut microbial communities from Petit-Saut dam, French Guiana - Lab288 P3 | ecosystem: Host-associated > Arthropoda: Insects > Digestive system > Gut ... | reverse complement strand
AATAATAATAATAATAATAAAGGGGAAGAGCGCTTCCATGGAATTTGTACGTACACATTTTCAGAATTTCACCTTCTGGGACTTTCATTTAATGAAGTGCTGTAACACCTCTTATATATTTAGTTTCCTATGTTATTTTTTATGTAGTTACTACATACGCATATTGTTACGCTAAGTCAGAATTTTTACAGTTGGATTTTCTCGCGAACAATAGGCGTAACATTGGTGCATCAGATTGCACAACTCTTGTTAACTTAGGGATGATGCAACCATCACGAGTTATATGACGTCATAGCGCGTCTATGCTTCCAGAACGTTCTTTATTTGTTCTAGCTTAGATGCAGTGCGCGTTAATCACAGTAGCGTGGTCAGTTCGACTCACAGCAGTCTAGTGGCTGGACGCAGTTGTTCATATGGAACGTTTTTTAACTTGTTATTTCATTTCAATTACAGAACATAGGGTTCTAAATGTGTTTTCACCATAAAGGTGTATTACACAACAAAGGGTTCTAAAATGCTTCACTATAATAGTGTTGTGTCCTTCATTGCTAAATAGTACCAGTATATGTGTACAGCCAAGCTACAAGGGTAGTGTACTAGTGCAGCAATCAACAGGTGTGCATGAATTGTGTTACACATTAATTTAAATCCAGTTTCTAGTTTTTTTTTAATTGTATTACATTGTGTTTAATAAATTTGTGAACCAGCGCATTACATTTGGAACAGATTGTTCACCCCTTTATGTTCCTCGAACCAGACGAGCGACACATACATACATATATCTATATACTGTATATGTGTGTGTGTGTGTGTGAGTGCATGCATGTACACACAATTACATAAATACTTGGCAAACAAATTGAACTGTGTTGAAAACTGTGCTGTTAAACAATAATAATGCTGTATCCTTTAGATGAGACTCGAAAAGTGGAATGTGTGTCCAAGAAGGCATGTAGTAGTGATGAAATAAACTGCTTTATTGTGATCACAGGTTTAGCTGCGACTACTGTGACGATCTTGGTCACTGCAAGCAGGGTTGCAATCAGACTGCTGTCAAATTTCATAAGGTCCTCCCATCTACCTCTAGATCTTCACAGTGGTCTCTCTTGTCTAAGTTTGCCCACCTGTATTCACTTTTCCTTCATAAGGCCTCATACTCAACCTATCCTCCTTGATTTCATCACTCTACTGACATCAGTTGAACACATTATGATGCTCCTCCCCGTGCAAGCCTCCCGTTGCCCCTTCTCCCTTACGCCCAGCATCTCCCATAGCACCCTATTCTCAAACACCCTTGACACACGTTCTTCCACATGTGTCAATCTGTACCATACTTACAAAGTGCAATGCATCACAAACCAATGCATTTTGTATCCTTTCCTTTACCTGCAGTAACGAAATCCATTTTAGTACGGCATATTTTTCTGGCAACAACAACAACAGCAGCAGCAACACCGTATAAAGACCAGGTCAGTACAAACCATTTCATGTACCACCTGTTCAGCTCTTACCTAAACATACCTGAACGTCCCCATAAAGCAGAGTCCATCCCGTTCAGTTTCCATTAACAGCATTCAGCTACAGTAGGGTTATCCCATCTAGGCGGGTTGGTGGACAGTTGGCCAGAAAAATGGGCTCAGCAAAGCAAACTGGCACTTGCACAGTGTTCCGTGATTGGCCATTTTCAGTATGTAAGTCAGTTGTGCAGAAATGAAATATAAGTGTACATAGGAAATGTAATTATGTATCTATTTAAAATCTGAGTAACAACCCTGAATGCAACACTCCTCATTTCCGTTCCTTAAGTTGAAAGACCTTGAGATCTCAATGATGGAGGTAATGTTCTCTGATAAGTCGAGAACCACTCAGCCAGCAACGCATCGTCACAACCCAGAAAACCTGAATCCAAGTCATAAATTACCTTATTTTCAAATCAATCACTGGCAATATATTATGCTTTTAATTTCCATAACTGGAATCTTATTGTTTATCTTACAAATATATATTAAATACAGGTAATATACAAAAGTAACCCAAAGCCACAGCTTTATTAATATGGCATATTACGTATGCAAGGTTCCACACAATCATGGTACCAGACCTCATTATGCTGTCATAACAACAGATGTAAATCAGTCCTAAGTCATACTATCACATCTGTAAAGGAAGATGGCATATTTAAATTCTTCAAACAACTACCCATTTATTGCTGTTACCATAAGTAGTTGGAAGTACACTGGATATACAGCCTAAGACACTGAGTTCTGGCTACAAAGAACCCATACAGTCTCTCAAATATGATATTCTCACTACAATCGGTATCCATACACATCCCACAAACCTTCAGTCTATAAATATTATGGACTATACCTTATACTTCAAAGCTAATTCATGTCGTGGCAACCGCATTTTAAAATCTATGTATTTTCTGAATTAGACACTGAGAGGTTCCCTAACATTCTGCAGTGTGGAGGATGAGCCACAATGCTGAGCCAAAGATCTTTACTGCTAGATACTTCATACTAGTGACTGTTACATACAAACAGCATATTTTAGGCCACTGATTGAAGAGAACTCATTATCTGATAACTGCACAGCTTCATGCAGTGCACCGTCCATCACTCAAACAGCACAGAAACTGCCAGGGGCAGACAGTGTACAGCTAGAGCCCAAATCACGCACACACACACACACGCACGCGCACACACACACACACGCACACGCACTCTCTCTCTCTCTCTCTCTCTCTGAGCATAATTAACAAAGCAAATCACCCACATTCACCTAACAAAAGTGACAGTCAACAGATGGGGGGCCACCAAGTGACTAAAGGAATCCACATATATGGGGAAACAGGAACACCTAAACAAGATAACCAATTTCTTTCAGTGTGTTATGTAACAACACTATCAATTCCTAATATTATATAGCATCAGTGACAGATATATGGATGACTACAGGGTACTGGTAACTGAAAAGGAAAAACTTGAGTGTTTGAACAAATACTAGTCCCAGTGCCACTCTGTCCTCCATAAATCTTACTATCATTAACCTGGAATCAAATCTGGGCCTCCACAGCGACAGGCCTGCAACTAATGCCCTGAGCCAAGATGGGCAATTTGCATGCAACATAATATTAAGGTGTGTTCAAGTAACCATTGTTGCAGTGGAAAAACAATAAGTATTAAATATTCTGGGTGGGTGTTTGTACCCAAGTTATATTATATTGCCATCTGTAGCCTGTCTGGCTTTACTCTATTTTTTTCCACATTATCTCATTAAGGGCATGAGTTCTGGGGAGAAAAAAAACTTTACATAAAACATGTTCTGATTTTCACTAAAACCTTTGTCTGCAACATTTCTCATTGTAAGAAGAATTCAGTGATAAATAATCATGAATGTACAAACATCTCCATGTTAAGTAACTGTTATTAATGTCATATTTAAATTAAATTTAATTTTTCCTGACAAAATTTGAAAAAAATATTCAAATATCAAGTTTCATGAAAATCTGTCCAGAGGGAGCCAAGTTGTTCCATGTACAGTACATAGACAGATGGACCAACATGACAAAGGTAATAACTGCTTTTTGCAATTTTTTAACCTACCTAAAAATCAACATTGGACTGCATTAATAAGAAGCACAAGTGCTAACCACTCAACCACTATGTTCAGTGATGCTCCAACAATCATCCAAACTTCATACAGGCACATTGTGCCATTTATAGGCTATGTATGGAGATAGCAAAAATAAATGCCTTTATCTGGGATATCAAATGTCATCATTGCCATCATCATCATCATCATCATCATCATCCAGCCAACATGGTGTTGGGCCACCTGTCGTCCCTATCCAGTGTCACACGGCCAGAAGTCTCATTCATGGTCCCCCTTGTTTCTTCTGCCTGTAGGTCTGCAGTTTTTTAGTATTCTCTGTAATCTGTTACAGGGCATTCTGTTTACATGTTGCAACCAATTTCTTCTGTATTCCTAGATTTTGTTCAAAACTGGGGTTACATTCAGTTTGTTTGCAGTCTCTGTTTGTTCTAAAATATGTCCCAGCAAATCCCAATGTGCAGTAACTAAATACACATGAACATGTGTTCAGCTGGCACACCTACTTACATTTTATTTCCAATCATACACAACTTGTAGTTTAAGATTTTGTGTTATTGTAACACATCTGGTAAATGATGCATCATCCCATCATCATAGAAATGTCACTCTAAATACATGTTTCATATATAATTTAATCAACTGCCTGAAGATAGCCACATACAGTTATGACATACAAGAACATCAGTAATCAAAATGAATCTGATTGCAATGACTGACCTTAACATGTGTTGATGTATTTAAACCACCCATTATCTGACACTCACTTGTCATTTCCCCATTCCCCATTACAAACTCAGCTGTTATGACACACAATGGGCTGCAATCCATTTTTTAATTATAAAAATGTGTGAATAGTAGGTATTCCTGTATTATCATTTCTCTTTCAGTTTGCATACAATTTTTCAAACACTTAAAATTTTAACTTATGTGAGCAAAAAGTTTCTCTAAGTTTAATCAAATTTTGTGGTCTAAACACAATTTAAATTTCATAAAAACCCAAGCACCTCACATTCTACATATAATGACAATATCTAAATAACAAATGCACAGTGTTGAATACACATGTGCACACTTAGGACCATGTGTTTTGCAGACATCAAAAAGCAACAGGAAACAAATGCTGGAAATTGTAGCATTAAACTTTGTAACATGTCATATGGGCTATATATTGTTGAACAATTCCACTTGCAGTATACAGCATCAGTTAGCTTGATTTAAAAATTGCACAGAATGAAACAGCCTCCTAATGCCATCTACATTAATTATGTCACTAAAAGTATGATGTTACTAAGGCCTACCACGAAGGAAAGTAACGTTGTTGAGGGGTAGGTGCCACGCACATAACTGTCTTCATCCTTTGGGATGCCATAAACAGCAGAGCTAAGTTTCTGGAGCAAAGAGAGCTATTTAAAATTCCAACACGTCAGTATCAAACCACGGCAGAAAACAAGTTAATATTAAATGTATACTTGTATACTAGCTGAAAACTGGTTAGCTTCTGAAGGAATCTGCTCCATGGAGCAAGTAAGTAAGTAAGTATATATGTATGTGTGTGTGTGTGTATGTATGTATACTGGAGAGGTTACGCATGTTATTTACGGTCTCCAGGCTTTTTATAATTCCCATGGGCAACTTGAAATGCACTACAGTGTACTTGAAAGATTCTTAAAACATATGATGAGAAAAGTGTAATGGTTTTCACTGCAGCCAATTAAGTAGCACATTACTTAACAAATTTACTATCTCAATACCTTTTATGTATCCCCTGTAACCAAATCCAGCATACTAATCACCCATATTACCATCACTACATCATAATCCACATCCCATCAGGCATGAGACCATGTTACAGTTTCAAGTCATTTTCAAGTAGCTTCCTTTTTCCTAAGATTGTATGCTCTACCTTGCACCCAACAAGAGTTACCCACATGTTTGAGGCATGATGTGTATGGCTGTGTAACTATGTCTCACATATGAACTTTATCTTTTTATTCTGACAATGTACAACAAAGGACACTGCAGTCACTAGAGTAAAGAGATAATCGACTGCACTGAGGAATTTTGGTTCAACTCCTGGTAGAAAGCGAGGGAATTTTCTTTTCACCACAGCATTCAAAATGGTCATGGTACCTACCCAACCCCTTTGTTCAGTGAGTACCAAGGGCCCTTCCCTGCACACAAAACAGCCAGGGCACGAACCGGACCATTTATCTCCAACTAGTGCTGAAATAAAAAATGAGTGGAGTTAACAACACTCCCATTCTCCCACATGCAGTCATGGTGTGCACAGTGAGAACTGTAACTTTATATGGAAAAAGTGTAAATGTCCATATCAGAGTCATACACTGTATCTTACATCTGCATATCCTGCAATCCATTAACGTCCTAAGTGCAAAGAACACTTACCGGACTAATAGAAACATAACATTTTGCACTTGGTTTGGTTTAGCATGAAAATGGTCCCTGTGGTTATGACACTAACAGATAATTATATACATTAAAAAATTAAATTGCTGTCACAGATATTAAAGGGCAAGACACTTTTATATAAATGTTGGATATTTCTTAATAAATATTTAACTAAATATTGGCCAATGCAACATATGTCCATTTTATCAGTTTACTGGGCAGACTGCCTTAAACTTACAACTTTCCTGTTCTCTTCGTGTTGGTGACAACCACTTGCCATTATTTGCAAGGTTTCAAGATCATCCTCACCTGCAGCAACCAGGAGATGTTCTTCCTTTTTACATGTTTCTGTCTGTTCAGCTGCAAGAAGAAGTCTCACAAGATCCAGGGGTGTTTGACCTTCACATCTGTAATAAGTCAAGAAGTCCCAGGTCCTGCAATATCAAAATTCGTACAGAACTTCAGTATCTTACCAGGCTGTTTTTTAAATGACACACACATATTTGCTGAGTTTGAAATATGTGCAGTGACACAATTCAACCTGATCAGACAAGATAATGAACCAGCCATGCAAATAATTCAAAACATTATCCCACTCTTTATTCAAAAAAGTGAGAAAAACTATAAAAATCACTTCTCAGGTGATATTAGACCACTATCCATCCACAAAAACCGTTAACTACAGGAAAATTCTAATTATCTGGGTTCATGAAGGAGAGAAGATATTTGAATATCTGAAAACACAAAATTTCACAATTTCTTTATTGTTTTATATAACCCAAGTTTATTTTCACAAATAGTTATTATGGTTCCATATTCTCCTCCTCCTCACAGCAGCCCCAAATTCTTTGTGGCTGTAATATCACTGCATTTGAACCCTCTCTGACACAACTGTACACATACCAAGTTTCAAACCTGGTCTCGAAACCACTGTAACAAAGCATAACACACCGCATTTGCACCACTCACAGTGCAGTCTGAATTGTGCGTCTGTGCACATGTTGTTCTGTTGGTATCACTGGTCCATTGCAACAACACTGCTGTAGCTGATGACTTGTGGGTAGACATCAAGTTATGCAGACAGCAGGACATGTTATTAGTATATGTAACTTTCTGTATGGACATCAGGATCAGGAACTGGACAGAAATTGGCCAAGAAAGGGTGGCCAACATGTGTGGTAGATTGCTAAACAATGTGAAGGACTGGGATAAATGGAAGACTTCCTAACATAACAATGCATGACCACTCCAACATAAGACCTAATGAAGACCAAGAAGTTGATGCAACATTTTAACTTACATTACATTCCATACTGACAGTTCTCATCTCAGTACAAACTTTGGGTTTTGAATGGATAATGGAGGCCAGTCCTTGGTTTTCATACAACAAAACAACTTTTAACTATGCATAGAATTTACATTTCACTTCTCATTATATATAAAAGTTGTGATTCATAACCATACTTTCTCAAGAACATTTCACCCTACACAATCACACAGCATCTTAACAAAGGAGCTCCTATGTAACATGTCTACTGTGTGGATGAAACACTTAAGGGATATAAAACTGGTTTGATTCAGCAGACACATACACTGATTGATGTATTACTTGATGGTTTATTTGTTTTGCTAATTATTTACTGGTAGCTAAAAGACTGGCTTACAGTAATGTATGTTGAAAGTGGAACTTCTGTGTCTCTAATTCAGGGCAGCAGGTGTCTAGCAAGACTGTGGAGTGAACACATGATCTACGAAGATCATATTTATGTCTCCTATTCAATGCAATAGTTCAAACCATCTCTCTCCCAACAAGTACACGTTATTGCAACTAATCAATATTCTGGACTTTTTTTTTGTGGATGCTGCAGGGATTATTCTACAAGTAGACAAAACAACAATTACACATCTGATATATTAAGCAGTACATATCACAAAAAGCTCATTATTGACAAAGACTATGGTACAGTACTTGTCAGTAAGAATAGCTTGTTTCATAATTATTAAACTAACAGCTGTGAAATTGGTATTTTGGATCTGCTTGTCTGTGTCTACATTGACCAGTGGTAGTATAAGAAGCATCTCAATTCTGCGTATGCCTCCTCTCTATTTTAGAGCAAATACCTTATTTTCAGACAACTTAACCCAGAGTACTGTGCTGTACCAACCATGTCGCAAAAAGTGGAATTATGGCTATGTTTAAGAGTTCTCTGTTAATCTTGTAGCAGAACAGCTCTTTTTCAGACCTACTGCAATTATCTTCTGCAACATAAATTAGCCACATTTTCAACTGAGACATAATCATTTAGGCAACTACAAGTGTCTAGGATCAGGCATTATACCGCTTTCACTTCTTACACATACAGATAATTACCAGATTTCATGCATATCAATAACAGCCCTATGAATTACAGATTTTATTATGTCAGTTGCCATCTGTTGACCGAGTACAAATCCTTTGTTCATCTCTGTAACTATACAGCCTGGTAACTCTACACAATGGTTTATGCGGCACTCTGGTTCCAAGTAGCCTACGCACATAATATGGCAGACCAGCACACTGTTGGCTGGCCAAACCGACAGAAGGCCTTCTAGAATGCCATGTTAAACTTCAGAATAAATAGTATCATGAGTACCTAAAACGTTATCACAGTTCTTTTATCAGAAGCTATTATGTAAACTATGTACTAGCACTTCCACTTACTTCACTTCAGTTACTAGCCACAGTTCTTCCACTTACTTCACTTCAGTTACTTGCCACAGTTAACACAATCTCAGACACTTCTGGACACCTCACTTTTATTATTCAGTGCCTGTAATATATTACAAGGTAGATAGGTAGGTAGGTAGGTAAGTAGGTTTAGCAAAAATTCCATTAAGTTTAAAATATAAATCACTTTCTGAAAACAACATTGTTAAACATCATAACACCCCCTTTACAAGGAACTGCACTATTATGTCTGAGATGTGAAGCCATGGTGAACTGTTCAACACTAAATGGTCCCTGGCCATGCATCAAAGGAATATATACTCTTACGTAATGAACCAACAAATGCATACTGGTAAAACATGCTTTAACATATATTAGTCATTACTTACATATTTTGCCTGTTCCTGTGAATACCATCAGTGTGCTATTACAGGAATCTGCTAACATATAAACAATTTGCCAAATTCTTTTAGTAACAACCACCTGATGTTAAAGTGCCTATCTCATCTGCTACATAAGGTCGTAAACTGTCATATTTGTTCAAGCATATTTTACCCTTGTGCCTTTCTTGGTTCATTACATGTGTAATAATGCTCTAAACAACTTCATGGCATGCACAGTCGATCACAAAAACACACACACATTAGAATGTGGGGCAGATGGCGTCAACGACCAGCGCATCATCCGTGCTCAAGGCTGAACCGTGATGTTTCGCACCTCGGTGGAACAACACAGTGTAACCTCCATGACAGACAGTGCAAACATCATCAGCATCAGACCCCGTTTGGAAAGCAGTTGCCAGGACATATCACAACTGCACATTACACCTCACCTTGCTACAAATGGGTCCTACATCCTTCAGGAACTGCATGTCCATCTCCTTGTTACTGAACAGGAACATGAGGGACATATTGCAGCAGAACTGTCCTGCCCCAGCACTTGTGCACAGTGTACGGAATGTTGGGGGTCGTATTGATATATCGCCACTGGTTCGTAGATATCAACTCTGATGTGTTTGTGTATTCATGACTTGCTCCACATCCTATGTGACACTGGTGGATCCATGGAATGTAGGCATGTGTGTGTGTGTGTACTTGTGTGTCTATGATTTACATACATATGTATGCATGCATGCATACATGCACTTACGTATGTACAATTATGTTCGGTATTACAGCTACATGTTTCATTCAAAAAATCAACCGTCATGAGGCCATAAAATACAATGCATACATAGAAACACATACACATCTGTTGTCAACTCCTCTTGAGAAAAGTTGCAAACAAGGTATGCAAAAATTTTCTTTTTCACCTTACAGTTAACCAAAGAAACACAAATATGACTCTGTAAAGGTACAAGATGTAAAATACAATGGGAACATATGAACTGGATTACAAATCAGAAATGTACTTATGGCACTAAGCTACAATTGAGATCACCCTAGCTTTAGCCACTTATTCTTCAGACTGGCGACACTTTTAAATGCAAGGGCACTGCAAGGTCTGAATTTGAGACACAGTGCTCAGCACCATGCTAAATTAAGGGCCCCGTCACTGCAAAAAGGGAACAGGGGCTGGTATTATACACACACAGTACCACACATTTTGTGCAGTAATACTGACCAACTCCTGTAGGATGCCATATTACATTCTGTTTGGTAGGAAAACTTGGTGGTCCCCTAAAATATCAGTACTTGCCACCACACTGCAGGCAGGCAGTCACAGTCTGCAAGACCATAACCTTTCTGTTTCTTTACATACCTCACATTTGAAAGCAATTTATGTTGGTGTTTACCAGAACTTGTTCCCAATGCTGGTAAGGTCTTAGAGATGGGTCAGTAAGTTTCTACCAAAAACGCATCATTCTGTTTCTCATTTGGTTGTTCACAGTTTCCACACTCTAAGGCACAATGATATGTTTCAGCACAACCTAACCTTCCAGATTCTACAGTGATACATACCACAAATGTAATTCATCTTTTGATCACTGTCCTTTGTTATTTATGTTTCCCACACAACAGCAGTGCTGCAAGTCATTAAGCACATTTTTTTCTTCAGTTAAACACACATATACTGGTGCCTCTTTCTCTAACAATGTGTATTTTAGACACATGTTCAAAGTATTTAAATGACCTTAATCAAATGTCAAAATATACAATGGAATATACTGGTGCTGAAGGAACTGGGATCACGTTAGCCAGAGAAGTGGACTTCCTGAAGAAATTAAAAGTTTCTTATACACATTACCTTGAAATGTGTTGGCTTTGCTGGCGGTGTAGACAATTTTCTCTCAAAAACAGAACTCTGCTGTTAATTCTCACTGTAATCATTACAAAATATCTAGGTAAAAATTCAATAAGAATATACCTGAAATTCCCACAAAACAAATTCCAGAGCCACATGCATACTTCCCAGCAGGGACAAGAACATCTGTTTTCCAGTATGTTCCACCAGCTCTGGGGTCCACCAAGCTTCCTACTCGGCTGATACCGCAGATTTTTCCCAAGGAGCTCAAATGGCCTGGATGTCAAGTTGATAACTCACCTGCATTTGGCACAGAAGATGGGAATGAGCGGAGCCAGAGGAGGAATAGTCCACAATTAAGGAAACAGGGAAGTGGACATAAGCAATGGTGCAATATGAACAGCTGTAGCTGCCCCTAGTGATCTAGTGCCTGAATAGTCAGCATTACTAATAGGTGAAAATGATGGCCATTCTGAATCTAGTTACTTACATATCTGCTATGTGACAGATTTCATACTTCCCATTTGTTACGTTCACTCAGAAAGTGCGGCTGGATGCAGAACATGAGATATGTATGTGCTAATATTGATAGCCAAAGGCGTTAAGTCTGAACACTGTACAAATAGTTTCAATCTATGTATAAAGGATTATGTACAATTTTGATTATAAGGTAATTTGTGTAATAAGAGTAGCTTCCAGTATGTGTTTTTGGATGTACATTTTGTGGGTATGTTCCAGTGCAACTTGATGCAGTTTACAATGCTGCCAAGTGTCTCCAGCATAACAAGTTCTTTAGTGGTGGGAGTGAGATTTCTGATTGATGACATTGAAATGTAGAGGGGCATACTACTTACGCTATGCATACCACAATCTGAGAAACCATGGAATAAAGGAAAGGCCAAAATATTTCAAGAAGAAGTCTTGGTTACAATCTTATTCATGGATAATAAGACACTTTATTTCTTGAAAATAAGCAAAGCAGTAATACAACAAGTCATTCACACTTTGTAGTAATAAAACAAGTCATTCAAAACACATTCAATGAGGTTTCTTAAGATTAACAAAAGTAATGGAGTCTACAATCAGAATTGTTACAAAACATTTAAATGAATATCTTGATCAAATAATCGCCTGTATTAAGATTATAATGTGAGTGTAACATTTGTAATACAGTCAACAAATTATTGTGTCCTTAAAAACAAGAACACGCAGTACCTAACAAGCTGCATTCCACTTTGAGTGACACCAAATTAACCATAAAATATTCCTTGGACACAACTGATATTACTACCTAAACCCAAAGAAAGTCTTACATGTAAATAATGTAATAATGAAAAGCTGTGCTGAAGGAGTATTTTATGGTCGAGTTAAAAAAGAACATGTAATAACATACATCTATTTCATCCAAAACTAACATGGAGTCTGTTTACATCATGAGTGATGAGTTACAATTTTTTGGTTGTTTCTGTGAATGATGATGGACATGGTACTCAGTAACTTCATGTCATCAAGCCCAATGACAAATTCCCCTTTTGGCTGGTATCTCCTTTTT
>Ga0123353_10011383_pt1 | contig 12530 bp, 3 predicted proteins | sample TergutLab28metaG_3_FD_92763 | JGI IMG/M metagenome (GOLD analysis project Ga0123353, IMG submission 92763) | Labiotermes labralis P3 segment gut microbial communities from Petit-Saut dam, French Guiana - Lab288 P3 | ecosystem: Host-associated > Arthropoda: Insects > Digestive system > Gut ... | reverse complement strand
GTTTCACCATATATTCCCCAGGATTCTTGCTACTACTACTAACAGTAGTACCAGATGTATCTCCTTGTATTTTACTACTCAAGTTGTTACCGCTACCTCGTCCCTCTTTCACTGTCTCACCTGGTTCAGGTCCCTGATGTTGAGCTGACTTCAGTTTATCTATTACTGCTGAAAGTGAGCCCTTCCTGTTCCGGACTTGAGGCAATGCAGACAATGATTTACTGCCATCTACAGCCACAGATGGGGGTGTCCCCCCACCACTACCACCTCCACCACCACCACTACCACCACCACCACCACCCTGAGGTCCTGTTCCACTATCACCACTCCCACTTGTCAGGTCCAGCTGCTTTAGCTTCACACTGGATGACTTCAACTTGGGGCTTGAACCAGAGCCAGAACTCCCGCCACTAAAGGAACTGGACACTTTACGATCCTTATCTTTGCTGGATGAAGATTTTACTTTAGGCATATCTGATCCACTCTTCCCTGCAGTTGATGGGGAATTTGCTGCAGATTTCAGTGCAGACATGCTTGGTTTCCCAGACCCTCCAGATGATTGGTGTTTAGGAGACGAAGTACCATGGTGCTTGGGGCTGCTCGTTGTATAGCCTGGACTTTGATGTGATGATGAGGGCTTACTAGAGCTTGACTTGGCGACAGAGAGACTCACATGTGTTGGGGAGGATGTTACCTTCCGAAGAGCACCAGCTGGTGATGAAGGACGAACAGATGTCAAAGGTGGCGACTCAGTAGGCTTTATGCTAACTGACACTGGTTTGGACAATGGGTCCTGTTTAAGAGGAAGTTTGTCTGGAGGGCCCATTGCAATACTAGAACCACCACTACAACCACTAGGGCTATCTTCACGTTTACGTTTATTGCGTTTTTTGTCAGGTCTCACTTTATCTTCAGTTCTACTTTTCCCACTCTTCCTGTCCCTGTTGTTGCGGTCATCTGTCACAACAGCTTTGGAAGATATTGGGGTTATTGTGATAGAGGTATGAAGAGATGTGGCTGGAGAAGAAACAATGGGGATTATCTCAATCCCAGGTCTCCGTTCAAGACCCATGCCAGTTAAAACAGAATTAAAACTGGAACTAGATGATGTAATTGGAGTTATGCTCACTGATGGAGCCACAAGATTTTTGCTTTCAGCCAAATCAAGAATTATAGTTGGAGGAGACGTTTTCTTTTCTTTCTTTGGTTTCCTAACAATCATCTCTTCAACCTCCTCAACTGGCACTATTTCTTCATCACCAAAATCTGAACCTGTTTTCTCCTCTTCACAGTCTAAACTAGTTTCCATGGGGGCATCCCTTGAAGTTGGAGTTCCCAAAGGGGTAGAGTCATTGCTTGAACTCTCCAAAACAATCTCACATTCTTCGCTTTGTTTACGTTTAGGACTTCGCCACATTCCATCTTTATTTGTTCGTTTTCGTTGCTTTTTGGTGTTTGACGTCTGTTCACTGAGCATGTTCAGCAAAACAGGCCCTTTTCCACCTGATCCTTGACCAGAGAGTAAAGCACTAAACTGAAAAGTATTTGATACAGAACTATCATTAGGATTTCCAGTATTCTGGAAACCAGTAGCTGTATCTGCAATATCAGGGCCAAATCCCTGACGACTTCCTTGACCACTTATTGACTGGCTGTGAGACACATTGCCACCATCAGGTTCAGTTTTAATGCGGCTCACATCAAAATCTGGTGGTACTGAATGGTTCCCATTAGAACCACCATGTCCACGTCCAGGGTCGCTACCTGGTGGAAGACTGAGATTGCCACCAGTTGCAAGACCATTTGAACGAAGACTCTGGCTCTGCCACAACCGGATCAGTGACCGCATGGTCACTGGGATTGACCAACACCTGGAACAAGGAACAACACTCATTTCATCTTGAAGATCCAAGTCTTCTGGGATGCTGGGATGTTACACTGTGTCAAATGGTAACTATTTACCAGTGGACATGAAGTAACGTTCCAGAAGATTTGAATCTTTATCACCACTGCCGTAAAAGCAAGAAATCTCTCTTTTCATCTTGAAAATACACAGAAAATGCCTATAAATTTAATATGTCCATAACAATGGCTTCCATATGACACAGGAAATGGAATATTTCAGAGTATTCCTATATGCTAAAATTCTCCAATGATTTAAATTGAACTTGTTGCAAGCGCTGGTAAGTATGCATGTCACAAAGAAGGTTTATTAGGCAGAAAAACCTCCTGGCAATGCATTTTTAATTCAAGGGAGGTTAATTGAAAATGAATATGACACTCAGTACATTGATGTATCTTCATGTGTGGCTTGTCACGTACAAAATATTCCAGTAATATAAATTATGAACATCAACACAATCTGTAACTTACATCCAAAACATACTTCATATTTATATGCAAATTTAAGAAAATAAATAGTGGAATTTGTTTAAGCCTTCAAGCAAAGTGGCAGGCAGTTTTCCAATTCCCTTACTGTACCCTGCAGTTCAGAAGTTACTAAAGGATTGATCATTATCTGCCAAATGTGAAAACCCTACACCGAAAAATTTAAATGTGTCATTCCTAATATACAATAAACAACAACTTTTCTGTTTCCTGCTTCCTACCATGGCTCTCGTACAGAACAGTGAAAGATACAGATTTACTCTGTACTGTTGTCAGAATGTGAATGGCAGCCACATACTGCAGTAAAGTTTGTGAATAAGACTGAAACCCTCATTCTAAGTTTTTTCTTAATCATATGAGTAAATTTAACATTAATTTAAGTTTCATTCCTTCTTTAAAGTTTTAGCTACTATATGACGTGTGATCAGAGAGTTTCTTGAGAGTACTCTTTTTCTGAAAGATTAACACCATTTCTGTGCTATCCCATTTTGTTTCCCTTAAAACAGCCCCTTGCAACTTGTTACAGCAAGCCCAGTAACTGTCCCACTGTTGAAATCATTTGAAAATATCCTCTGGAGGTCTGCAGGTTTAGTCTGCAATTCCTCTTGAATTGTGCTGATGTCATTGCAGTCACTACTTTCAGCAGCAACCTGAGTTTCAGAAAAATAAAGAAGTCACACAATGCCAGATCTGGGGAGTACAGAGGATGCAGGAAAACAGTCATTGCACTATTGGCCAGAAATTCTTGGACATAAACAGCAGAGATACAGCAGCATTGTTGTAGTGATAAAAAAAATCTATGTGCCATTTCTCAGGTTTCTGCTGCATATCTTCCACAAACATTTAAAGTAACTGCACAGAGATGTTAGTTCACAGTTTGTCCCAGTGGAACAAATTCCAGAGACACAACCCCAGTGCATCTTGGAAAAAATAAGTGGCATGCATTCCACATGGAACAAACTTGTCTGGCCCTCTCACAGCATGGAGGTGACAGCTTCTTCCACTGAGAAGAATGTCACTTTGTCACTTTGGTTCTTTAATATCATGTAAGATTGTGTAGCAGTTTGGCCTTATTTGAAGAAGCTGATTCACACATGCTGTTATTTACACTCTGCTACTTCAGAAAGCACAGCACAAAGTCACCCTTCACATGGTGTTGCTTCTCAGCAACATTTACTAGAATTTTTAAAAATCAACAGTAAATGACTCCACAGATACCACTATACAGCAGATACATTCTAAAATCACAACAGTTTTGTCATCTTGTGGCCAGTCCAGAAACTTTCTGGTCACATGTTGAAAACTGTCATGTTGACAAGAAAAACAACTGTACTCCAGGATGAGAATGGACACATCCGCATACACAGTAGATGCCACTTCCCAATTAAAATATCAAATGTGTCAGTCTACTGGCATGTTACATGCTAATAGAAACCAAATGAACAGGCATTAATTGGGGAAAAGCAATCTTCAGCTCAAAACAGGCTTGTCAAGAGCTCACCTCAGTTTATTTTTACTTAATTACACTTTCAGAAATGCAATATAATATTAAAAGATAAAAACAGTATACATCAAACACATCATTTATTGTATGGAGGCTAAATGATGTGTTTGACATACACTGTTTTTTATCTTTTAATATTTAAACTCTTAACACAATGACATGGCTTCAATCAAAAAGCAATATAATATGCATAATAAATTACATGCATTTGCAGTAACCATGAGATGCATTAAATTAAGACGAAGGTCTTACGTGATGTGACCTAGATAACAAATTGCACAATGTGGCAGATTGGGAAATGGAATACGGGACCAACAGACATAATCTCTCAGTAATGTGCTCCGTTTATACACTCTGGAAGGAATACACAAAACCTTAATTACCTCTGTAACACCTTACTGGCATGTTCAGGTGTGCATCCATTTTCACCATTGCTAGCACCATACACCTTGCACTTGATGCTTGAAATATCAGTTAGATCCAACTCAGCTGTTGTCATGGTCTCTTCCAGAGGGTGTTCAAACGAAACAGACAGATGCTGCCATGAGAGTGCAGTCACCTCAAACATTGTAACACTCTCCAGATCAGCTGTAAATATGAATCATACTATTTATTATACAGAAGCAAATGTAACCATTCCTTACCTATAACATGGTTGGTTTCACTCACATTAATTAAAAGGAAGAAACAAGGGTAAAGAAGGCTGAGAATGAGGGCCTGAATCACATCCAGCAACTGTATACTGCAAAAGTTGTACACGGTTTTAAGAACTGTTGCTACCATATACAGGACAAGTGTATGAAGTAAATTTCATATTAATGGATGCTCTGTACCAGACCTGAAAAAGGAAACAGACAACAGACAGAAGAGTTACATTTTTAAGTGCAGGACGTCCCATTTATTCATTTCTCCCCCAGTTACATGATCAGGTTTTTTAGTACAAAAAACATGTAAAAATTCCCAGTACTTATGCAGATCATTTCCATGAACCATGGGTTTTCCAGTATCTGATGTGACTGTAAGATGTGAATAATTGTTACATCATTAGTTATTTTTACTACTACTACTACCACCACCATGAAAATGAAAACATCAGCAGCAAGAACACAAATGATAAATACGACAACAATGACAACAATTACATCAACTACTACTCACAATTTGCATAAAACAAACAAATGGTACACTGCCAAGCTTGCCATATTCTTTGCTGTCATGACCAACAGATTTTAATTTATATTGGTCATTATTTATAAGTTTGCATTGTTGCCAGCAAGTCAATGACCATCGATAAATGCTCAATAATCTGTTGAAACATCATTCGAAGCAGCTCTCTTAGTTAACACTTATTCATACCATATTTACCAAATGGAGGAAAATTCTAACTTAAGCCAACCCCTCAAAAATAAACTCCTGCTAAGAAAAAATAATTTACTATTAATTTCATACATTTAATACACAAAGTGGTGGTGGTGGTAGCAGCAGTGGTGGTGACAAAGTTGAGAAGCAATTGTTTCATGCAGTGATTTTGAGCATTCTCATGAGCACCAGGGTCTCATAGTTTTCACAGACTTAGCAGAACACTGTTTCCTTATGAGTTGCAAATTTAAGTAATTTTCAGAATTCAGGAGAACACCTCTCAAACATGAAGATAAACAGACAACTGACCACAGAGGTGATGGGAGAGAGTATCTTTTCACACAGAAATCATATTTAAGGAGGAATCTACAGATAATTAATATCTAGGTAGCATCAAACTAGTTTAGACAGTTCTCAAATTTCTGTTATCTTGTTCAATCACCTGCAGAAGAGGAAGATTTTGGAGCAGGAATTTCTTCTTGTAACATGTACCTGATGAACAAAACTGTAAAAAAGTCCTAGACAATTGTTGTTGATTTTTGTGATTGATATTACATGAAACTTGTGTTTTCTGAAACAGTAAAAATGCAAGAAACACTCCCTGCAGAATCTGGAACATAACGATACACCTCACTGCCCAAACCATGAACACTACACATTCTTACATTTGTCATGAAATGGATTTGGCAGAAATTTGAACTTGAGGATTTTGGCATAGGAAACTAGCACCTTACACTTTCAACTCTGAACAATTCATACCCCCATCTACAGAATTCAAAATATAAAACACGTGAGAACTGCATAATAACAGATAAAAAAGAAATCAGAACAGCCTGATAGGAAAGTATAGGGGAGCAACAGGATCTAACACCTATGTTAAAAGTCAAGAAAGTGTCTTAATTTTTATATCTCTGGAACATTTCTCCCCTTTCTTTAGGAAGGACTTTACAGTACTTTTACTGCAAGTTGAGCTGCCTGATTTTTCACAATGGATAGTGTTACTGTGCAATGAAAAATTATGTCCACCATGCCTCTCAGCAACACTATAATGTGCAAAATGATAGCCCATAGAAGAGAAACAGGGGACAGATCAGAAGAGGGGGAAAGATTCTTCCCCAAAACAGTGGCAGAAATGTAATCTCCACTCACTGTTTACATGTAGTGCAGGATGGAATGTATAATTTCAGCATCATTACTTTACACCGAAACAGATGAAACAGTATGAGTTGGGACAGCAACTAGACCACAAGCTGGGCACCTGAGGTATTACAGTTCAATTCCATGCAGGAAAACAGATTTCTCTATTCTCCAAAGTGATCAGAATGGTTCTGGGGACCAGCCTGCCTCGTATTCAATTGGGAACTAATTGTTTCTTCCCTGGGGATAAAGCAGTCAGTGTGTGAAGCTGACCACTCACCTCCATCTAGTATCAAGATTAATAATGAGTGCACCTACAGCTCCACTTCACCATATGCCTATGCAGCATGTGTACAGCCAGTTTCATCTTTACCTGCCAAAGAAGAACCCCATTGTAAAGGGGGAAAAAAATCAATGAATAACACAACAGAGAATGTAAGGCAGAATTGTCCCTTTTGTAGAAGGAAGTGAAAGTACAGATCCATGCATTCTAAAACTCAGCCCTAAATGGAAGTGAAGGTTAGTTCCATGTCCCAACTGCTTTATACTTGACAGGTGGCTGGATAGGCCACAGAGTGAATCTAGATATTGTAAAGAAGACATAACTCTCCATTCAAGCTGGGAATCAAACCCCAGTTGTCCAACTTATAGCCTACTCACCATAATGACTGAGCTAACTCCCTGAACAGCATAAGAATGCAGAAAGATAAAAATTTAAAAATCCATCCATGAGTAAAGGTATGGATATGCAAGTTATTAAACGTAAGAGATTTTTCTGAAGACAGTCTGAAGTCTCTTTTCTGCATACTACCATTTCATCAGATGCATAAAATCCAAACAGAAACATGACAACCTAAAGAAATGAGAAATTTTATGAGTTTGACATATTACTTGTTTATTCTAACACATGGAGCAGAAACAGGAATGTGAACTAAGAGAGATCTCTCTCCAGAGTACTCAGAAATAAAAAGAAGGGATAAAATCCGAAACCAGGGCAGGCAAAATACTGGAAGTTTGAAAACTATAAAATGAAAAACAACTGTTGTTATTCAAGGAGAACAGTACAATTCTCTATAAAATGTCATACATTCAGATGGCAAATACAGAGTGTATTGTATAAAACACAGTTTGCAACTCAGTACTGTAAACCATCTATTCTGTTTTTATTTTCATTTTTATTCTTTCAAAGACACCAATAACATGATGAACATGCGTGATTACAGCACATCTGAAAATGTGCTCTGCCTTCTTGCAGTAAAAAATTCACCCTTTTCACAGAGTTTTTTTAACTTTTGAAGAGTTTTTTGGGTCAATGATGGCAACAGCCTGTTCAATGATAATGTTTAAGGTCCTCCAGGTTTCCTGGGTTATTGCACAGAAAGAAAGTGAAGGTGGCATAAGATCTGGGAATCATGGTGGCCAAAGTCCACACCTTACAATGCCATCACTGAAGAGGTCCTGCAAAAAAGCTATTGTTGTTTCACAGTATGGATGGTCACCCCACTTGCTGAAATCAGCAATTCCATTCACTCTTTTCCAGCAGGACAAGGAATGAGTCTAAAGATTTGGATAATTTCTCCTACAACTGTCTCTTCCAAGAACAATGGTCCCACAATTAATTTTCAAGACATCATATACCAAATGCCAGTCTCTGACAATTCCAGAGGAAGGATTTTCATGCAGTACACGTGATTTTTTTGGCACTCCATATTCCACTGTTTTGACTATTAATGTATCCACTAAAGGGGAACCTTGCTTCATCTGTAAAAAATAAATTGTCCAACACATAAATCCCTTCTTGTGAAAAATCCGTGGTGTAAGTTACAGAATTACTGCACAACTGGTAGCCAACAAAACTTGTGCTGAACAACTCAGCAATGTTGGAAGTGTCCATCACTGGGGGGGGGGATTTGCAGGAGATTCTTATATGCTTGTTTCAGTATTTATACGTGTCTGATCTTTGGGTTGCATCTCATATGGCACATCCTGCATAAATGATTGTGAAGATCTAGGAGCATTAGACATAGAGATCATGCAAGTGAAAGTTTTAAGTGAAGTCATAAAAAACAGAATCTGGAATGAGTGAAGACACCTTTATTGCTTAGGTGCAAAATGTAAAATAATAAACCACTGAACCACAAGAATGTTCTCAGCACCTACTAACCAATTAAATTGTACAAATAACTCCTGTTTATTTGTTTTATTCATGATTAATTTAATGTCAGTACCATCAAATTAAATATATTGCCTCAAACAGTATGATGATCAGTGAAGAATGAAATGGAAAGGACATAAAAGAAAATGGTGGTGGTCTAACTTACTATGCCAACAGGCTTGGCTTTTCTGAGAAAAGCACACAAAATATCAGTAAAGACAGTCAGGGCCCTGGCTACCAAAGCCAACAGTTGAAGTGAACACTTCCAATATACAAGTAGAAACCATTACCACTTCATGTTGTTATGTTATTAATCCCATTATGCACTTCCCACATGAACAATAACACTTCCAGTCAAGCACAACTAATAAATACTTTATTTAAAAAAGAACACCTACATCTAAGTCATCATCAGAGTGTGTAATAAACTAAACAGGCAATATGAAACTGTATAATATAAGACAGAATCAAGTGTGAACTCAATTTGTTACAGTTTTCCTATCTATAGTACATTAAGGTTGAATGCATATATACTTGATTAAAATGATGGCTGAATGTAGGTGTATGTCTCATTGTCAAACTATCAAATTAAATGGCAATCGAAATAAAATAAGTAGCATGATGGCAATGTGAGTTTTCAGACCCATGGCATAAGCACTGGGTTGTATTAAACTAAGTGGAAATTCTGACTGAAAAGTCCATATTTATGGGTTTTAAATTCATCTGTGACATTAATACATCAAATTACAGCTTTGGTTTTGTGTGGCTAATTTAACAAAGTTACTGTGTAAAAAATAATATAATTGAGTAACACAATCGTGCACCTTACTTGTAGTGACTTAGTTACCTAAGCCACGCTAAATCAACAGATACTTTCAGACAGTAATATTACAGATAAATTTACAACCCAGTGCTTAAGCCACAGGACTGAAAGCTCATCCTGCTAACATATTATCATTTATTTTAATCTTCAAATAATCTGATAAGCTTCTTAACAAAAAGACATAAAGCTACATTCAGCCATCATTATAATCAACTGTACACAAAGACAACCTTAATGTACCATAGATATGAAAAATATTATAAGCTAAGCTCTCACTTCATTTTATATTATTTCACACATGTTGTTTATTGCCTCTTTGGTTTACTGCAGAGCCTGATGATTGTTTACATATAAGCAAAATATGTAGTTGGGTTTTTTTAATAAAGTGTATATTACTTGCAATTGACTGACATTGTTATTGTGCATTACCACTTCAGGCAACTCACTCAGTGAAGATTTTGGAAAGAACAGAGAAGAATGGAAAATGTTCTGTTATATGACTACTTACTCTGGTATAGGCATAAATAAAAGGTGAAGAGGATGGTGATGTAATATAGATACAAATGTCAGCTCTCATCAGAAAGTTCTTGGCCTTGTTTTTTCACAAGACATGAAGCACACAACACAGATACTAAGAAGTGATTCCAACCAACTTCAACTCCTTTCCACTTTGCCTGAGTTATGACAGGTGTCACTTTGTAAAGAAATATTTACTGATTGAGTTTTTATTTTAAGATTCTGGCATGAAAGAACAAAGTGTTCCTCAAATTTCTGAGTTCAACTTGGGTATTCAGCCAAGAAAACCTACATAATTTCAAAAACTGAATTTAAAAAAGACGACACATATGGGTGATTTCACCCTTTAAAAATGATCATCTTGCAAGGATGACAGTTGCACACAGTAATCAGTTTTATTCAACAGCACAGCAGAATAACGAACCACAAAGCCATCACAGCAGTTCATATCTCCTAGTATATGATTTTAACTGAAGGTGTGGGAACAAAGACATTCTTGCAAAATGTGTGCCACAGATTGGGATAATGATATATTTCAGCATTCTGTATAAGGAAATTCAAGGTTAAGCACAATATTCTATGGGTTTTACAATTTATTTTTCCACCACCTACAATTAACAAAATACAGTGGATGCAAAAGCACAGTGTATAAAATTATTTGTAATGATACGGTTCGTGTGAAAGTAATTCTAAAGACACAGTTACTGCAGGTACTGAAGAAATAAGACAATTAACAAAGAGAATATAAATGAATAAAACCGAACAAGCATTCTTAACACAACAGGGAGAACAAGGCCACAAAGACAATATAGTGGAAGTAAAAATGTTGTTTATACATAATAAGAATTCTAACAACAATGTTTTTACTAAAAGATCCTTAAACTGGGGTGAGGAGTGAAATGACTGAGGATTAATATAAAACAGGAAAATGATGCAGAAACCTTTGACTAGTGGAATTTTACCCAGCATTCAAATTGTAGCTTTAGATCTGTTTCGCTCTCACCCTATAAGCTTATTTCATCTACCAGGCATCGCGTTCCTCCATCAATGGTAGCAGTTGTACAGAACAGTTTGAGTAAACTAACTGTGCAGTACATTCTGCGATGGAGGCGAAGAAAATAAAGCTGGATGAGCCAGCCATAAGTGAAATTCTGTTTGCTGACACAGACTCGGAATCAGGTGCTGAGGCTAGCGATGAAGAAGATGAATTTTCTGAATCTGAAGAAAAGCAGGAAGCCTCAGCACAAGAAGACAAGCCCCAAGCTGCAACAAGTGGCGGAGGATCACCAACCTGGGGACCGCCTCAAGAAAGGAACATAAAAATTCACCCATTTGTTGGTCCAGCAAAAGGCTTGAAAAACAGTGAGGCTCCACACATCAACAAAGACAGTTCACCACTGGCTGTGTTGATGCTGTTTTTCACAGAAATTTTTTCGCTGTTGGTGGAACAGACAAATTTATACTACCAGCAACACTTGGACAGACAAGCCGGACCTACCCGCCGACTGCCTGACATTACATTGCCTGACATAATGACATTCACTGCCTTTGCTCTGCAGATGGGACACATTGTGAAAGACACACTGCATGACTACTGGTCTAGACTCATACAGATGCACACTCCGTTTTACGGCGAGACTATAGCACGACAGTTTTTTACACATACTGCAGGTTTTTGCACTTTGCAGACAATTCACGGAGAACTGACCCAGATGGGGAATATGACAGACTATGGAAAATAAGGACCGTCTTCAACACTCTGAATCAGGCTTACCCTAAATTCTACAACCCCTTGGAGCATTTGACAGTGGACGAGGTAATTGTAAAATTCCAGGGCAGAGTTATTTTCAGGCAGTACATTCCCAACAAAAGGAAACGTTTTGGCATCAAAATTTACAAACTGTGTGACAAATCAGGGTATACGTATGACATGAGAGTGTACTTGTGTATAGACTCGCACTCTGCCACTGACGGCATGACTGCAACACACGAAACTGTTAGACATTTGACTTGCAGAGTTGAAGGCCTAGGACACAAACTATTTATGGACAATTTCTTTTCATCACCAAGACTTTTTGGCGACTTACTGAGATGAAAAATACATTCACGCGGGACAGTATGGCCCAACAGAAAAGACATGCTCTCTGACTTCAGACCAAAAAAACTGAAACTGACAAAGGGCGATATAAAGGTAAGGACCAGGGGGAACTGACCGTGTTAGCTTGGAAGGACAGACAAGATGTTTACTTGCTGACTAACATGGACCCGCCACCAGAAGAAGGGAATTTTTGTGATGACAGGAAACGAGCTATGAAGCCTCAAATTGTGGCACGGTATAACCGGCATATGGGTTACGTCGACATTTCTGACTGAAAGGCGAACAGCTATTCGATGTGTCGACGTACCTTCAAGTGGACCACGAAATTGTTTTTCCACCTTCTGGATCTAACAGTACTCAACAGTTGGATTCTGTTATCTTCATGTAGGGCTAAATGTACCCACCAAGATTTCAGACTACTACTGGTGAGGAATTTGATCGAGGAAGCTGGAAGAAGACATTATCGCCCCACCCCCAGTATGCTTGGTCGGCCAAGTGCTGCTGCAGCAAATGTTATGAGGCTGGACAGCCGCCATAACCAGCATTGGCC
>Ga0123353_10011382_pt1 | contig 12531 bp, 6 predicted proteins | sample TergutLab28metaG_3_FD_92763 | JGI IMG/M metagenome (GOLD analysis project Ga0123353, IMG submission 92763) | Labiotermes labralis P3 segment gut microbial communities from Petit-Saut dam, French Guiana - Lab288 P3 | ecosystem: Host-associated > Arthropoda: Insects > Digestive system > Gut ... | reverse complement strand
GCCCCCCCCCCCACTCCAAGCGAACTATCGGAAGCGCAGGCGCTTGGGTTTTTCCCTCCCCAGAGAACCGACACCGACTCCGGGGGCCCCGTTCCCCCCTCTTACTGGGGGGATGGGGGGGGGGGGGGGCGTTTCTGCTAAGGGGAGAGCGGTAGAAACTGAAGCTGACAATTCACTTCCATCCAAAGCCGAGGTTAAGAATTATTAGTGGCATATCTCCAATTAGCTGGGCGCGCGGAAGCCCAGTTGGTTGAGGCACTGCGCTGCAAGCCGGAAGGTCGCGGGTTCGATTCCAGATGGTGTCGGAATTATTCATTGACATCCTTCCGGATGCACTATGACCCTGGGGTCGACTCGGCCTTTGACAGAAATGAGTACCAGGAATATTTCCTGGAGGTAAAGGCGGCCGGTGCTTAGGGTTGACAACCTTACCAACATCATGTGCCGATTGTCATGAAATCTGGGAGCCTCAACCTCCTGGAACCCTCAGGGCCTGTCCAAGCCTGTATAGGGATTGCATTACTCTTAGGGGCCGGGATAGCTCAGTCGGTATAGCGACTCGCTATGGGCTGGACGGTCCGGGATCGAATCCCGGTTGGGGGGCGAGATTTTCCGCACCAGTCCAGACCGGGCCTGGAGCCCATCCAGTCTCCTATATAATGGGCACCGGGTCTTTCCTGGGAGTAAAGCGGCCGGGGCGTGGCGTTGACCACCCACCCCCATCTAGCGCCGAGGTCAAGGAAAGAGCAGAGCTACACCTCTTCTCCTCTGGGCCTTCGTGACCTGTTGTAGGGTGAACTTTACTTCACCACCAATTTGCCATACGCCTCCACTGCGTGCAAGGAACATCCGTTTCTCCTTCACATCAAGAAACTGCAACGTACGAACCGCCAGTACCACAAAGTTCATGTTGCGTTTTGCCTAAATCCATCCAGCGGTTGAGTTTGAACTTGTGCACAGCGGGCAGACAGGCCATACCCATACCCATTCCTTGCATGTTGTGCAAGAGGGACAAAGGAACGCGCTAACAACACTGCAGCCATCTCCAATGAACGTCACTCATTTCCTTTTGTTGGTGCCAAGTCTACTGTTATTGCCTCTGTATTACGTACTGTTTACTGCTGCGATTACCTTCAGACATTTCTGGCGCCTGACACATCTTCAGCTGTTTATCGGGCAACAAACAGCCTGATTCAGGGACGGCCGAACTCACCCAAGCAGTGTTTAGCATTCCGCGCACATCGCTAACACATAAGCAATTATAATTAGTTCATATTTAACAAACAAAGCGCTGAAAAAATGTTGCAAACGAAAGTTAAAGAACGTAATTAAGCTTTTTATAGTGAGTGCTGAGGTCATCGCGACGGTATCACGGTTACGGTCTTCTGGAATGTGACGCCGTGTAGTTTGGGGAACAGGTACCGACGTTTCGGATGAAATTGCCTCCACTATGGGGGGGGGGCAGTTTGTTTCAGATATGCAATCTATATTTTATGCAATGGACACATGTTCTGTATCATGAACGGTAACTACATACCCCTATTAAAAACACAATTTACAGCTCTGCACGTTACTATTCGGCCTTTCAATTACGCCATCATCAGCCTTATTCACGGTCAACAGCTTAACCCAAAAGACGAAAACCAGTAACCTGAAGATTTGTAAAATGTGTTGTGCCTTACGAAGTTTTGCACAAGCACGCACACATACAGTGTAGAACTCCGCTTACCCAGACGCTGGTTATCCGGAACGCCAATTGTCCGGATCGGCTGGCCCTTCGGGTAAAAATGTCCAGAATTTACAAAACCAACTTGCCTTGAAATTCCGGTTATCGGATCAAGTACAGTACAATACTATGGTTTCTAGAACTTCAAATCAGGCGTGGTCGAAAGGTTTAGACGCAGGTACTGTACATACTGTAAATAGTAACAGCCGAACTTCAAACTGCCACTGTAGCCTATTTTCAAAGAAAAATAAAAATTTCCAGATTTTCAGCATAACCAGATGGCAGGCCGTACCTATCAATCCGGATAAGTGGGTAACAATCCAACTGCAGTAAATAAATATTATTATACTCTCTCTCTCTCTCTCTCTCTATATATATATATATACATATATATATATATATATATATATATATATATATATGACTGAATTACAACGGGAATATCTGGACTATAAACGAAAGATAACGTTCGATTTGAATATCTTGTGCAATAAGTTTCGTACATTGCGATCCGCTTCGAAAAGCCGGCGCAAAATGGCGGAGTAACTTTAACCCTAAAACGCCACACTAAATTACAAACTTACAATTTAAAACAAAAGGAGAATACTTCGCGTGACCTACGGTTACTTTCTGCACTCAACTCACATGTTTCGTTGTTTCATCCACGGAGTTAAGAATGCAGTTGTGACAGCGCTTAGCGGTGTCAAGGTTGTAGGTCAGAGGTTAACCCTGCGTTCCGCTGGCCACTTGTGGCCCTCGATGGTTTCTTAAGTGACCCGTTAAGCCTTCAGTAAAACATAATATCAATACACGGAATATATATTAATATTACGCTGTCACAAAACAGGCAATGTGCGCATAATGTAACACTGAGACGCGTGCGTGTTGCAGTGAAAAAAGCAGAACTACACTACATGTGTTTCTGTAGCCTTAGGTATCCAGCATGCGATGCGCATGCGCCATATTGTCATCTGTGGTCTGCCCCGCTCTACAACATTTTTCCACATTTTCTCATAAACGGCACGATTTTCGAAAAACAGTTGTTGAACATAAAATGCGTGTTTCGTTTTTCTCTACAAACGCTGTCCGAAATATTGTTCATTCTAAGAAGAAAAGAGCGAGATAGATCGAAAATGCACATTGGTCTTCATGTGATGTACCTGTTATTCTTGTCCGATTTTAATGGAACTTGAATTTTCTCGACAGATTTTCGAAAAATCCTCAAATATAAAATTTCATAAAACTCCGTCTAGTGGGAGCCGAGTTTATCCATGCGGACGGACAGACATGACGAAGCTAATAGTCGCTTTTCGCAAATTTTCCAACGCGCCTAAAAACCACTGTGCCACTTCGCCAAACAGCTCATGTCTGAGTGCCCCGCGAAAAGGTTTCTATAAATCACTCCGTGTTTTAAGTGCACAACTACTTCGGGCAAGCTTCATCGTGCTGCTTGCGTACGGCATGTACCGCAAGTTACGGATCCGCGCGGGTTGCAACACACTTTAAATCCGGAGTTTTCAGCTTTACTTAAGACAATGTTCTCATCGAAGTAATAAGCAGCTGGTGCATCAGCAATTGCACGTAAACATAATGAAATTCGAGGACGCTAAATCCAGGTTCCCTTCTTTACCCATTCGACAAGAGGCTGCTGGATGTACCAACATCATAATCCCCACCCTATATGTTTCTCGCAGAACAACACCAAACTGTTATCAAATCCGTTGTGTAAGCTGAAAGGTTAAATGGCGCTGACAGCGACATGGCTCTGACTTTCACATACAAGTTAATCTAAAGCTGTCCCTAGACCAGTGGTTCTTAACCTTTTTTTGTGCCATGGACCCCTTTGACAGTCTGGTGAAACCTACGGACCCGCTCTCAGAAAAATGTATTTAAATGCATAAAGTAAAATACATAGACGTAGAATCTAAATTTGTGCATTACAATCTATATAACAGATCGTTTTACAAAGGAAACCACTTACGCCCGAATACAGTTTTAAGAATATTAAAAAATAAATGTGTAATATGGTAGTACAATGCTTTATTATTATTATTATTATTATTATTATTATAATAAGTCAATAATATGACAAAAAATAAATTTAAAGTATAGGCAAGTTGAAATTACATTTTATTTTTAGAAGACCTTGCAGTGCGAAGACAAACGTATTCTAGTTGCCCTTTCCTAGGCTACAATAATTTTAGACCGTGCGGTTTACTGAAGTTATCAAACACTTTTGCAGTCTACAGGCCATATATTACTTCGTTGCCTACATTCACTATTGCACGAAGAGCGAAATTTCAGTCAGAGTTCAGTGAAAATAAAATCGTAATTTTATTCCCACCATCCAAATTCACGGACCCCCTGACATCAAGCTAATGGACCCCAGGTTAAGAACGGCTGGCCTAGACGATCAATATTATTGCCTCGAATTAATATTCTGCAACATTTTTCTCCCTAGACAACTTAATATTATCGTGCAGTATTTCATTTGGTTCGTGGGTTACGAGGAAACATGTTGAGTGATACAGATGCTGGTTGTACGGTCATTGCTTTAGCTCTGTGTTCAAAAAGAAAAAGAATCGCCGCTGGATCAAAGAGTAGTGTACAAACGAAGACAATACACACACGAAAATCTCACGACATTAACGCTGAGTAATCCAAACGACTAAAATTCTTTTTGGCGACTCGACGGTCCATCATTTTATCGTATAGTCAAAATTTACCCCTACAATCGTTAAAACTAACCCTGAAATAAGAAAAGCAGTCAGTCACTCAGCGTTTATCCATCACGCTACGATCTGGACACAAGAAATGCTTCTGAAAACGTGAAATTCATAAGGGTTACATCTCAATCATTTGTTATTATTGCGCTGGCGACGTGTTTACTGTTTGGCGGACAGACGGTAACGGAATGAATATTGCGCAGTACTGCCCACAGATTGCTCACTCTTTTCATTTGCACAACATTATACAACACGGCCAGTAACAATGTGCAATATTAATTATTGTTTCTACACAGAAATTTACAATCACAGCCTCCGTTTGGACAACAAACAAATTTCGCTGCGTCAGTTTATACTTTTAAACTCTACATACTTATCATTTCCGTAATCAACAGACCTTGGGGTCACACTTACTTGTGTGTAGAAACGCCGCTATCTGAGGCCACGAGGGCACATTATCTAGCAAGAATAACGCCAACAGCCGTAACTTCCAGCAGTGACACGGCAACAACAAGAAGAAAACGAATTCATATGACACAAGACTTGTCACCAGAATTCATTCACAACGGTATTTATTTTCTTGTTTATACCCAGGGTTACACAAATAATCACCGGGCCTGAACCACGGATACGTGAAGCCTTATAACGGAGTACGAGAAATAGCCTGTATGTCGTACGAACACAGGTAGCAGGGATCCAAAAACGTCCTGACAGAATTTTTGTCTAAATTTTTCTTTGATGCAGGGTACCCTAATACAATTGAAAATTAAAAAAAATCTATGCCTCTTGTCCGCTTATACTGCATTATAACACGTATTAAATAAAAATAAATTAATCACCGAAAAGGGGAATATGGGAGTTTCAGTGTGGGGCCAAGGGATTCGTCGTGTGAAAAATTATCAGAAATGTGGCTGTAATTCGGGGTAGGTTTTCGGAAGAGGTCACTGAACTCCGTGTCATGCGCAGTACATTTTCCGATCGTGACTACCGGAAAATTCAACAATGATTCCTAATACTACATCCCTCCACAAACGGTGGGTGGGGGTTGGGCCGGGATGGCGTAGTCGGTTTAGCAAGTCGTTACGGGCTAAACTGTCCGGGGATCGAATCCCGGTGAGGCCAAATTTGCCGTACCCGTCCTAACCGGCCCAGGGGCCCACCCAGCCTTCTATACAATGGGTACCGGGTCTCTTCCCGGGGAGTAAAGCGGCCGGGGCGTGGCGCTGACCGCCCACCCCCATCTCCCCCTCTGGAACTTCATGGCCTCTTCTAGGGTGAACGCCACAGACTGGGTAGGATTCGATGCCTCTGGAATAGGCCTATGGCGCTGAGTGGATGTGCAATTGGATCCGGAAACGCAATCCTCAGCTACACCCACCGTGGAACCTCAAAACCCGGCAACAAAGCTCTTAACTGCGTCTCTTGTGGTTTGTTGAGACTCCAGTTTCATCCTTTTAATGCAGTGTTCTGTAACAGTACGAGTGAAGCAAGTAATGTACAGGATGGCTCAGAGGTTACTTGACACGGCCTTTCTGGCGTAAAACAGCGAGTGTCATTTGACTTCTGCGCTACTCCCCATGTATTTCAGTTTGTAATAATACTGCAGAGCGAAGTTTTGCCTATGCATGCGGTACACAAATTGCACTTGTGACCATTTTTGGTTATCAAATAACAATGAATAATTGAGTGTTAATGTTTGTTTACTATACGGGAGGGGTCCTCTATAGTTTCTTTCTTTCTTTATTATTCTGACCTCTTCCTACACAATCTTGCTAGGTGTAGTGGGTTATTGTTGTGTCACACTCAATGACACACACACACACACGCACTCGGTAGGATTCCTCTGGACGAGTGATCAGCCCGTCGCAATAACCTCTACCTGACGACACACAACACTCACAAGAGACAGATATCCACGGCCCCGGCGGCATTCGAACCCGCAATCCCAGCAAGCGAGCGGCCATACACCCACGCCTTAGACCGCGCGGCCCCCGTAGTTTCCATTCTTTATATTTCGCTTGAGTTCAAGTGTATTCTGTTGCAACTAATGCACGAAGTAAATGGAAAAAAAGGCACACAGCATACTCGTATTTTGTTTGGTAAGCTTTTTTACACAAAAAAGAACGCATCAGAAATCACTCTAGCATTACATTTTCGTGATTTCCTTTGTATTTTTGCAGCGTGGGATTAATGTAATTAGACGTTCCTTATGCTATTCCACGTGACTTCCTGCGATATCTTGAAATACCAAGTTGTGACGCAATTCGAAGACTCAAGTTAACGGCGAATACTGTTCGGCAGTGTTTGCGGTGAGCAAGGCATTAGTTATTCCTACGAACGGTCCTGCGATGGAACTCCAGATATGAACGGCTATGGACAGAAATGAGACATTATGATTTCCTTTTTGCTCAACTCTTAGGCGCATTACTGGGCATCTAATTACTTTTTAGTTGTAGAACAGTGGGTATAGGGACGGGGGACGGGGGTGATATTCACGGAATTCCATCGTTCTGCGGCTTCCAATGAGGCCGCTGTACTACATGCCTGGTGACATGAGTGTGGAGTATTGAAGTGATGACAGAACGAACCCGAAGTGCTTGGAGATAAGCCATTCCCAATCCCATAATGTACGCCATAAATTCTATGGGGACTACGCCGGTAATGAGCCCGGGTCTCCGAGGCGAGAAGCCGCCGAACGAACTGCTAGGTATTTGGTGGCACGGCCTTACCAGCCATCGGGATCCCATCCACTACTAGCCTCCATTTGGAGTTGTCTCTGGCGTTTACAGACTCAGAAGCCTACTTCAGCTCACTGGAAGCACATGTGTTGCTTTAGCCAATGTATTATTCATCTTGTCGTATCCGTTCTTCTGGCATGATGCCGCGTCGCTGGTAATTGTTCCCGGACGTTTCGAGACCACTATGTTGTGTCGAAACGTCGCTAACCAATTACACAGCGAAGCGGCATCGAATCCCAGGAGAATTATGCCTCATCCACACCGCTGCAACTCCATGGATCACAGTCCTTCTTTAAAAGCTAAAAGTTTCTAGATAGTAAAGAAATTTTCGGCATTCAATGGAACCGAATATCCAGTACCGCGTTCACAACAGCCCACTTCTTTTCCTTATCACAAGCCAGAAGAACACCAACCGACTTCTGTCAGACACATCTTAATATTATCCTCTCATCTATGTCTAAGTCTTCCAAGCGGTCTCTTTACTTCAGGTTTATTACCTACTCCGCCGCTAAAGCCGAAACAATCCTCACGTCGGGGAAGCCACTGTCCTTAAAAACTATTAACTCCTGCTGTTCTGTCGTTATGTGTGTCAGCGGTCAAAGATTGTGGTAGTTATGAGTAGGAGACGAAGATGTTAGGAATAAACAGTAGTTGACGGTACGACTGGCTCGGTTATTAAAACCCAGTGTTACTTCAGAAACACAACACCCGCAGCAATTTTTCTACTGAAATATGAACAAGCCTTACGTTACTGAGGTAACAAGACTGAACGCATACATTTATGGCCTGCCAAAAAAAAAAAAGTCTCGCGATGTCCACAGATGAATATGCTTCAGAATTTTACATACTGTCAGTACATCAGTGAAGTCTACGCATCAGTCACGACTAAAACCTTACCTCCTGCAGCAAATACATTCCCTTCTGAGTGTTTAAGAAACTCGCCGCTTTATTTGCTTCAAGCCTCACGCTTTCACAATGAGATATTGCGACGCTCAGCCCTATACCGACCACACGCAACCAGACTTTCTAATGACTGGTTTCCATTTCTTTTGGAAAAACAACTTTTTGGAACATGAAGCGATGTACTTTAACGGTATCGATACTTCGAAGGAACTTCTTGCCCCCACTGTCGGGGTAGAACGATTTATAACCCCCATTTTGAGGGCAGAAGCATCTTTGCCCTCAATATGAAAGCAGTAGGTTCTTCTGAAACGTCGATAACTATTATACTACACGGCGTCACATCACATATCATACTACACGGCGTCACATCACAAAAGACCGTAATCTTTTGTACAATCACCACAGTCAGAACTTGAAATCTCGAACAAAGAATACGTAACAAATTCTAAAACAAAATCCGAGCTTTCCTCGTTTCTTGAGTTTCACTGATTCCCTTCCGAATCCCTTCCGCAGTATCAGCACTACACAGCTCTGCTGGTCGATTAGGTGCAGGTACACAGCAAACGCAAATGAAAATAGTGTAAAGGCCAGATTAACCCTTCATAAGACAAAGCGCGACTACATTAAATAATATTTCAAAGACGGCTTTACCTCCAAGACAACACACCGCACCTCAATTACAAATACCAGTCGGTTAATGATTTTTAGGGAAACAGTAACTGAGGCCTTGGCTCTTCTGGCATGTTACGCAGCGTTCGTTGGTCCCATCTTCAAGGGTCATGCTTCACCCTTTTGAAGACGGGACCGTAGGCTGTCCCAAACGTAGGTAACCAACTATGAACCAAATACGTAACATCCCACAAGATCCAAAGCTTCAAGTACACCTGAACGGAAGCCTGATATACCGAATCGGTAGACCCAGTCCTTGTTTTACGCCCCAGTTGGCTTCCTGAAAAAGTGGGCGTAAATAAAAAAAATGATAGTCCTATCAGTATTACGAGAGTTAACGTAATACAACGGAGCCAGCCGAATGGCGTTAACTGGAAAATGACAGCAAATTAAAATGTGGTGTAAGTTGGCCAGGGGCATAAAAGCAAAACGGCGTAAAGATAACGTGCGTAAAACAAGGGCTAGGTATATAAATGTTTGTTCTGACACCCAAGCAAACCCCACAAAAAATCTCAGCGGGCAGAATGTCTCATGGCTTAACGCTAAAGCAACTGGTGAATCTGTCACTGCCTCACAAGTGTAGAGGGTGAGCCCGTGGGCCTAGTAGTACGGTCAAAGTTGACCGACACGAAAGTTTCGCATTATGAGAATGACCGTGTTTACCAAGATCATTTACAAAACCGATTATCTGTGAACGCTGTGATAATGAGAAACCTCTCTTGGGATGGAGGAGGGGAGGGGAATGGTCGCTTTTTGACAGTGAATGTGCTAAAATATACAGATTATTCTAGCAAAGATCCATATAGACTATATAAAGGTCGCGCTTGCTATTCCGCGCAATGTAAACAGTCTGAACCGACGGTAGTTATGAATATGAACAGAAGATGGCAGACGGCTGTATAAGCTATGCTTCAATCGGTAATGTAGTGTTAATCGTTGAAGGAAAACGTTCACGGCCTACTTACCGACAGCAGCACCGCTTACTACGCACTGGCATGCTATGAGGGCATACGGAGGTGGAGATCCACTTATTCTTAACATCGGCACTTGATGCAGCTGAGTGGCCAGTTTTACGCTCCAGGCCGCTTTACCCCCGGAAGACAATAAGTAGTATGCAGGGTGGGCACCAGAGTCATTCAGGACACTTATGCCCCTACCGGACATCGAACCACGATTCCTCGGCCACCCGGCCTGTAGCCTAGGCAGTGAATGAACTTTTACGGAGCCTACCATAATATAAATGGGGCTGTTATTCCAGAACTTCGTAACTTACTGAGGTTATTTTTGAACAAGCTAGGTTACGAAGTATACACGGTGGACATACACAAAATCTGCTGAGGCTATAAACTTTATGCCACAAATCCAATGAAGATGGCCATTACCTTAACAGAAAACATCCCGTTGTGAAGCAATATATGGTAACAGTAAGAATCTTAGTACTGTATTCGATAAGTATACTATTTCCTCTCACGCCAAGCAACCCAAGACAGAAAACATTTACATTTATATTAATATAGGGAAAAACTGAACAGAAGATAAGATTCTTACTTACGACACGCACACGCACACACAAACACGATATTTGGTGACAAACTCAGCAAAAATTTGGCATCACACATGAAAAGGAGTGAAAATATATCTACACGCGCTTCCGCCCAATGACTTTGATAGAATTTAACACTTTTTAATTGTCAATTTTGCATGCACACTGATAATGTTTTTAACAACTGCTTAACCATACCTTTGTATCACTCACTATTACAATTATATTGTAAGGATAATTCTGTAATGTGAGATCCCACATACAAGAAACGTAAATATCATACGTTCGACATATAACTGCATTACACCTGCTAATTAATCTTATAAGGACCCGATGATGGACTGATATAATCCGAAACATGTAGCCACTACAGAAACAAAAAAAAAAAACCAAGTTTTGTTCGACTGAGGATCTGTCTTTTATCTTTCATTTATGACGACTATGTTCAAATTTAAATTGTATCGTAAGATGTGACTAATATTCTGGCCACTGTCAATCGTTTTCGGCTTTTAAAAAACCCACACCATTTCCAAAGACTTCAGATGGAAACGAGAAAGGAAGAACATACTGTGGTAGAGCCTTTACAAGGGGCTAGTCTCTGTCATTACAGTGAGAGATGGAGAGTGTCCCAAATACTGATAGACGCAGCAGTTTCCCGTTAACATTTTAACGGGATCTACGCCGGCTGCAATCACGCGGCTTGCAGAGCAGAACACCCGGTTCTCGGACCCTCAGTTTAGTGAAGAGTTCCCCCTCGTCATCTCGACCCTTCTAATTGCCCTCTTCCGTGAGATTCGTCACCGAGGTCTCAGCGCGCGTATATTCCGCAGACAAACTTATCAGGACACCGAACCCTCAACCTCCCGGTACGACACGTTCGTACAGCACAGCCCTGCAAACCCACGTATAGTGCAGACAAAATCAAAATTACTGCTTATTGGACTGCTTGAAGATGAGACCGACAGTTTGTCCCTAAACGTCGGTAAAATAACTGTTCTACGCTGCGTAAAATGAAAAAAGAGCGCAAATCTCATCTACACCGCGGCGGAAGCCTGAAATCACGCAAAATTACTGTGTTCTGGAGTGTGACACCGTGTAATGCGGGAGATGCCAACGTTCCGGACGAACGTGTTGTTTCCGTCTCCAAGCGGTAGAAGCGTTCCTCGGAAAAGTTACATACTTGCCAAACTAAAGGACGTGACGACCCCCAAGACCGCGATGAAAACCCCAGTCTCAGAGATACATTTCTAACGGTCTGCCTCTGCAGGTAATAGCACTAGTGTCGACCGAACTTATTTTTAAACACCGTGCGTTGTTTGCCCGAAACGAAGAGAAGTAATACAGAAGGTTCGCAAAGCGGCGTTGCCGAATATGCAAGTTTTCTGGGAAATTACCCTATACCGTTCGGTATTTCCCGACGTTTCGAGGTATCGAAGTGCCTTCATCTTCAGGATCAAGCAGTTATGAAGGCATTACAATTCTTCGAAACGCTATGAACCAAGTCTCCGCGCCTTAGCCTTTTGGTTGGTTGAGTTCTTCGTCGTTTTCAGGATCGCCGTCCTCACCGCAGAGGTCCGGGTTCGATCTCGGGCCAGCCAAGTGGGATTTGTGGTTGACAAAGTAGCACCGGGACAGGTTTCTCACAGAGTCCTTGCGTTTTCCGCTGCCGGTATCATTCCACCAATATTACATGCTCATCTTCACATTAATACTATTCTTGAGAGCTGCGCTTTTCTGGGCTATTACGCAGCGAGTAGTGGTAATTCCTTACCGACGTTTCGGGACAACCTATCGGTCCCATCTTTAGCCAGAAGAATGCAGTTCTCATTTATTTCGCGGCGGAAGCCTGAAATCACAGAGTACCATTCTTAATAGCAAGGGAAGAAGGCGAAGCACTGCGCTTTCCGATATCTGTAAGAAGGGACAGTCAAGTACTTTCACATTGGTTTTTTATTTTCGTTAAAAGGCAGTAATCCGACGTAATGAGAAAATATAGTGAAACGTATAAAAACTTGCAGTGATTCAATACCAACAACATCGGCTGGCTCAAGGTCCGTCCGTCCACCACTCTCACCACTTTGCTGGAGCCACACGTCACTGCCCCCCCCCCCCCCCCCCCAAGTGGGGGGGAGGGGGCCCCCGTGCCCTGTTTCCCTTGCGCATCTGTTTCTTCCTTGAGCGAGGGCCTGGCGTGGTTGTGAGGGAAGAATGGATGGAGGTTTTTGC
>Ga0123353_10011381_pt1 | contig 12531 bp, 11 predicted proteins | sample TergutLab28metaG_3_FD_92763 | JGI IMG/M metagenome (GOLD analysis project Ga0123353, IMG submission 92763) | Labiotermes labralis P3 segment gut microbial communities from Petit-Saut dam, French Guiana - Lab288 P3 | ecosystem: Host-associated > Arthropoda: Insects > Digestive system > Gut ... | reverse complement strand
TCCACCCGAAGATTTATTTCTCCCGCAACCGGCCCGAGTCCATGGGTGTGCTGTTCGGCATTCTGGTTTGGCTGGTCATCTTCCAGGCGATCCACAGGGACACTGTGGCCCTCGCGATGACCCTGGGCTGCCTGCTGACCGGCGGCGCCAGCTGGGTGCTGGGGCAGCTGCTGCATCTCAAGGGCAAGTGGCCCAACAAGAAGGGCAAACGCCTGTTCAACGCCTTCTACAAACGAGGCATCCAGGCGACGCTGAAGATCGTCGAGTGCAGCTTCGGCATGTTCGCCGGCATTGGTATTTCATTAACGTTTATTCTTATTGTCAATTTTTCGGGCAATTATCAGTCGTATGACTTCTCGCTGCCGTCCCTCACTGGGCTTGACAGCCGGGTGCTGCCCGCGATTTTCGTCGCCCTGATGCTTGTTGACATGACGCAGAATTTCATCCAGCGGCGCAAAAGAAAAGAAGAGTATGAATACATGCTTGCCCGCGGGTGGATCAGCGGGCAGGAGCTTGAACTCGCCCTGCAAAAGACAGGCCGTCCGCCTTCAAAGGCCTGGCTGCGCTACGAGCGGGCGCGGGAAATCGCGACATTCCCGATCTACAGCGTCATCCCTCTGCTTTTTTTATTCCTGGGCAGCGGGGAGGTCGCGAAGCTCGTTTCGTTCTACGTACTGTGGTTCGTGATTGTGGAAGAACAGGCCTTTCGGCGGTACAAGCGCTTCAAGTATATTCATTTGTGGCGCATGTTGCTGTTCGGCGCGGGGTTTTTCGTTATTTTCGCGCAGTTCTATTGGCACTGGTCGCCGGATATCCTGCTGACGATGCTGCTGTACGGCGTCGGCTATGAAATTCTGACTTTGGTCGGCCAGGTCGCGAAGAGAAGCCCGGAGCGCCACAACAAGCCCACTATAAAAGAAAGCTCGCTGTACATCGCCTACGGCGGCGCGGTGACGATGCACGCGTATTACTTCGTATGCATCGCGCTGCTGACGGGCTTTGCTGCCTGGGTGAATTTCATGTAAGCAGGGCCGGCCGAGAGGCCGCTTAGCACGCTATTTGATGCAAGAAATCAGCGGAAACAAAAGCAGGAACCCGCAATCCCTTGTAAATTGCAGGTTCCGTCATGGAGCTTCCAAGCAGATTCGAACTGCTGACCTCTGGTTGCACGTAACGGTACATCTTGTTCATATCGTTATTACTCCGAATATGCCTACGTATTTGTATTGGATGCAAACCTTCTGTTTGCGCTTGCCCGTGTCCGGTTCCTTCTCGGCATCGTAGACCTCAATGCGCTGGATCAGCTGGTTGAGGATGGGCGCGTCCAGCGATTGCAGATCCGTGTACTGGCGGATATACTCCACGAAGCGGGCGGTGTTGTCGCGCTGCTCCTCGGCCCGGGCGATCCCCTCGCGCAGGGCGTTGACCTGTTCCAGGAGGGTTTTCTGCTCGGCCTCGTACTTGCCCATCATGCTGTCGAAGCGCTCCTGCGAGAGCCGGCCAAGGGCTTTGTCCTCATAGAGGCTCGTCATGATGCGGTCGAGGTCGCCGGTGCGGGCCTCGTTTGTTTCCAGCTGCTTACGGGCTTTGGCCATCTGCATCTTGGATTTCTCGCCGTCGATTTCCTGCAAGCGTTTGCGGAACTGGTCCTCGCAGTGCGTCGCCCGTTGGGCCTGCCTGCGGATCTCCGTCAGCACAATCTGGTAGAGCGCATCGTAGCGGATATAGTGGCTGGAGCAATACTCTTTGCCGTGGGTCTTATACTTCAGGCAGGAATACTCGCCGTTGTTTGCCCTGCGCCCGTGGTAAGACAGCGCTGATTTGCAGTCGGGGCAGTAGAGCAGCCCCGCGAACATCTGCACCTCGCCGCTGCTGTTTTCCCGTTTGCGGCTGCGCAGCATTTCGTGGGCGGCGTCCCATTGATCATGCGAAATGATTGCCTCATGGGTGTCCCGCACGACGATCCACTCGTCCTCCGGCATCTTCGTGCCGTTCTTCGCGTTGATGGTCATAATGCGCTCCTTGCCGAACACGATGTGGCCCAGGTAGGCCATGTTGTTGAGCAACGCCCGCACCGAAGTCGTGTGCCAGTCGAAGGGCTGCTTCCAGTAATCGCTCTGGTAAAAATCCGGATTGTTCTGATTGAAGTACGCCTGCGGGTTCAAAATATTCTCTGCGCGGAGGGCTTTTGCGGTGCGGTTGTAGCCGTAGCCTTGTACTGCCAGGTCGAATATTTTGCGGATCACTTCGGCGGCGGGTTCGTCAACGATGAGCTTGTGCTTGTCCTCGGGCGACTTTTTGTAGCCGAAGGGCGCCCGGCTTCCGATGAACTTTCCGCTCTTTGCCTTGGTGTTGAAGGCCGCGCGGGTCTTCCGGCTGATGTCGCGGGCATACATGTCGTTGAGCACATTCTTGATCGGCATGAGGATATCATTGCTGTTTTGCAGGGTGTCGATGCCGTCGTCTACAGCGACATACCGCACGTTTTTCCGAGCGAACACGCGCTCGATATAGTAGCCGGACTGGATATAATCCCGCCCGAAGCGGCTTAGGTCCTTGGTAATCACCAAGTTGACCCTGCCGCTGTCGATGTCTCCGAGCATCCGCTCGAAGCTCGGCCGCTGAAAATTCGTCCCGCTGAACCCGTCGTCAACGTAGTAATCGAAGATGCCAATGCCGTGCTCTTTACAGTACTGCGTGATGAGCTCCCGCTGCGTCGCGATGCTGCTGCTTTCGCCCGAAAGATCATCTTCAGAGGACAGCCGACAGTATCCCGCCGCGTTGTAGCTCTGCTGCTTGACTATCATTTACGCTCCTTCCTATCCAAGCAGCAACCATTGATTTCGCAACCAGTATATCACAGAAAGTCAATGATATCAAGCAAAATCGCCAGTGCGCTCAGAATTATTTTCGGCGCTTCTTACGGCGGGGAAGGGCGTCCGTTCGTAGTCCCTCGCCATGATTTCCTCCAGCAGATCCGTGAACCGGCGGTCGGCATCGGCGAACTTATTGAAGACCTCGTAGGTGGTATTGCCGATGCTTTGCCGCGTCACTCTGGTCGTGTTGGGTCGCTGGTATGAGATAAAACGCTCCGTGATCATCCGCTTCCTTTCTGGTGCTGGAAGGCTTTCTCGAAGGAAATTTTCCCGTTCAATCGCTTGACTTCCTCCACGCAATAGCCCTTCAGGGCCTGGATATTTTCTTCGGTGACATCGAACTGCCAGGCCATGATATGCATGGTCATGGACATCTCCACGGCCAGTTTGAAGAGCAGTCGGGACAGCCGGTTCTCCATACCGTTCAGGGTTGCGTTGAGGGAGGACTGGATCGCAGGAGCAAGATAATTCGTATTTTCATCGGCGGATAAATGTCCCCAGTAGAAATTAATCGCCTGCTCAATGAACTCGCTTTGGCTGCGGCAGTCGGCGTCTTTGTAGGTCTTGCGGACCTTTTCCATGGTTTCGGGATACGCCCATAGGGCAAACTTCTCTTTATTCTGAAATGCCATAATAAATCCTCTTTTCTAGTGATTATGTTGGTTTTGACTCCCCTTGGAAGTCGAGAGTTTCGGGCTTTTCGGCTTTTGCGACGTCACTCGCAACGCCAAGTGAAAATTTGCAACCCCGTTGTGCATATTGCCGAACCCCTCGCAGGAATCGCAGTGTTTCGGGCTTTTCCCCGACCGGCATTGCCGGACGATGTGGGCCGCGGCGGGGAGCAACCCCGGCGCTTTATCCTGCTTGTTTTTCGAACTGCTGCTGGTTTTCCGCGTTTGTGCAAAATGCACCTATGCAGCTTGCTTTTCGGGGTGCTGGGGGGAGGGAAAACCGGGCATCGCACACGTGGCCACACGTGTGCCAAGGGCGTGGGTTAGGGCTTCGGCGGGCACATCCTCGCAGTGGGGCGTGAAAGCGGCACACGGGGTGAGCACGGGCGCGACAGGGGGCTACGGTGGCCTTTGTGACGGCAGTGACGCCTGTGACAGCAAATTTGGGACCGACCCACTATCGGATTTGCCGTCATTGCTGTCATTGCCGTCATAGAGCAGGGTGATTTCCCGTCGCTGGCCCGTGCGGGAATGGCTGTACTGGATTCCCTGGGCAGCAAGGACCTGCTGATTTTTCGTGAGCGTTTTGGAGAGGACAGAGGGTGTCGTTTTAATCCCAAGCTGCTCGGCCAATTCCGTCGCGCTGCCGATGAAGATTTCTTCTCTCTGGAGATAATCCTTCACGGCGGTGATGATTGAACTTGCAGGAGAGGAGGGATGCTCCGTGTCGTCCGAGACGAGATTCCACAGGGGCGAGTCGCTGTCGAACTCCAGGGTGAACTCGCGTTGCTCGATGTCGCGACCGGTCGCAATGAATTTTGCGGTGTTGCCGGTGCGCTTTTCTTTTTTCAGAACGTAGATCCCATCCACCGCGCCGGTCAGCCCTGTGGTGCCGCTGATCATGTTGAGTGGATCGTCGTCTGCCTGCTTGCGCAGGTGGTGGATGAGCAGGATGGCGATGCGGTGCTTGTCCGCCAGCGACTTCAGGACATTGACTTCGCGGTAGTCGTTGGCGTAGGCGTTTGCTTCGCCGGCGGCATCACGCACGCGCTGGAGGGTGTCGATGGCGATGAAGTTGGTGGTCGGGTGATCAGCGAGAAAGGTTTCGATCTGCTTCACCAGGCCGCCGGCGATGGTTTCCGACATGGTCGCAAAGTGAATCGTGTCCGGCGCGTCCTCCGTGAAATCGAGCAGCCGGTTCTGGACGCGGGCGAAGCTATCCTCCAGGCAGAGGTAGAGCGTGTCGCCCTTTTCTGTCGGTAGATTCCACATGGGTTCGCCTTGGGCGATGCGTAAGCATAGCCAGAGCGTCAGCCACGACTTACCGATCTTCGGTGCGCCGCCGAGAATGTGGAGGCCCTGGGGCACAAGGGATTCGACGATCATGCGGGTGGCCGGCAGTGGCATGGACATGAGCGCAGCGCCGGTTAGGGTTTTGAGTTTGCTGGGGGTCAATATAATTCTCCTATCTTTTTGAGTTGTTTTCGTTTAACAGACGGCTTGGCAGCCCTCATCGGAATTTCACCGGCCCCTTCACACGACCCGCAGTCATTGCGGAAGTATCATTATCACCTTTGCTTTTCATCGCAGTCCCCGGGTTGCCTGCCCGGGGTTGAAGCTCTGGCCTTGGTCGCTCTCCCGTGAGGGGTCATCGCGCGGCCGCTCCTGTGGCTCGCCCTGTTTCCTATGTGTCCAAGCGGCAAAGGCAACGTATCTGCTGAATCGTTATTCAGTTGTCAAGGAACTGCGCCATTAGAACGTATAATTATTAAAGGTCTATCATCTAATTCTTTTTTATTCTAACACACTTGACATCGCTTGTCAAGGGGTTTATAATAGTTTTGAAAAATATTTTCGTTCCAAAGGAGAGATGATGATGGATATAGATACCGCGTCTGATTTCAAAGCGTACATCATCGGCGCCCGCGAATACTTTCGCTGGCGCGACAGGGCATCAGGGGTGATATTAAAAAAAGACTTCGCGCTGTCGCAAAGCCTTCTGGATTATTTGGATTTGGAGTTTCCAGGTGAGCTGTGGCAGATGTTCCGAACCGCCGGGGAACATCTCGACGAGCCGGAATGCTTTGCGCCCATCGCCGACCGGCACATCTATTTCGAGCTGCTGCGGCACGATCCGAAGGCGGCAGGCATTGGCCTGCCGGAGGAAATCACGCCGACGGAAAATGTGGTCACGTACTATCCCGAGAACGGCTGGCTGCTGCAGGAGCAAGCGAAAGAGTTCATCCAGAAAAATTTGCGGGTGGACGACCAGCGCGGGTGGACCATTCAGCAGCGCTTGGCGGACTACGCCATCACGCAAGTGCAGCCGTTCCGCTTCGAGCCGATCCAGACCTGCTTCGAGCGGCTGGACGAGAACAACTTCGCTGAGGTGCTTTATCCCAGGACGGTGCGCGACCTGGTGGACTTCTTTCTACGGGAAATCATCCGCCGCGAAGTTACGTTCAAGACCTGTCGCTGCTGCGGAAAGTATTTTCCGTCCTACGTCCACGGCAACGCGGAGTACTGCGAACGCCTTTTCCAGGACGGCAAGACCTGCAAGGAGATCGGTGCGGTGAGCATGTTCCGGGCGAGGCTGGAGGAGTACCCTGCTATGCAGATGTATCAGCGGGCATACAAAACGCGCTTCGCCCGGATTAAGGCGAAGCGCATGACCAAGGAGCAGTTTGTTGCTTGGGGGGAGCAGGCCAGGGGATATCGGGATAAGGTGATGAATGGAGAAACGGCTCTGGAGGAGTTTGAACGGTGGTTAAGGGATTGAACGCCGATATGGCCCTGGCTTTCATTAGTCTTTCGGGGAAAATGAAGTCACGAGAGCGTAATGGGGCCATCCAGGTATTGGAGCGATGCAGCGGATTCCATATCGCGGGAATCATCGCTCCATTTTTGGCATTTCCACCCATGCAACGCGACAAAAAGAAAAAATAATTCTCTATATGCGTACTTTTTGCTTGACAGGGCATACTAATCCTGCTATAATGTAATAAATAGTTCTGCTTAAAGGGGGATATTATGTGAGTATCGCAACTGTGGATCTTGTTTGTACTCTGCCTGAAAATTTGGCCTTTCTTTCTCCAGGAGAAATTATCCCCCGTGACCACTTCGGGGGAATCTACGGTTGCGAGATGAGTCGCAAGATGGGGCATAACGCCACGCTTTCCGCGGATGAGGCAAATATCTTTAACGAGGATCCGGACGAGGTTATGCTGTTTTAATGCCTGATAAAGCAAATACCAGCGGAGATGTGCGAAAGCATCTCCGCTGGTATTTTTTGGTTTCTACGAACCCTACCTCAAAAAACCTATTGCGTAGGGACGCACGACCATGCGTCTCTACTTGTTATAGTACTTTTAGGAACGGGATTCGGCTTATCCGCCCAGTTCGAGTTCCCGCGAACAGCCGTCCAGATCGTCGGGAAATAGCCAAGAAAACCTCTCCCCAGATTGTCTAAGTTGATCGGCGATTTCCTCTTTGTTGAGTAATATCACTTTTGTTAAGTATTTTGACCCGTGAAGCTCCATAGCAAAGTCTGCGAAGTCGGAGAGCCGTGTTCCATCGTTGGCTTCATACGAAGGGAAGGCAGTGAAGACACCTCGCTGCGCATAGATCCGAGCAGAATGGTAAGGCGGAAGGATTGCCAGGGGCGGCACGCCCCATTTCTTCTTAATCGGGACGTTATCGCAGTAGTGCTGCACGAGTAACCAATAAAAGGGGCTGTAATGCCCTTTATTCACTTGGTCACGCAGCTCTGGGCCCAGTTCCACACGCTTTGTATTGAGCACGGAAAGGTTGAACAGCCCATTGATATACGGCGCCTCGCAGAAGGCGTCTGAAAAGTATTTTTCTTTTGCTTCGGCTTTGGCTTCGCCTTTTTTGTCGCTAGCTCTCAGCAACTCCGCGATCTCTCTGTCTGTATCCACGGTCAAGTCGCGCAGCTTATTGTAAACGCTGGAGTTGAGCACAGCGGGGTTGAGCACCCAGACGACCGGTTCGCAGTTTTCCCTGCTATGCTTTTGATCCATGGATCCTTTCCTGTCGGGCTCTAGGAACGGTTTCAGGGCAAACTTGAGGGCGGTCATAGCGCATTCGGACCAGTCGAGGTTTCTGGTAGCCATCCCGTGGTGCTGCCGCATTGCCGTCCAATCGTAGCTCGTAATCATCGGCGCCTGCGTAAGATAGGGGACCCGAAACGCCTGCTCCCGGGAAGTATCCGATTGATTCCTTGATCGGCTACGCAACAAGCTTGGAAGCAAGATCCAATCTTGTCTTTCGTGCCCGCGGAACCACATGGGAAGCGACGTTATATCGGCATCCTCATATATACCGTTGCAGCCCTTTGTGTGTGTTTTATCCTCTTGGCTCAATGGGCATGCGTTACAGTTCTCCCGCCAGAATGCCCTTCGCAGGTCCTTCAGCGTTTGATAGAACTCCCCCAAGGACTTCACCGGGTATTCACTGCACTTCATGTTTTCCTCCTTGTAATCACTCCTCATCTTGATCTCCTCCTTGCACTTCAGTGAACTGGCTCAGCCATTTGAGGTGTAGCTTGTTGTCCCCACCCCAGTTGCCGTCCTCGAATTCTTTGTCCTCGAAGCTTTTCGAGAGCAGCAGCCTGTTGCGGTAATAGTAGTATAATACAAACCGAAGGGATTTTAGCAGACGATCATAGTGATGTATATCTTTGAAAGCGTCCCCCCGTCCTGAGTCGTTGTAATACCTCCCGGCGTCCTGCATCCAGTAGCTGCCCTCGCGGTTCTTATCCCAGCGGAAGCATTTTCTCCCGTCGTTGTCGTAGACCTCTTTTAGCATCCCCAACTGGGCCTTTAGCAGGCCTTCGTGCGGGTACAACACCAACTTATCCGGCTGCCAAAACCTGATATGATGCAAAACGTAGACAATGGTATATGTATCCCTCATTTCCAACATTAGCATATTGTAGGCCGGCATAGCCATTTCCTCAACCTGCAAGCCTATCTCCTCTCGTAAGCCATCAAGCGTGAGATTGTTGTCCTTAGCGAACTTGGGGAAGTCTCCGTGCCGAATCGGCCGGTCCGACCGCATCGCACGGATCAATTGTTCCGCAGCCTTAATCAGCAGGCTACGCAGATTATCGAACAGCAGCGGCTCATATTTCGTGCCCAACAACACATTGCGCCTGGCAATGAACTTCTGCGCAAAATACGGCAGGCTATTTTTGATATATTCTTCTGCTTTATCGTGTAGCTGCTTCAAATCCAATGGATCATCTGAATCAGGCTCGCCCTCTTTCGGCGGGCCTTTGTCCAGCAGGGTCAAAACAACGTTGGCACGGTCGCCGAAAGCGGCAGTCCCATCATAGCGCTCGACCAGCTCGTCGTCGCGCAATCCGCGCGCGAGCACACGCAGGTAGCCCAACTGGTTGAGCTGAAGCAGCTTGCACATCCCGATATCCGCGCAGATTTCGCGGTATGTCTGGAAGGAATCGTCGATGATTTGACCTAGAATTTTTGTGCTAATCCCGGCCTTGCTGCGAATGAAGCCCTCCAGGAATACCGTGTTGTCCTGGGCGAGAATGCCAAAGCAGTTGATGACCTTCATCCCTGAACGCGCATGCATCTGTGTGTAGAGCGGCTTGCTTTCATCGTTCAGGGTTTCCAGGAAGCGCCGCTTGAGCTCCTCCCAGGCCTTCGAGGCAATCACGCACATCGCTGCGTTCCCGAACGCCGGGCTCTCCGAGGCGAGCCATAGCTGCACCTGCGCGCTGTTTTCCCGGCCCTCTACTTTGGCGTCCTGCTCGTCGAATTTTGGGATAAATGCGTTATAAGCATGGAAATTGATATCCCATAGATCCTGTATGTACACGTTCAACGCGGCGCGAACATCCGGGGGCAAATTCTTTTCCTCAAGCCCAAACTTCGCGGCGATGCGCTTTCCGGCTGCTTTCGTGTGCTCTTCCATATCAGCAGCGAAGGTTTCTGGCGGTATCAGGAATGCCTTTTTTTGCAGCTTATCGCCACTATTCTTCGTGCTCATTTCTCCTTTGAAGCGCCGCTCCTGCTCAAAATAGCCAATCTTATTCTTTTTTGCCAGCTGTGAAAGCAGGTCCTGTACGCTCTTGGTGCCCAGCAACCGCTGCATGGACGAGACCTGCGCCACCGCTCTTCTCTCACCGATAAGCTCATTCAACAGCCTGAGAAGCACCGGACGCTCGATGCGGGAGAGAGTCACGGCCTGTCTTATTGTATCGATTGTATTCGTCTGTTCTGTCCTCTCCGTCACCAGCAGGGCACTCAGGTGCGCAGCGACTGTCTCCGGCGTCTGCTCCGCGGGCATCTTGTCGTCATCGTTGAACATGGCCAGCAGCGCTTCTTTCAGGAACTCACTAAAGCTCTTCATGGGCATATCTCTGTAATGGAATACATCTGTCTTAATGCTCTCAAAGTAACCGATGGTTGCATCCACCAGCACCTTTTGAATCTCTCCCTTGATCCCCCTGCCGATCCAACCGAAACCACTTATGGAATCGCTGCTGCTTAGCCAAGACTTGATCAGCCGTTCCGTCAGGTTTTCCAGCGCAAAGCGCAGCAGCAGCTCGTTGCGCTCCCCCATCTCCTGGCAGCGCAGAAAGTGGGAGATCTCGTGCGTGAGCAGCGGCATAACGTGATAGGACTTCGCGAGCATGGTGCTCGATGGGATTCCAACGGTAATCAGTCGGGCATGGTAATCATCATCAAAGAACGCATCCATGCCGTGCCGCTTATCCATGCCGTACATCTTGCTGAACAGGGTATCCTGCAAGATGTTGGGAAGAGAGGGGTCTATGTACAAGAGCGGAAAACTGCGGTCATGGCCGCAGCCCCTACACTGATTAGAGAAAAACGAGGCCGACAGTGAGCGCAGGTACTCCGAATAGGCCACCAAGTACTTCTCCATGTCCACCCGGGTTTCGATTTCGTAGTTGGGCGACTGGATCGACGAAAAATTGATAGACTGCGTCAACTTGTTGAAGCTGTTTGCCGCGTTGATGAAGCCCTCGATATTCTTATTCAGCCATTTCATGATACGCTGCCTCAATTGCGGCGGGCCGTCTTCCAAACAGCGGACATAGGACTCGATTCCCTGCAGGGCAATCTCGCACTGTGCCATGAAGTAGGTCCCGTTAAGGCGGGATTCTCGTTGGTACCACAAAAACGCAAAGGTTTTGCGCAGGTCGTCGAATTGTCGCATGCGCTCGCGCAGCAACTCGCTTTCGTAGGGAAAGCTGTGCTCCTTCTGCATCAGTTTTTCAATGCGGCTCTTTATGTCCTTAAGACGGTTTTCAATCAGTTTTTTGTCCCAGGTTTCAAGGTCGTGTTCCGCCGGACTGTCCTCCTGCGAGCCGAACAACACCTCAGCCGTGGCACCGCCGAAAAAGCCCACTGGGGGATCCTCCATCTTCGCACCAATTGCCAGGCGCTCGTTGAGGCAGATGATGGTATTTTCCTTTAGCCCCTTAAACAATCGCTCTGTACAACTTCTGCATCGGTCCGGATGGACGCGCTCTCTCAGTGGGCAGGTTTTGCAGTTCTCGGTTTGTTCTTCCTCAAGAGGTTTGTTCCGTAGAATATCTGTGATGATATTCTCGACACCATCCAAAAGGGCCTTATCAGGCTCTTCGCCGTCGAGCTTGATGGCGCGCAGGAGCGGGTACAACAGGAAAAATTGCCGCATACTCACGCCGATGGACAGGTCGTACCAGCCGAAGATTCCGAGTCTGCCAGTGTTAAACATTGACGGAGTTTCGTGAAAAAACTCCAGCTCTTTATCGAGAGAGCGGGGATCCACCCGCATGCGCAGCGTAACGCTGCTGTGGCCGATCATTTCATCTACCAGCGCCCGGCCAAAGGGCAGGCCATCATTGTCTTCGTTGCCATAGGCCAAACCGGAAACGGTGTAGGTGCTGTAGCTTACGTTGTGCAGCTTACTGTCTTTGCGCTCTGGACGCAGGTGCGCTTTCGGGATGGCAACGGAAATCCAATGGGCGTGCTCTGGCAGCGCGGAACGAACCACCAGGCAGAAGTCCCCGTAATTGACCGCCTGAAACAAGCGACAGATCGGCTTGTCCTTTTCGATGCGACCGGCGATGTCCTCGGCGGCGGCTTCGATCTCCTTGCGGCAGTCCTCCAGGAATCCATCCACGATTTCCAGCCCGCCCGGTATGTCCTCATTCTCCGAGGAGCACCGCTGAAACTTGTCCAAGTCATCATACATGGGCCCCCCGCGCAGCTTCGTATTCAGCGACACGAATAGCATGGATAAAAAGGGACGGCTGTTATCCTCGTCGTCGAACTCAAAGGGGTCAAGGTCGCCAGTTTCATTTTTGAAAGATTCATCACGCACCAAGGCGATCAATTGCGCGCTTGTAGCGTGCAAGGTGTCCTGATTGATTTTGCCGCCTATACCGAAGCAATCGGCAGCGGAGAGCGTTTCATTGCGCACGTAGGTCATGGAGTCGAAGTAATCGAACAGGTAAAAAAACCGCATGCCATCGCCCTTTTCCAGGGGAGCTCTTGTCCCAGGCGAGCGCTGTTCAAGCATGTGCGCGCTACGTGCCAGCCGGATTAATCGCAAATCCTTAATTTCTAAAAGCTCATTATCTTTGTCAGGGGAATTCATCATACGGTAGTCTCCTTGCTAATCTTTTCCTCTTTCAGAGTAATTATATCACACATTTCGCTTTAACGCAACACTTGGTAAAAAAATTTCATGAATTTGGGAGAAACATGTCATTTGAGGCATAAACATGTCTCCGTGGAAGCTAAGAATGTCTGTGAAACAAAAAACCCCCCACAAGCCTGATTGCTTGCGGGGGTTCTTAGTGCTGATGGAGCTTCCAAGCAGATTCGAACTGCTGACCTCATCCTTACCAAGGACTTCTCGCTTCCGTTCGGACGTGCACCGAATGTTCCGGAATGCTTGATATGCAAGGGTTTTCAAATCATTATCTG
>Ga0123353_10011380_pt1 | contig 12531 bp, 9 predicted proteins | sample TergutLab28metaG_3_FD_92763 | JGI IMG/M metagenome (GOLD analysis project Ga0123353, IMG submission 92763) | Labiotermes labralis P3 segment gut microbial communities from Petit-Saut dam, French Guiana - Lab288 P3 | ecosystem: Host-associated > Arthropoda: Insects > Digestive system > Gut ... | reverse complement strand
TGCGGTCTTTGCGAGTTCCTTTGCGTCCTCTGCGTTAAATCTTTCAAACGCAAAGGACGCAAAGATTCACGCAAAGGACGCAAAGAATTAAAAAACGACCAATTTGTACCCGTTTATGGTATAACAACCCCGTACATCACGACGCAACCCGTGCCTAAAAGGAGGGCGTACACGATCAACCGAAACACGTATTCACTAACTCGATAGTGCAAATAATTGCCGACGAGAATGCCGACCAACAGAAAGGGAAGCGTTGCCAACAGTGCATAGAGGGCGAGACCAGAGTCTCGTAGCCACAAGCCGTCGACGGTGTAAACAATCATCAGGATCGTGTTCATGCACAGCCAAAGGAGACACATACTGACGCGGAACAACGTTTTGTCTTTCAGTGCTTGGGCGGCATAAATAACCACAAACGGACCACCGGACGCAAACGCCCCGTGAATGATACCGCCAAGAAACAAGACAAAACGCATAAGAGGACTCTTTTTCACCGTCGCAGTGGATGATTGCACTTGATGTCGGTTCCGTCGGGTTTTTCGAAATCCGTGAAAGCCGACACCGATCATAAAGAATGCAAGGAGCAGTTTCAGATAGGTGTCATCCAGATTTTTGAGCAGAAGGTATCCGATGGGCAATCCCATGAGCACGTAGAGCGCGATAAATCGAAACTCTTTCCAGACAATGTTTTTCCACGAAATAATGACGATATAAAGGGCAAGCAACCACGTATGTGCCGCACTGACGGCAATGGCTGTTTCCAGTCCCAAAATCATTGCTAAAAACGGAACGGCAAGAACCGTACTCCCAAAGCCGGTGATCCCTTCGAGTCCTTGGGTGAGAAACACGATCAAGCCGAGCAGCAGAATGATGGTGAGCGTTAATTCCATGGAATGTAATTTGTTTTACTCTGCCGTCATTGCGCTGCGCTTCATTCCGGCTTTTGTTTATCGAGCAAAAGCCGGAATGAAACGCAATGACGGACGCTCTCACTACTGCATCAGCGCATCGAAGTCAATCCCTTCGAGGTTGATCACGCTGATCGTGTGCGGAGCGTCGGGCGTTTCCAAGTCGATGTTGGAGACGTACAATTTCATCCCACGCAGACAAACTTCCGAGCAGCGGTCGAGCGCACCGGCAAGTTTTTGCTCCGTATTCGGATTCAACGCATTCTTCGCCAGTAACACGGTTTTACCGTTTTTCGGATTCATCACGCACACTGAGTTGCCCACGTAGTCGGCGAAGAAAATGTAACCCTTCGGACACACTTTCAGACCATCCACACTTTCGTGCGGACCGGTGCCGTCGTTGATGTCCCGATGAGAAAGAGCCCGCATGCCCCTTGCGTCTAGTTTGACTTCAATCACTTTCTTGTCGCCGAAGTTGGCAACGTACAGCGTGCCGTCCTTTGCCAAGCCGATGCCATTGGCACCGACTTTCCATTCGCCGTCTCGCTCTGCGTCTGCCGTCTCAAAACTGAAAATGAAATGGGGATCACGACCGTAGGGCTGAACATGCAACGGGGCTCTCTGTACTGCATTTCTCGGCAGAATAGGTGTCGCCCGTGGGAATTCGGAGATGTTAAAGACGAACACGCCGCTCGTCATCGGCATTTCGACGATGTCAGGATCAATTTGGGTTTCTGCCACATAAATTCGGTTGCCGAAAATTTCGAGTCCGTTTGCTTGCACAATACCGGTAACGACGACTTCGCAGCGCACCGGCTGTCCGTTGACGTGAACAACGCGGAGAATCCGGGACTTGTGATTCGGATTGCCGCCGAGACACTGGCTGTCGGAAACGTAGAGATGTCCGTCTGGTCCAAACGAAATGCCCAGCGGCGTAACCCGACCGGTTTCGGGATGGGCAGGAAGTTCAAAATAATTGCTGACGTTGTCGTCCGCATCAATGCGCAAGAGCCAGGCGGTGCCTTTGTCGCCGACGACGGTACTGGCAAGAATGATGTCTCCGGTGGCGGGATTGACGGTCATGCCGTCCGGGTGCTTCATGCCTTCCGGGAGAACGATGGCTTTGAAGGGTTGGGTAATCGGTTCCGCCGATTGAAGCAACACCGGCAGACAAAACAGAACGGCAAACATTGGAAGAATAATTTTCTTCATCAGGTACTCCTTTCGTAAATTGAGGGTTATTGGGAAAGGGATCATTATACGCGGTAAGCAAGGGTAAAGCAACACGAGGTCGCGTCGGAAAATTCCGCCGATTTGTCTCTTGCTTTTCGCGGCGGTTTCGGGTAGAATTGGGAGGAGGAGTTCAGAGGTGCCACGGACAAGTACGATGGAATCCAATTTTGACGTTACCTACGAAGTCATTGATCCGGCTACGCTCGGTGATAAACCGTCGACGAACCCCCAACAACAATAAATCCCATGACCACTCCCAACATTGCCCTCCTTCAGGAAGTCCGAGCACGCCGGTACAGCGAAAACGTTGCCAATGTTTTCAAACTCATCGGCTTTTTATTCCTTGCACTGGTTGTCGCGTACCTCGTGATGCTCCTCGCGGCTCCGCACCGCTCTTGGGAAACAACCCATGTTTTGTTTTTACTATTCTGGGTCGCCCTTTTCGGAGCACTTTATGTCGGCGGGAACTTGGTGATCCTGTTTTGGCCCATCTTGATCTACTTTTGGGCAAGCGTAAAGTCGGCACGGCAATGGACGTTGCTCTCGCTCCTCCAGACTGCCATCGAGACGGGCAAACCGTTGCAAGACATTATTCGGGCTTACGCCGCCGGAGGTTCCGGTTGGAACTCCGCTGGATTGAACCGATTTGCCGCCTCATTGGAATCGGGCTACTCGCTGGATGCTGCCATCCGTGAGCACAAGGGACTCTTCCGCTATGACGTTGCCGGGATGGTTCGGCTCGGCGATTCCCCGGAAACGCTCCGTTCCCTCGAAGCCGTTGCACAGGATGAAAGAGATTTCTCTGCCATTCGGACATACACCGTCATTCGTGTCATTTATCTCTGTACCATGTGCGTGTGGATGCTGGGACCTATGGCGTTCATGTTCCTACGTATCATCCCAGAGTTCGGCAAGATTTTTCAAGATTTCGACACACAACTGCCCGTGTTGACGGCTGTTGTTATTTCCGTAGGAAATGCTTTCGGCATGTATTGGGTTCTCGCTGTGCCGTTCTCTCTGCTGTTTGTCGCGGCTGCCGTTGTTTTCCTGATATTGCAAACGAACGCTGTGGTTTTCCGTCCCATCGGCTTTCGACGTATTTTTCGTAGTATCGATTCCGCCAAGTTTCTGCGGATTTTTGCCGTCGGTGTGCGGCATCGGTTTGCGATCCCGGCAATTTTAGAGCGATACCGTTGGATCGTGCCTTCCGATTACCTTCGGAAAAAGGGGGTGAAGATTCAAAAGTCCGTCGAACAAGGCGGCGATTGGATCGATGCCGTCCATCGAGCGGGTTTCGTCAGCGGACCGGAAGCGTCGTTGCTAAAAAGTGCCCAGCGCACCGGCAACACGGCGACCATGCTCGACCAGTTGGCACAAAGTAAGGAGCGTTTGCAGATTTGCAAGGATGACTTGTTTAGTAAGTTGGTTTTCATTCCGTTGGTCTTCCTGCTCGGCGGAGTCATCGGAACATTCGTCGTCGGTATGTTTTTGCCGTTGTTGAAGTTGATTACGAGTCTGTCTGCATTTTAAGAAAGCCGCAATCGTAAGATTGCCCGAATGATTACCCCAGCGGAACTAAACCTTGCTTACAAAAATGACTTAACATACAATCGATGGAACCGGATAAACCAGACACCACCGAATCGTCTGAGTGGCTGATCACTTACGGCGATTTAATGACATTACTCCTTTGTCTTTTCGTCATGCTGTACGCTCTCAGTACATTGCAGGAGACGAGATTTCAATCGGCAACGGAATCGTTGCGCGGTGCCTTCGGCATCTTCGGCGGACAGCCACTCAACGTCGGCACCGTGCCGAAGGCATCGGGACAAAACATCGGCGGCATCATCCTGTTCGACTGGGGATGCGACGAACTCTCCGAAGCGGCAAAGCAAGAATTGAACGAAGTCTATCGGCAACTGCTTGGTGTGCCGGGGGAGGTTCAAATCATTGGTAGGGCGGAATGGGGGGAACCTTCCGCTTACCGTCGGGAATTGGATTTGGCATATTCCCGCGCGATTGCCGTTTGGGACCATCTCGTGTCGCTCGGCATGAGTCGGGAACGTTGCCAGATTGTCCAACAGACGGGAGAAGCGGAAGGCTCGTTCGTGGAGATTCGGAGCGTGCGGTGATCAAGTGAAACGGAATCGCATTCCTATCGGAATGCGGCAAATATATTTTATCCAAACTGAATATCCATTTTTTTCAATATCAACCCCCCAATTCCCCATGAGAAAACTACTCTTCACATTACTCACAACACTCCTTTGCGTCCCCGCTTACGCACAGAGTTGGCAAATGTCCGAACCTCGCCTTTGGACGCGGGATCCCAATGCGGCAACGCTCTCGAAAGAGGGGGAAGTCTTCAACGTCATTCACACCGGCACGAACGATTGGGCACTCAGCGAAGGCAACCGCATTGCTGTCGAGCCGGGCGAAGTCTTTGAACTTACCATTGATGCCGCCATCCTCGAAGGCACCGGCAACGGCACTGCTTCCATTTCCGTTGTGACCCGGGACAAAGATGGGCAAACCATTGCGTGGAGTTATGCAAGCAAAACGTTCGAGCGGACAGACACGCTGAACACTGTGACCACCAAATTTGCCATTCCGCGAGGTGTAGCAACGATTGAACCGCGTATTGTTGGTTATGGGCAGGCAACGGTTCATACTGCACGTTTCACGGTACAAAAAACAAATGATACGCCTTTTGCGCCCGACTCCAACGGATTTGTAGTCGTCCCCGGCGCATTCGTCCAAGAAAACCAATTCCTAAAAGTTGAAATTTCTAACCACTCTTTTTCCGTAACGGAGAAACGTACCAATCGAGTCTGGAATGGTACCGACGGATTGGAGGCATTTGACTTGTTTAACTTGGATGTTTTGAATGTGTCGGACGGGAACGCAAACATTCTCCTTGTCCTTCGACATTTAGAGACACTCCAAACGTACCTGATTGACATAATGCTGGAACCCGACGCGCCAGAATTTACTGTTCGGATAGACAGAGCAAAATTAGACTCTCCGATGTCCGGCGATTTACCTTATCCGCCGCCGTTTGCGTCGCAGCGCGGCGACCGGTTGATTATTCCGAAAAACGAAGGCATCGGATATCCAGTCGAGGAGCGGAACATCGGCGTTCGCCGACTGATCGCTTACGGCGGACACGGTATCTGTATGGCATTCTGGGGGCAAGTCGAAGACGCAACCGGTGCTGGTATGGTAGCAATCATCGAAACTGCCGACGATGCGTCCATCGACATCATTCCGAACAGGGAAGGGTTGCTCCAAGTCGGAGTCGCGTGGGAACCGTCGATGAAGGAGTTCCGGTATCCGCGGACAATACGATATGTGTTTTTCGATGAAGGGGGACACGTCGCCGCCGCCAAGCGGTATCGACAACATGCCCAAGAAACCGGCTTGCTCGTGCCGTTTTCCGAGAAGGTCAAGCGAAATCCGAACATCGATAAACTGCTCGGGGCGGCAAACATTTGGTACTGGGACAGAAACAAAGTCGAACTCGTCCGTGAAATGCAGAGCCTCGGAATGGAGCGTATCCTTTGGAGTGGCGACGGTTCGGCAGAGGAACTTGCCGAAATGAATAAATTCGAGGGCGTGCTCACGAGCCGGTATGACATTTATCAAGACATTATGGACCCGGCAAGGTTCGGCGACCTTCGGGGAGTGCATCCCGACTGGACGACGGAGGCGTGGGATCACGACATCAACTGGATCAGTCCCGACGGCACTTGGCGAAAAGGTTGGGAAGTCGATCAACGAGACCGCTCACTGCCGCGAATTCCTTGTGCGGTGATTTGTGATGCTAAAGCAGTACCATACGCCCTTACGCGGATTACGAAGGAACTGGAAACGAGACCCTATACTGCCCGGTTCATCGACACGACGGTCGCCTCGCCGTGGTATGAATGTTACCATCCCGACCATCCAATGACGCGGAGCGACAGCCGAAAGCACAAGATGGAACTGTTCAAATTGATCGGCGACCTCGGTTTGGTCTGCGGCAGTGAGACGGGACACGATGCGTCGGTGCCGTATTGCGATTATTTTGAGGGAATGTTAAGTCTCGGCAACTATCGTGTTGCCGACTCAGGACGCAATATGCTCCAGATTGTCAATGAGGTGCCGCCGCAGATTGAGCGGTTCCAAGTCAATCCGGCGTTGCGGTTGCCGCTCTGGGAATTGGTCTATCACGATTGTGTGGTTGCGACGTGGTACTGGGGGGACTACAATAACAAGTTGCCGACGGTGTGGCGCAAGCGGGATTTGTTCAATGCTTTGTACGGCACTCCGCCGATGTATATGTTCACTCGGCAAAACTGGAATGAAAACAAGGAAAGGTTCGTCGAGAGTTACAAAACGGCGGCAACAACTGCTAGGGCAACAGCATACGCCGAGATGACCGATCACAAGATTCCCTCGCCGGATCGTTTGGTGCAACAGACGGTCTTTTCCAATGGCGTGGTTGTTACGGTCAACTTCGGGGAGCAACCGTTTCGGTTGCCTGATGGTTCCATCGTGAATGGACTCGATTGGAAGATAGAGCGTTAACGTTGACCGGTACCGGCGGGCTTACGCCGTGTCGCTTTTTCGCCATGTCGCTCTTTCGCCACGCCGCTCTTTCGATGTCTTATTTATCCCGATAGGTAATTCTTCCGCGTGCCATATCGTAGGGACTGACTTCGACGGTGACATGGTCTCCCGGTACAACACGGATGCGAAACTTGCGCATTTTGCCTGCCAACCGACACAAGACGATGTGTTCCATACCGTCCAATTTGACCCGAAATGCTCCACGTACTTCTTCGATGACGACTCCCGGCAATTCGATGACTTCTTCTTTCTGTTTTTCTTCTGCCATAAACTCTTCCTGCTCACTAACAACGGACTTGCGCATTATACGGTCAAAACCGCCGTTTGGGGAGGCGGGGCACTCTCCCTTGCTTACACGGCAAACTCTGCTTCCCTTGTGCGTGTATAATATCTCCCCATGCTCGTACTCGGTGCCGGTCCCGCTGGACTCGCTTGTGGAATTGCCGCCGCAACTCGCGGTGAACAAGTCGTTATTCTCGAAAAGAATGACCGACCAGGAGTCAAACTGCGACTCGCCGGTGCAGGACAGTGCAATCTCACCCACGGCGGACCAATCGAACAATTCCTGAACCGCTACGGCGACATGAAGAAGAGCCGATTCGCCAAACCGGCACTCTTTGCGTTCACGAATGCCGATACCGCCCGCTTCTTTGAGCAACACGGCGTTCCCCTGTTTGAACGCGAAGACGGCAAAGTCTTTCCCCGTTCCCTGCAAAGCGGCGATGTGCTCCGGGCATTGACCGATGCACTCCATGCAAACGGCGGAAGTCTCCGAACCGGTGTCGAGGTTCAATCCGTCCAACGAACCGAGGGCGGATTTCTTGTCGAAACCAACCATGACTCCTTTTCGTCCCACCGCTTGGCAATAACCACTGGCGGGATGTCTTATCCGAAGACCGGTTCGACTGGCGACGGCTACCGTTTTGCTGAGCAGTTGGGACACCGTATTGTCCCGCCGCGCCCTGCTCTGACACCGGTCATCGTCGAACGCTATCCCTTTGCCGAAGCGGCGGGGATTTCCTTCGACGATGTCCCGATAGATGTTTATCGCCACGGCAAGAAAATCCGGCAGGGACACGGCGATGTATTGTTGACGCATCGCGGGCTTTCCGGACCGGGTATTTTGGATTTGAGTCGATTTCTCGAACCGAAAGATACGCTCCGAATACCTCTTTGTAACTCTTCTTCTTACCCTTCGTGCAACCTCCGTGCCCTCCGTGGTAAAAAAATCTTGAAGAATGCACTGACCTCGCTCGGCATTCCAGAACGTTTATTGTTACTGCTGCTTACGGAACTCGGCATCTCCCCTGAATTACCGGTAGCAGAGATTGACCGCAACGCTCGGCAACGGCTTGAAGATGCGCTCGCTAGTTTTGCGTTTGTTGTGAAGCAACTCGGAAATTTTGACGAAGCAATGGCAACCTGCGGCGGCATGGCATTGGAAGAAGTCAATCGGCAAACAATGGAGTCCCGACTCGTTCCCGGTCTTTTCTTCTGCGGCGAAGTGCTCGATGTGGACGGCGACACTGGGGGGTACAATATCCAGTTTGCGTTGTCGTCCGGGATGCTTGCAGGGCAATCGTGAGAATAGCGCATGAGTGATGGGCGTTCGCACGGCAGAAGTTTGCGTGACTCTTTTGAACGTTCGCGTTAAAATCTCACACTACAAAAAGTTCAACAGCGACAACTGAAACATCATACTCGACATTTGCAGACTCGCTTGGTACATTAACATTTGATTCATATAAAGTTGCGATACCGTTGCAAAATCAATCCGCAGTGTTCGGTTGAGCGTTTCTTCAAATTGGGTGTTCTCGTCCGAAAGCCGCTCCGCGACGTTGTCCAAACTGTTTTGCATCACGCCGACGGTTGCCTGTGCTGCGTCCAGTTTTGCCACCGCCAAGTCCAACATTTGTGCCGCTCGTTCGATCTCCCGAATGTCATTCCGCTCCATTGCCAATTGCATTCGGATCAATGCCGTGAAGAGCGAAGCCGTCTCCTGCGGGTTCGGATCATTCCCCTTCAATTCACTGTCCGCCCCGCCTGCCAATGTATTAGCACTGACATTAGCACCGAGAGCAATCACTCCGTTACCATCGCTCGGCAAGCCGTCGGGATTTACGCCGTTGCGGATGTCGAACATTGCCCGAACTTGATCCGATGCCCTCGTTTGAAACAATTCAATTACATCGTTTGCTGTTGTTACACCTGGCTCAATACTAAACCGGAGCGTTCGTGTTGACGCATCATACACAAATCCCGGCGGCGAACCTTCGATGAATTCGACTGTTGCCCCATTAGCATAAGTTCCTACGCTGTTTGCCATAATGAGAATCGCACCGTTGAGCACATCGGTATTCATCGTTGCGTGGGCATACTCTCCCGCCGTAGTCTTTGTTCGGTACTCTTCGCCGAAATTGACGAGTCCCAACTCAATCGCCGCCGTCGAAAGCAATGTCCGGTCAACTCGCGTAACATGGTTGCCGAAACTCTTGTCAAGCAGTTCGATTCCATTGCCGGTTTTGGAAAGCGTTGCCGTCAGCAGACCGTCGCGGTTATCGGGATGCTCATTGATAATCCGCAACACATCGGCAATCGTTTCCGCTCCGTTAATGTCAATTTCCAAGACAGTACCGTCATTCCGTGTGATCGTAAAATCAATCCCACCGTCCGAACCGCCCGATGTTTTTACAAAACCATCATACACGACACCACTGCCATTGTTCGGTCCGCCGGTGTCGTCCAATGTCAAATCGAAAAACTGCTTCGGACCCGGTTGCGTTTCAAACGCTTCCACAATTTGACACGCCGTCGTTGTGCCCGGATTGATGCCGATGATGATCGTCTTCGTCTCCTCATTCATCGACACGGTCACTCTTCCCTGCGGATCATCCGTCGGCACGAAACACAACGTGTAATCGTTCCACTCTTTCCCCTCATTTCGCGCTGTTAATTTAAGCGCACTGTTGTCCGAAACACTGAGATACCGTCCTGAAGCGTGCGTGCCGGGACCGGTGTAATCGTAAACTCCACGTCCAAAGTCGAGGGCTTCCAATCGGGTATGCAAGTCAAGCGACCGGACACCGAGTTGGCTTGCCGTAGTGCCGCCGTTTTCGCCGATGCAGAAATCCGCTCCGCTCACTCGGCTGCGAATGTCCATGCCGTTGCGAGCATCGTTGATCGTTGCGAACAGCCCGTATTGCGGATCATTGAGAATCGCAAGCATATCGCCGACTGTTTCGCAGTGGGCAAAGGAAATAGACCATACAGCATTGTCATTGACCAGTTCGATACCGGTCAAGTCAAGGTCTGCGCCGCTTCCGCCGCTAGTCGAACCAAACGAGACCGGTGCCCCCGGCAAGAGCGGCACAATCCCTGTCCCAGCAAGTTCCGAACGCTGCTGATCCCTGCCGCTTAATGAGGCGGTGTACGGCATGCCAGCATCATTGATCGCCCTGATAATATCATTCGCACAAGTATTGTCGGGATGAATACGGACAAGCATCGAGTTCGTTGCCGCATCATATTCGATGATTTCCTGTCCCGGCGTGATCGTAACATCGGCTTGCAGAGAAACGTTCAGCCCGTCGTACTGCGAGCCGTTGTGATTCGCCTGAATGATAATGTCGTTGTTCGCACCAGTAAAACGAAGTTCAAGCCTCGACTTCGTGCCGAGCAAATCGGCGAGCCGCGTGGTGTTCGTCAGTGCCGGATTGAGGTCTTTTCCAACGAGCGGTAGGTTCCGGTTGAAATCCACCCCGGTCGGAATGCCAAGTTGCCGGGCAGTGGTGCCGCGTCCGACTTCCGAAACGCTCACGGAGCCGATCTGGTTATCCGGCACCGAGAAGACCAATCCGTTGTCGGTAATGTCAACAGTGACCGTGAAATGGGGGTTATTGCTGTTCTCGATAGTCCGCTGGACATCTTCAATAGTGACGCATCGGCTTAAATCGACATCGAAAGTATGCATCCGGTCATCGACGATGTATGTAAACCGAATAGCACCCTTGTCAACCCCCTTGCCGCCATTGAGATCACGCAGCAAAGTCTTGCCGGTCAGTGCCGGATCGAGGTCTTTGCCCCGCATAGGATCGGAAATCGCCCCAAAAGCGGTCACGCCGTTGATATTGGACTTCGAAAGGAGATCGGTATCGCTCCAAGACTGGACATCATTGACGCTACCGGTGTATTTAATAGTGTATGAGGAGTCGAGTCCCCACAAAAACGGGATACTCCCGGTGGCGGCACCGGCAAAAATGTAGCGTCCGCCGAAAGAATTGTTGGAGAAATTGAAAATACTTTGAATCGTTTGACTGACGGTTTGAGCAAGGGCGGCTCGCTGTTCGGGACTGGTAGCGGTGTTGAGGGCATCGAGTGCCATGTCCCTCGCGTCATCGGTCAGGGGATTAAATCGGGCAAGCGTGGAACTGGTGGCGGTGAGAAAAGTTTGTGTGGTATTCAGGTTGGCAACGTTTTGGGTTTTTCGAGTCACTTGGGACTGAACGGCGAGCGTGGCAGTCGCGTTGAAGGGGGAATCGCTGCCGTGCTGGTATTGCCGTTGCGAGTAAATTTGCTCTTCGAGTCGGGCAAGTGCGGCGGCACTGGAACCCAGATTACTGGATGCCCGATGCGTCTGCAAGGCAATACTTGTCCGGTTGAGACCGAGGGGCACAATCGTCATGTTCGGAATTATCGGCATAACCGGTATGGGAAGTTGAGCGGAACAGAACCGCCATCGTAAGATTGCGAACAACGCACACGAGCGGGAAACGCAAGCCCGCCGGTGATGAGCCGCGAATGTCAAAGAGCGAAAAACCGCCGCGCCCTATTGCAATCGCCCAAAAAAGTGTTACATTGTGTAGCATAATCAGGAATAGTGTCCGGCAATACTGGACGGTTTGATTTAGTAGAGTACGACAACAAGTAACAGAAAATTCGCTTCGGCGAGCGACAATTTTCTACAAGCCAACCGGGAAACCGAGTAGAAAATTATCGGCAGTACACAAAGTTGCGTTCCTCGTGAGAGGAGCGTCGCGTGTGTACTTGCGGAAAAAATCAGCATTGCGACTAAACTCAAGTGATGCACCACTTTGGCTTGTGGGGTTATTCCGTTTTCTGTTAGCGTGCCGCTCCCATCTAGAGTGTCTTTCTTGTTGCCGTGCTCTTGGAGCAACAAACCCTAACCCCTCTGGAAATTCCCAATTTCCGATTTTCGAATTCCCTTTAGTACGAGACTCGTATGACATTACCCAAATGCCTTTCAGATTTTTTCTCTTGCATCGTGAAATACCGGGCATCTATTTTGATTGTCGTAGTTATTGCTGTCTTACTCAGTGGCTTCATCCACGCTGCCATGTTCGAGGAGTATAGAGACTTTTACAAAGACATTGCTCTTCCAGTAGGTACAGCAATCGGTGCTATCATCGCCATTGTGTGGGGGTTCAAGCAATTGGAAGTTCAAGGTGCTGACTTGTCAATTCAAAGAGAAGCATTGGCACGTCAAAACAAAATTGCTCTTAAAGAAATTGCGACGGAACTGTACAAAAATGCCATTGAACATCTGGGAAGTGGTAACCCAACCCGTGCTCTTGGTGATGTTTATTCCCTGAACGATTTGGCAAGGTCTTATGAAGATGAACCGGATGGAAAGGATAGATAGTCGTCCCTGAAAAATCCCATTTAGTCTCTGAATTCCGGTTTGCGTCATTGTTTTTTGGTGTTACAATTTGCAATGGTATTTTTACAAACAAGGCGTTTTTCGCCCAAAACCTTGCAAATT
>Ga0123353_10011378_pt1 | contig 12531 bp, 14 predicted proteins | sample TergutLab28metaG_3_FD_92763 | JGI IMG/M metagenome (GOLD analysis project Ga0123353, IMG submission 92763) | Labiotermes labralis P3 segment gut microbial communities from Petit-Saut dam, French Guiana - Lab288 P3 | ecosystem: Host-associated > Arthropoda: Insects > Digestive system > Gut ... | reverse complement strand
CTCCACCAAACCCCCCCCCCCCCCCCCCGAAAATCGTGCCGCTTATGAGATAAAACAGAAAATATAGCTGCCCAGGCCAGATACAAAAGGCTACACACCCTCATAATTACTGCTTTTCCACTGCAGCAGGGGTTACACGAAAGCGCCTCCCCTCTGCGTTTCATTAGATGATCTGTGATGGCCAGTTACACCGATATTTCTTGCGCCAACTGTGTGACGCCATTTTATTTCAATTTGCCCTGAAGTGTCATGTTAATTGACAGCCATTTTCAGTCAATTGGGCCATTTTCTATCATTTGCCCTGAAGTGTCAAGTCAATTGACCGCCATTTTCAGTCAATTTGTAGAATATCGTGAGTCGATAGAGAATCGATATTTATTTCCCGCGTAGGAACGTAAACATTTATGTGTTTGAGAAATGGTACGAATGCAGTCTAGATGTTTGTTGATTGATGCCTTATAAACGAGTATGGACTTCGTACACCTATTATATGCAAGAGAAACAGGGCGTAGTAAGTACAATGTGTATACGTAAACGTGTAGTTACTGTAGCGTCATTTTTAAACACGTAATTTATGATCGTGTGTTGTCCGCAGGAACCACGAATTCTTACGATCTGGCTATCAAACGCTTGAAGTGCTACGATTGTAATGAGTTTTGTGGCATTTACCCATATAATTATGGCCAGAGTTATAACTCTGAGTCTCCTGTTTTCGCCTGCCAGTTCTGCTGTAAAGCAAATTACCAGCATTTGCTTGCACTCGCAAATGAAGATGGCATGATAGCAATTCAAGACACGAGACTAAAAAATATACGTCATAGGTCAGGCGAGATAAATGCTGAAGGTAAGGCTGTTTTAGTGATTAGAATCTGCATCACCAGTGGCCCATGAAATCCACAAATGCTCTTGACTGTATTACATTGCAAACTAATTTCGAAGCGGGCAGAACGACTCTTTATCGAAAACTTGGCGCTCATATGTAATTAGCGATCTTGATATTAACCCTTTTATTTGTAGGCCTGCTTGCTGGTTTGACTAACCTAAACTTATCAAACCCATTCTGCACCAGTATTGCAATTTGTGAAACTCAGAATTCAGTAAATTCTCATGGAATGATAAAGTAAGGTGATATGAAGCAGGCCAGCCTGTAGGATGCCCTCCTTCTTCTGGAGGTGGGTGGTTACTTTTGTATTATGGCCACTATAAACAGTAGAGAAAGGAACCATTGGTACCCATTTGATAATATGTTAACATTACAAATTGGTGGAGTTGTGGACCCAGGTCTAAAGATTTTAAGTGTTGTCTTCATCAGCAGGCATACAAGCTCATCACAATGCAATATTTGACTTGGCATGGATGGAGGAGGAACTGAAGCTGGTGAGTGTGTCTGGTGACCACACAGCTGTTTTGTGGGATGTTAGCATCATGCCATTCAGGCAGGTGCGGCAATTCAGAGGACATACAAGGAGTGTCAAGACAGTCGCATTCAGGCCACAAGATAAAAGTGAGAAAATTTAGTTTTTTACAGCTGAGAATTTCCTTACTGCTGGTTTGTGCATGTATTGGATCATCATCCTTATTACAGTTTTAGACCCGATTTGCTTGTTAAGTTAAAGTGAACATAAATTTTCTGTCTTTTTAGAGATCTTTGTAAGGATATTCCTTTTTGTGTTGATATTTTATAATTAAGGAAATCCTGTCAGAACTTATTACTTAATCACTTCCTTTCCATTTTGTTTTGTATACTTGCACAAAATCTGTTTTGAGTAACATAATCCTATCATATTTTCATTTCTTTTGTGATTTATTGTGTATTTTCTGAACAGTGGCTGTAGTACCCAAAATGCAGACAAAACTAAAATTTTGTTAACATTTGGTGCACAGCACTGCTGTAATTACAAAGTTAAATAGAACAGCCTGTACACTTAAGCTGTCCTTGGCCATGAAATATAAGTAAACTAAATTATGTGCATAGTGTAATAACTTAGTAAGCAAGAAAGTCTTAACTGTTGGGAGAAAAGAAGGTATGATTAAAAAAAAAGTACAGAAAATAAATCCCTGTCTGCAATGAAATTCTTTTATAAATCTCATTTAAGGATACAGAAATTTCTCATGCTGGTTGACAGAGTCAGTTTGATTGTTTGCAGCTGTTTTTGCAACAGGGGCCCGGGATGGGATGATAATGGTCTGGGACACAAGATCAAACCAGGGACCATTGTGGGATAAGCCAGATAACTTTATCTCAAATTCTCATCATGCCCTGGGATCAGGTGAGTGAGTGTTTTCAGTTGGTAGACAATACAACAAAGTAACAAAGGATTAGAATAAATTATGTGCTGGAAAGCCCTGTAATTTATACTGTTTACCTAATAATTTGTGGATGATGACACAAATCGGGATGGAATGGGCTGGGCATGAAACTTATGTTGCATAAATAAAGATACACAAAATTTTGGTCAGAAACTCTCAGTGAAAAGATCACTTGGAGACATGTATGTGGATGGGATATGAGGTGGATTGTAGAGATAGGAATTTGTAAAGATGTAAACTGGATTAAACTGACTCACATATAGGGTCCAGTGGAAGGATTTTAGTAACACAGGTATGAACTGTTTGGTTCATATGGTCAAGGAGTTTCGTGATCAGCTGAAGAACTGTAAACTGTATGGGAAATAATATGTACAGTGCAGTTATTTGCAACTCTGTGTTTCTACAAACTCCTGATACAAACTTTTACTCAAGCATGGCTTATCATTATGGCATAGTTATAAGTGTGGGAAACTAAAATTTGATGGATTGTCATATTTTCAGGTATTCCAACCAGTGCTGGATCAAGGAGTCGCCGGAACAAGTCTACACCAACCTCTCGTGCCAGTAGCATTACTAGTCTTGTGTTCCAAGATCATTACCACCTGATTTCGTGTGGGGCTGGTGATGGGTTGGTACCTCTTACCATATTTTAGATGTGCATAGCCTTCATGTTTCAGCCATAGAAATATATAACAGTTACACATCCACAGATATTTTAGGATCTTACAGTGGTGACTACAGATTTACCTGTCTTCTGGGTTGCAACTACAGTGTCACCCCAGAATACAAGTATCATCAAGTACTTGTCCAGTCATGTACCAGACTTTGTGCTGTAGGGGTTATCATTCTTGTTTTCTGTTTCATGGGCCAGAGATTTTTTGTGCTGTTTTTTCATCCCTTCAGGCAAATGCAAGTGTAGTGTTTTAAGAGACTCATTGGTACTTCCTGCTATATCCTTCCTAGTTAATCATTGACAATATCATGATCTCGTTTGGCACCCTGTAATCCATTTTTTTTGACATAGCATTATTAAATAGAATAAACTGATCCTCCGGAACTGTTTGAAACTTCTCCACAAGTAGAATATGTTGTGCCATCTCTACACGTTGGGACTGAACTGGGGGAATTATTTTGAAACTAAACTCCCAGATTATTAATTGGTTTTGGGTTTACATTGATTTATTGCAGTCAAAAGTGCTGGTTTAAACTTGTTAGTAGTAACCAGAAGTCATTGCTTTACTGAACTATGCAGACATTGATTCTCACTTTGTGTAATGTTGCTAACCATTGAAATCCTAGTGGTTACAATATGCACCACCAGTTAAACATTCAGAAATTATACACTGTCTGTACACAGTGTATTTCTGTGTTTTGTATGGGTCACAGAATAAGCAGCAATTATTTTGCTACACAGCGTTGTATTTAACTACATCAGGAAAAAATTGGACAGTGTTTTAGTGATGGAAATGAATGTTTTGGATCCATAACAGGAAATTTCTTGCCCAGTTGAGTAATTGTAAACTTCTCAAAAAAAACCCTGTGTCAGATGTGAAAGTTAGTCTGCATGAACTTACATTGTGCCAAGGTTAGTATCCCTGGTTATTGGTTCTAGGCTGATAAAAGTATGGGACCTGCGGAAGAACTACTCAGCATACAAAAGAGAGCCATCACCCTGCCACACATTGCCGTATCCTGGGAGCACGTCTCGGAATGGCTTTACAAACCTGGTGCTGGATCCTAGCAAACTGAAACTTTATGCAAGCTGTATGGACAGTGTGATATACTGCTACAATGTTGCTACGTATGAGACCAAGCCTGGTGAGTTGTGTACACTGTATCCTGTTCTACACAATCACCCTTTTACCTTGTTTGTCCCAGTGTGCTCAGTCTAGTAGGCAAACCTCTTTCGGGAGATGGGTGTGGTTCACTGAATCACCTATAGTTTTAGTTATTTTTCACTTATTATTTTATTCATTCATTTTATTCTTGATATAAAATGAAAGGTGTGCTATTATCCAGTTAAACAACTACATCATTTTTTTATTAAAATAACACAGTCACTTGTACTCCCTCACTTACATCGCTGATCCCGAAATATTGCTACAAATCATATAAAAATTTCCTTAGGTGATACATAACATTTTGAATTGTCATTGGGGAGGGCCATAGTCAAAATGGCAGAAAGGAAGTTGAGAAATAACAGACAGTGAGTTCCAGAGAAGTCATTTGTAGACCAGTGATCATGTAATCTAGATTCTTTGTGTGAGACTAATGTGAGACAAGTTTGATGAAGTTTTGGTTCCTATATTTTGACGCACTCGTGACAGCCATTGTTTGTTGCCTGGTATATCAGTTTGTTTCTGTTTTGCAGGAAAAGTACCTTTCATCATGTAAACCAGAAGAGCTTCAAATGGGGGAAACAGTGAAGTTTCAAGTCTTCTGGGATATGATGCTTGTGTCGTTCGTCAAGTAGTTCTACTGCCATAGCAGTGACACAGTGTTACATCCCAGAAGACCTGAATATTCAGTAATACCACTGTGAGAACCTCCGATATTGTGGGAAACATTTTTCATTAATGGGTAATGCGTGTGATAAGCCTGGGTTTGTGGTAATGGATGGGGCTATCAGCACTTTAGTGTAATGTGAGGTATCCTTGTAGAGGACTGAGGACAACCATGAAAAGCAGTCAGGATAGCTGGTCTCTGAGCTGAGAATTGAACCTGGGATCTCATGGCTTGAGGCAAGATTTCTACCTTCCCAACCACAACATTCAGTTGCATGCATACCATATGTCCAAACAAACTCATCCTTCTTGATTGACTAATTATAATATTAAGTGCTTATGTATGAATTTTGAGACTTACTATGAAAAAGTTTACTTTAACTGTCATGGGCGTAGATATTTTCATGTGGCAGAAATTTATTTTATTGGTTAGTGAAATTGATCATTTCAGTATAGTGATTAACACTTTTCCATGAGAGGTTTTGGTATCTTGCCAGGGACTGGATGTCTGGTTTTTTATCTGCTTACCTCATTATCACTAGGTGCTTGATCAAATGGTACTAAAGCATTCCTCAGCAACTACATTCCATGCTGAGTGTTCAAGTTGGTATGCCAGAACAGTAGCATTGGGTGAGACGACTTTAAGGATCATGGTGCTTTCAAACTGTCTCACCTGTTGACACAGTGTCACATTCCATAAAGTCTGAATCTTCAGCACAACAACACCGTTGTGAGAACCCCAGGCATCACAGTCATTCCATCTTATCAGCAATTCATGCCCTATATTTGTCATCCTGTTTGACAGTGTGCGATCTGTGCAGTTGATAAAATTACAGAACTTTTCTTTTTTTAGTTGCGGTATTTGCTGGTCACCAGAATTCCACATTCTATGTTAAATCATGCCTCAGTCCTGATGGGCTGTACCTTGCCAGTGGCTCCAGTGATGACTGTGCCTACATATGGAACACCTGTGGTTCAGAGAGACCGGTGACAAGCCTGGTGGGACATGGGGCAGAGGTCACCTGTGTGCAGTGGTGTCCTGTGGGGGATACAAAGGTTAGTATCAGAATACAGTGTCCCATGGCAAACTGTGAATGTGCTTATGGTCCTCTGGTTGCCAGATAGTTTTGTTACTAGATATGTTACGATCGTTGCAAGGATGACTGTGTTATGGGGTGGTTTGGTTGGCTAGTACAAAAATTAGTTGGCAGTTACTTGGTTAATTGTTCGACTGGTTAGACACCAGTTTTATTGTCTGGTTACAGTGGAAATGTATGTTTGTGAACAGTTCATATCACAGGTTTAATGCCATAGTCTTTGAAGCAAGTAAGACACAATCACACTTTACACCTTACATAACTAGTTCACAGACTTAGTCCATGTGCAGAACACATGTGACATCTGAACTGATTGCTTTTCTTCAACAAGTGATCAGTTTTTCTTAGTGAAAGGCTGGCAACTTTTGTTGCTGCAGAGGTTGATCTTCCTTTTAGAGAAGTGATGATGCCCCAGTTTGTTCTGCTTCTTGTATAAGTTTTCACACCAAGTGGAATGTGAAATCCTGATGAGTCTTCTTAGTGTCACAAAATGAGAGTGATCCAGCAAGTCAAAATGTATAGAATATCATCATCTGCCACTTGAAAGGCTGTGGATTGCCCTTTTCAGCATATCCCACTTGAATGTTGTAGCTTTCACCTATGGTTTTGCCATGTTCATATTTGATGCTTCTGTCAACTGGGGTTGGTGTATGTCAGAATGTAAATTCTGAAGGTGTGTTTTCCTGCTTTTGTCTTTTATGTCACAGTATGTCTGTTTTACTGTCTTATGTCCAAAGTCATGTGACAAGGCTGTACCATTTGGATGGACATTGCCAAAATAGTATATATTTATAGTCATTATGTAATCAAACAAGGTAGGACAAGAGAATAAATTGTACATAAACAACTCCCACTCCCCTGGTGAGATGCATCACAGTTGCTTGTGTTGCTGTCATTTGTTCTCTTGCTGTCTATGTCTCTACCAAGATAAGCCATTATGTCGCATGTGCAGCCTGTTAGGTAACAATTCTTAAATTTTACAATCACTATGAAAATTTTCCTGTAGTTAGTAAGACATATTTTACCATGACTTGCTCATTTGTTGATGATGCAGATTGTGACGTGTTCAGATGACTCAAGACATCGGATCTGGAATGTTGGGTTGGAGTTTGAAGATGATAATTATGCTGCAGTGCTAAGAGGTTGGGCTGTAACACCAAAGATAGCCCATGTAGAAGAAGGCTACACAAATCAGGTTGTACGTGCAACATCACTTGCCAGCAAAGCACAAATTAATCATCATGAGGGAACTCCTGACCGTGTCTGTTCAGAAGTTACACTGTCAGAGGCAAGGTCCTTGAACTGTAATGGCAAGGATGAGGCTACAAGTCCGAGTACAACTTGTGCGTGTGTACTTAGGAGGAAGTCTCCCAGGATTAAACGCAAACTCAAGGATTTGCTTGATGATGATGCCAGTTGCAGTTTCAGCTCATGTGGCAAGCTCACTGTGCTTTCACCAGTTCGAGAAGGAAATCAGCTGAGTAGAATGGGGCTGGAAACACGAGCTAGGAAATTGTTCAGTCCATGTAGACACAGTGTCAGTTGTCAGTTTTCTACAAGTGATCAGCAACCTGATACAGAAAGAGAGTTTCATCCCATTCTGTCTTCACCAACACTGAACCTGCCAAATTTTGTTCTCGATGGAACTTCACCACATCATCACTGCAGTCCAAATACAAGGCTGAAGGAGAATGTTGACTGGCTCACAAAGCTGAGAAAAGAGAAGACAACCAGTGTGGAAAGTGAGACCAATTCCAATGTACACATTACACCTAAACGAAGACTTTCACGTTCCCGATCACTTGAAGCCAATAAGGGGAATAGTCCGAAAGGAAATTCAGAGACTTTGTGGCGTTTTTTCCGTGTGGCAGGAAAGGCAACTGGAGAAGCACTGAATTGTTCAGCAACACAAGGAGAGAGTTCCCCTCAAATTTTGGCAGTAGAACCTAGTAATCACGTGGCATTAGGTGTGTAATCTGTGCAACATGGAGAAGATATGTGGTAAGTTAGAACTGAGGAGACTAGAAGCCTCAACAGAGTTAAGTGTGCATGTGAAGGTGTCTAACGCTTCTAAATTTGGTTATAATGTTTGAGAGCTTTAATGCCTGTAAAATGTCATAGTTGCAGCTGGGAAGGTTTTATTTGTTGTACACCAGTGTTGCCTTATTGACAGCTGTCAAACGCAAAAGGAATTGTTACTTGTACAGTAGACTTATATTTGTGATGCAGCTGTTTAGCAGTGTTGACTGTCTATTTTGAAGTGTTTGAATCACATGTATATAGTGACTTTGAGTGGTGGGTGAGCATTAAGGTGCTTCTGGGCCCACTTGCTAAAGTCACATATTTTGCAAGGTAATCTTAGCAATTGACCAACTTAATGCACAAATTCTGTTTTATAATAAGTTTATTATATTCCTCTACATGTTTCGAGCACTCTTGTGCTTATCATCGGGAGGTCAAATTGTATTATACAGCATCTGGTATATTCACACTCTGTAGGTGGCCGTCCAGTGCGCAGGTTGAGAGATGACTGTCTCAAACTATGCGCCGTCCGGCCACCTACAGAGTGTGAATATACCAGATGCTGTATAATACAATTTGACCTCCTGATGATGAGCACAACAGTGCTCGAAACATGTAGAGGAATATAATAAACCTATTATAAAACAGAATTTGTGCATTAAGTTGGTCAATTGCTAAGATTATACTGAGATGCACGGTCAGCAAAACATCAAAATTTTGCAAGTTAGTTTCATCTGCTGAGGTAGCCTAGCTGCGTCTGCCTCACTGGCGGAGAGGTTTCAGTCACGGTGTTTTCTGTTTGCTGAGAGTCCATGTTGTGTTCTATACCCCTAACAGATCACATATCTTGACTGTAATATATTTGTGTGTTAAAAGACTTTAGTGTTTATTACAGTGGCATATCATTGTGAGGCCTGGGACAGCAGCTGAGAGTGCAGACTGTATTGGTCACAAGACAAGTTACTGGCACATATGAAAACAAGATACATATTATTCATATGTGATTAGTCTGTGACAAAGTGGTCTGCATATCCTCTAAACATGTAATTTTGGCATAATGTTGGGAATTAATGATAAGCAAGGGATTGCTACTAGGAATGCAGAAATGGTCTTGTTTAGTGACCATATTCAGGTTAGAATGTGCTGCTTGTTGTGTAGATGCAATAGCTGCAGAAGTAAACTAGCTGTTTTTTTGGTAGTCATTTCAGTGGGTGATGTAATTCCAGTGCATTTATACCAGGGAGTAAAAAAGGTAAAGGTAAATTTCACCCTAGAACAGGCCATGACAACCCAGAGGGGGAGCAGATGTATAGCTGTACTCTTCCTTCAACCTTGGCGCTAGATGGGGGTGGGTGGTCAACACCACGCCCTGGCTGCTTAACCCCCTGGAAAGATCCGGTACCCATTGTATAGGAGGCTGGGCGGGGCCTACAGCCAGTCTGGACAGGTGCAGAAGATCTTGCCCTCACCGGGATTTGATCCCTGGGCCGTCCAGTCCATAGTTTATACCAGGCAGTATGTGACTGATGTGTTTACTTATACTCTGTGGTACCATACTAACTCTTGAGCTTCTTTCTACAGGAAAAAGCTTTGGAATTTCATCCCATTGGTTTGGAAAAGTGGGGCATACTGCCATTCTTAACACTAATGAAAGTGTCTTTCAACATGATAATCTGAGTTTGTAAGTTGACTGTGGAATGTACCTCAGATTATTTGTGACTAGCTGACTGGTGGATTAGAGGAAAACATTTTAGTCTAGTGGGACGTGATAAGAGAAAAGGGCGAGGGCATACATGTGTATGTGTCCCTGCCTGTGAACACACACACACACACACAGGGAAATATATGTATATATTTCCCTGTAATTCTTTGCTGGTGCTACAGTGTGGGTCAAATTGGTCTTCCCCAGATCATTCCTTCTGTTTGCAGTTAGTCATTTCCATGATCTTGGAACCACTCCAGTTTTGGTATCCGCTCACCACTTTGCCCTTTGTTTTGTTAAAAGTCAGTTTTTCAGAAGTGGTCACACACACTATCCTGGTAATGTGTCTATCCCATATCACCAGAATACCTTCAATTATCTTGAAGGTATTTGGGTAATTAAAAGCAGAATGTGATTTCTAGCTATTGAAAATTCTCAATTCTTGGTTCTCATACACTGGCTTTGTTGTTAGGGTGTCACAAATTTATAGTAGACTCAACAATTCTTGCCAAGACAGAAGTAAAAAATGACTTTGACACTTTGGCCCAAAAACTGTTTCACAAACATTTACCAAACATGCAAGGGTACAATGCAGCTCCTTTGCAAATGTCACCTACACAATATAAATCAATTTTTTTTTTACTCTAGGTGCAGGAAATAAAAAATGTATATGTGCTGTTTACCACAGACCCTGTCTTTATCCTGCTTATCAAAAAACTTGAAGTATAAGGTTACAAATCAGGCAAGATACCGGGTAATACCCAGGCCTTGTGATAGCCCTGCCTTGGTAGCTCTTCATCTGTGGTTCTTACTGATGAAGGAGGTGGCCATGGATCAGAGTTACAGCTGGGCAAAACAGGGCTTTACTCATGTCCAGTTTGTTCTTGCAGAGCTACTGAGCAAAGAAGGCATGGAGTGAATTCCCATAAATGAGATTGTGATGTTCTCAGAGTGGCACTGGAGAAGCCTCCAGTCTTCTGGGATTTGATGCCACATAAATTGATAACTTTTAATAATGAATTGGAGGAGCTTCCTGCCTCGCTGTTTACTCTATGTACGGTGAAACCTGGATCTTACATATCTGAAGGGAATTGAAAGTGAATGTAAAATCAAGGAAATGGAAATTTTAGTAGCTATTGAAATTAAAGAGACTGTATTGATAGTGTATCACATTAAAAACATAATCTAATTCACTTTATCTAAATGTCTGTTACCCATTAAAGTTGCTGCTGCTGAATGCTGTACAATGTTACTCTCACACTCACGGAGGCCACATATTATTCACGCTGTCTCTTACAGCCCAGGCATTATCTGCAAACACCCACACTGGTGGGTCCAATGGTGAGGCAGCTATGTATTTTGCAGTCAGACATGTGCGAATGGGTGAGAAGAAAAGAACTTGGACAACTTCGAGAAATGGAGGGGAATGTGGAAGGCTGAATATGTATAATGGGAAAATTGGAGATGAGCTGTATAACATGTGAAGTAACGTACAGTTTTGTACATGAATTTTAAAACCATATTTTAATTATTACACTTTAAGGCATGCAACACAGAAACAATGTTCTAGAATGTGTTCACTTCAGAACCTGCTGTCTCATATACTCCCATACAAACAGTGCACCAGTCACATGCACATTGAGGGAACGGACAACTCCCTGCTGAGGAATCTCTACACAAACATCCAGAAGTGGTATGAGATCTGGTGGGATACCTTCCTTCTCATTGCTGGAAAGAATAACAGGAACCAGATTAGAATTTAAACTGGTATATTGCTCGAAAAGTTCAGGGTATTGATTTCATATTATGGTCTGTGAGAATAAAACGCCGTCCACAGCTGACCTTGACTAAATTCCTACATTTGGAGCATAAGTTATAGTTTATAGCCTCCTATGAATGAGAGATATACTGATGCAACAAATCACACTACTTTAGTTACTGACTTGCTCCTGCCAAGAGGCAGATTGCTACAATGCTTGTGGTACACAATAAAGTGTAGTTGTGACAGCTGACAACTAATATTTGAGAAAATAAATGTCCAAAACAAATTCTTGCTTAAAACCAACAATTTGCACAATACACTTGAAACATTAAAATCACCTTTTTAGTTTCACATTAAAATAGATTTATATTCCTCCTACATGTTTCGATCCCCATACGGGATCATCCTCAGGGAGTATGCACTATATCATGAGTGAAGTTACTAAACAAGTTATTTTTATAGGTTATCTGGTAGCATGCGTATTCAGGTAATGCCTATGGAGTCTGGCTTATGCTTATCACCCACTATGGCTGCCTTAGTAGTGTCCTTGGTCGCCAGTGTGGTTATGAAAGTCCAAAATAAATGTTTAACAAATGAGATTCAAGTGCCTGCTGCTACTTCAAGAAAAGTCTACTTGACAATAACCTTCATGAGATCAACAGGAATCACCATTTCATACCATCTCCTTGAAGTGGAGCAGCAAGCCTTTCTTGGTTGTGTGTACTTGCTACAGCACCACTATCATCATTCTCTGGAAATATGAACTTCCATGTATTTCCATGTTATCAAAGAAACAATACTCTGTTATCAGTTCCATTACTGTCTTCAATTATCCAAGCATAATGCACTTCATCCTTCTTGGTGACAATCTGCGCCAAAATAAGATAACTTTTATGGGCTTGGTTAACATGTACCAACTGTTTAGGTCCAGCCTGCTGTCCTTGAGATTCTGTATCATCAGACTTCAATGCAGCTCCCAAACCACAGTAAGAATCATCACATGATAATACTCTTTTCATATTCTTATAGATCCAAGCTCTAGTCAGCTGTAAAGCCAATTTTCGGTCTTTTTCTTTTTTCTTTCTTTTTTTTTTTTTTGTTAACAGTCTGTTTTTTTTTTTTGTTTTTCATTAG
>Ga0123353_10011377_pt1 | contig 12531 bp, 11 predicted proteins | sample TergutLab28metaG_3_FD_92763 | JGI IMG/M metagenome (GOLD analysis project Ga0123353, IMG submission 92763) | Labiotermes labralis P3 segment gut microbial communities from Petit-Saut dam, French Guiana - Lab288 P3 | ecosystem: Host-associated > Arthropoda: Insects > Digestive system > Gut ... | reverse complement strand
CCGAAATATCAATAATGTAATTTTGATCGATAATCACAAAAGTTTCAAGATTCGGGAAATATTTGATGTCGTTTAGATTTTTTAGAACGTCCGTTTTGGTTACAATAAACTCCTTAACTTTCAAACAATCCGAAATCGTCAATTTCTTGTTTGTTTTAATACCCAAGTATTCGCGGATATAATCTTCAACCGCTTTGTTTTCAAATTCAACTTGTTTTGAAGTGATTGAGAAATCCACGTCCGCGGCAAATACGGGAATGGATATTGACATGAACATTAAAATGGCTAATACTACTGCTATGAATTTTTTTAACATAATTTTTATCCTCCATTATTTATATTGTTGCGTCTGGTATTATATCCTTTTACTTGATATTTTCTAATAATTTTAACAACATTTGTTATTTCCTGACGGCTTACAAAACGGTTTTTGTTTAAATCATGAAGGAAAGGGAGCAGCTTGTCCGCTTTTAGTAACATATCTTCACGGAATTTAAATTTAACCCTCTTGTCTGTGAATACGACGATATTATGAACGGGTATATTCGGCAGTTCTTCGCGGATAAGGATATTTTTAACCGCCTTGATATGGCTTACGTTTTGCTCAAATGGGTTTTGAAACATAAAAACGTTATTATTATAAAATTGGTTCCAGTCGCCTTTTATCGGATTTTCAATAAAACCTTTGATGCCTTTTACTTCGATTACGCAGATACCGCCTTTACAAACGAAAATAATATCCGTTTCGACTGTGCGGTCTCCGTAACGGTCATCAGGGAAATAAACATTTCGAAAAATATATTTTTTACGGTATGTTGTACACATCAGGTCATAAACAAAATGGTCGCTTTGTTTACCATATTTTAGTATTCGCTCCGCGTTTATGGTTGCCCGTATTTTTAAAACTAAATACAATAATAGCGAAACGCAGCCGATTATCGTTAATATGACAAGTATTACTCTAAATATTTCCATTGTTTCAAACTCCTATCAAAAAATTATAACAGGCGTCAACAACACCTGCCATAATACTGATATTAATTAAAATGCTTCATCCTCATTGTTGTTAATTTCAGATAAATAATTTACGACGTCGCCTACGGATATGAATTTGTGGATGTCGTCGTCTTTTATTTCAATATCAAATCTTTCTTCGCACAATAAAACCAAATCAGCCAGTTCCAATGAATTGATTCCCAGATCATTGATAAGTTCAGATTCCATTGTTATTTCGTCGGGGTCGATCTGCAAATCCTCAACGAGTATTTTTTTAATTGTTTCAAACATAATATGTCCTCCAAATTTTGTATAAATTTTATATTTTGTATCTTTTTATTTTTTTAGACGTGGTTTTTTCAAATTCAATTTCCCGTATTTCGATTTCTCTGACCTGCTTGAATACAGGCAGTTTTTTGTTTATTTCGTTGACTTCCGATTTAATGATATCGTAAATCTCTTCCGGCGATTTTCCGGCTAACGCCTCATTTTCGTAATCAGGATGGATTATTGCGGTTATTACGATATCGTTGTTTTCGTTGGAACGCCCCACGATTATGCTTTCTTTAATTAAGGGACACCGCGATAAATATTCTTCGATTTCTTCAGGGTAAATGTTCTTGCCGTTGCTCAAAATGATAATATTCTTTTTTCTGCCGGTAATATATAGAAACCCGTCTTCGTCAACGTAACCGATGTCGCCTGTCCTGAACCAGCCGTCGTCCGTAAACGCGTCTATTGTCGCCGCTTCGTTTTTATAATAGCCGGACGTAACATTTTCACCTTTTACGCAAATCTCGCCTGTTATTTCATCAGGCTTTTTATCGATTTTAACTTCACATTGCTCAACTATCGGACCCACCGATTTCATTCGGTTTTTATTTATTCCGTTGACCGCGACAAGCGGGGAACATTCGGTTATACCGTAGCCTTCGAGAATAATTATTCCGAAAAGATAAAAATCTTTTATAATCTGAGGACTGACCGGGGCTCCGCCGCATATGATGCTCGTCAAATTTCCGCCGAACGCATCGGTGATCTGACCGAACAATTTTTTTCGCAAGTCGATTCCCATCGTTAATAATCCTTCGCATAGTTTCATAGCCAATTCGACTTTTGTCCGCATACCTTTTTTATCGATTTCACTCCAGATTTTTTTATGCATCGTCTCAGCGAATAACGGCACAAGCACGAGTGAATTCGGTTTGAATGAAGCTATGTTTTTTGCGACATTTTTTAAGCTGTCGTTTATAAAAGTTGTAGTGCCTAAATTAGTCGTAGCGAGATGACTGCATAACATTTCATACGAATGATGTATAGGCAGCACGGAAACGAAAGTGCTTGTGTAATCGTAAGGCGTAGCCTTACAAGCGTCATTAGTATTACTGGTTAGATTATGCTGTGATAACATAACGCCCTTGCTTGTCCCGGTAGTTCCCGAAGTGAAAAGCAACGAACACATCTTTTTCATATCCAATTCAATATCGAGATATTTTCGGTTGCCGTGTTCAAGAGATATTTTACCCATTTCAAATAAATCGCCTATCGGCTTTACTTTCGGATTCGTTAAATCTTCAGTGGCCGGATAAAACGGAATAAAGTATTGCACATTCGGGACTTTTTCCGCGAATTTGATTAATTTTTTATTAAACGATTCAGTATACGCGATAGCGGACGCTTCGCTGATATTGATAAAATTAATTATTTCGTCTTCTGTAATTTCTTTATCAAGCGGTATAATGATGCCGTTACCGTTTACGACGGTTAAATACGTAACCGCGTAATATGGGTGGGTTTCGCCTATAACCGCAACGTTTTTACCCAACAAACCAATTTCTGCGAACGCCGTCCCCAATCGGTTCATATAAGTCAGCCTGTCATTATAAGTAAAAGTTTTTTCACCTTTATCCTCTTTGTAAATGTATAAAGCTTTATCGCCGAATTCCTCTGCGCTGCTATAAACTAAATGGCGTAAATCATTAATAATTGTCTGCGGTTTTAGTCGGGTCAATTTACTTCTCAATTTTTCAAACCTCCTATATAATTATAAATATATATTTATAATTATATAGGTTTTTATTTACTTTGTCAAGTAATTTTATATTTAAAAAACTGTTTACAAATTTTTATATTTATGTTATAATATATTTATAAATAATTTTTTACGGAGTGTGCAATAAAAATGAAAACTTGTGTAAGCAGTTATAGTTTTGGTTCATATATAAGTCAGGAAAACCCCGGTATAATTGGGGTAATCGATAAAGTAAAGGAAATGGGCTTTGACGGCATAGAATTCTGTATCGGCGATTGGGCTAACAATTACGATATAGAAACGGCGAGACGGTTGAATGAATACGTTAAAAAAGCAGGGCTTGATTTGGTTTCTATGACCACGGGAGCTGATTTTATAAATGGTTCAAACGGGAATTTGAAAGATGAAATAGAAAAATTATATAAAGCCGTCGATTTTGCGGCTATGTTAGGCGTAAAAAATATGCGCCACGACGCTTCAAACGGTATACGCGGACGGCATTATTCGATCGGTTTCGACGACGCCCTGCCTATAATCGTGGAAGGCTGCAGGGAAGTCACAAAATACGCGGAACAAAAAGGCGTAGGAACTATGGTCGAAAACCACGGATTTTTTATGCAGGGTTCGTACAGACATGAAAAGTTGATAAACGCCGTAGCGCATCCGAATTTCGGTGCTCTCGTCGATATCGGCAATTACATGTGTTCCGATGAAGATCCCGCGTTTGCCGCGGGAGTGATGGCTCCGTATACGTTTCATGTGCATGTAAAAGACTTCCATTTTAAACCGGGTACGGAAGTTTATCCGGGATCAGGCTGGTTTATGTCAAGGGCGGGCAATTATTTAAGGGGGGCGATCGTAGGGCACGGAGAAGCTCACGTTGCGCAGAGTTTGCGCGCTTTACGAAATAACGGTTATAACGGACACGTATCGATAGAGTTCGAGGGAATGGAAGATAATCTGCTTGGAATTAGAATCGGGTTGGAAAATATTAAAAGATTTATAGTATAATATCGAAAGGATAAATATAATATGAAAGAAGTATTTGTAACCGGTCACACATTACCGGAAGCGTATCATAAAGCGATCATGGCATTGTACGAGGAAGGGGACGTCCTCTCCTGCAACGACTGGAATCAGAAACAGAAGGAAGTTTCAATGACGTTCGTAGTCGAAAATCCGTTGGCGGAACCGATGATAACCAAACTGTATATCGGCGGATTCCGCGAATTGCAGCAATATGTTATGGAAGTGCTGGACGGTATTTTGGATTTCAAAATCGGCGACGGATTATGCTGGGAGTACACCTACCACGACCGGCTCGTCAATTACGACGGCTTCAATCAGGTGGAGTTTATTATAAACGAGCTCAAGCGCAATAACGATTCGCGCCGCGCTGTCGCTATCATCCGCGACAACAAAGTTGACCCGTTCAACACCGACCCGGCTTGCTTACAGCACATGCAATTCTTTATCCGCGACGGAAAACTCCATTGTAAAGTGTTGATGCGCAGCAATGACGCAGTTGAGGCGAGCTACATGAATGCGTTCGCGTTTATCATGCTGCAAAAGTCCATCGCTGATAGACTGGGCGTGGAAATGGGCAACTATACCCACCGCGCGAACAGTTATCATTGCTACGAGAAGGATTTCAACCTGCTTGAGCAATACGTGAAGGGAATTAAAAACAATCCGATCGAGGATATAACTTACTGTTACGAGGGCGATTATCAGGAATTGATGGAGGAAAGCCTTCCGGAAATCAACAATCTCGTACAAACATTAAAGGATGAAATGAAAGAACGCTTATAAGCGTTCTTTTTTGGAAAGGAATGATTAAATTGAAAAATATTATACATATATTCGGCGCGTCCGGCTCAGGAACGACGACATTAAGCAGAGCAATCAGCGAAACATGGGGACATACGCATTTCGATTCGGATGATTATTTTTGGCTGCCTACGGATCCGATGTACACAACCAAGCGAGAAAGTTCAGAAAGGCAGAAGTTATTGTCAACCGATATTGCAAAGGCAAATAAATGCGTAATTACCGGTTCGCTATGCGGTTGGGGAGATATTTTTATTCCGATTTTTGAACTTGTAATCTTTGTAGATACGCCAACTGAAATAAGAATCGAACGTTTGAAAGAACGCGAAAGATTACAATTCGGCGACCGTATTTTACCGGGCGGCGATATGTACGAAAATCATAACGAATTTATCGAATGGGCGGCGAGGTATGATACCGTGGGATTTGAACAGCGCAGCCGTGTGGTGCACATTGAATGGTTGAAAACTGTAACTTGTCTGGTTATTAATGTAGACGGTTCAAAACCATTGAAAAATATAATAAAATTGATAGGAGATTGTATTTAATGAACACACAAAAATTTGACGGAATGGGCAAGATTTACTCGCAGTTCCGACCGTCGTATCCGCAAAGTTTTATCGATTATTTATATTCCGAAGTTGGAATAAACAAAAAAAGCGTCATCGCCGACGTCGGTTCCGGTACGGGAATATTGACGCGGTTATTAATCGAACGCGGCAACAAAGTTTACGCCGTCGAGCCGAACGACGACATGCGGAAAATCGCGGAAGAAACTTTAAGTAATTTCGTTTCTGTTAAAGGGGAGGCGAAAGATACTACTCTTGAAGCTAACAGTATAGATTTTATCACGGTCGCGCAGGCGTTCCATTGGTTCGGCAGGGAAGAGTTCAAAGCCGAGTGTAAACGTATTCTGAAACCGCACGGCAAAGTCATTTTAGTATGGAACAGCCGCGACGAGAACAGCGGATTGGTGCAGGAAAACGATTTGATCCACATGAAATACTGCCCTCTTTTTAAAGGTTTTTCCGGCGGTATGCGCGGTGCGACGGGTAAAGACGACAATAGTTACAGCGATTTTTTCGATGGTGAATACGAATCGAAAGTATTCAACAACGATTTAAAGTTTGGGGAACAAGGTTTCATAGGGCGTAATCTCTCCGCTTCCTATTCGCTCAAAGAAGGTGAAGAAAATTATAGCGAATATATCATTGAATTGAAAACGTTATTTGCGAAATATTGCCGGAATAGTTTTGTTGTCATGCCGAATTTTACGCGCAGTTACGTTGGTGTTGTGTAATAATTGAGAGCGATACCGAATATAGATTATAGATTATATATTATAAATTATAAATTATAAATAATGTTTTAAATTTTTTTCTTACTTGGTCTTAAAGTTTTAACCATTAAACATGAAATCGCAAGTCCCATCAAAATTACAAATATTGAACAATCGTCGGTTTGCGGTGAAGTAACTGCCGGTGTGGTTGGTGCGACTGTAGCGGGCGTTTCTTCAACTTCTTCAACAATCACTTCGATTACCTGTTCATTGAATATGACTGTTCCCATGTTCGCAGAATATTGCCATGATTGCTCGCCTAACGCGCCGTCGCTGTCTTTCCACATCATGATGCTTTCGCGCTCCTGATTTCCTATGGCGTTGTTTATGAATATCTCCAAGCCGATCTTGTCGCCCGGTTTATATTGCTTGTATATCAACGGTATCTGCGCCTCGATTACATAACCTCCGTCTACGATTTTACAGAATGTTTTGGTTTTTGAAACATATTCGTCCAATCCGTAAATCGTCGGACCTTCGGGTGCAAAATGAGTAGTTTCGTTAGCGATAGGGGATACGTTGAAATAACCCGCGTATCTGTCGCCTTCGGGTAAGTCTCTGAAACTTACTTCAGGTTCTCTTATGTACGCAAAATCCAACATTATGCCGACAGCGTCCTGATTCCATAGACCGTCTTTTAATTCTGAATCTATTATAGCATCTTTTACCTCGATGTAAAGATATAGGAACTCACCGTCCCAGAGAGTCCATACTTTACCGGTGGCTGCCTGATTAGCCGGAAAATCTATATACCGTTCCGGCGGATCTTTAACTTCAAACATATTAGCTTTGTCCCAAATAGCGTCTCTAACTCCATCGATTACAGGCGTTCCCCATTCGGCGTATGTAACCGCGTCGTGAGCTGAAACCGGCAGTATCGATAAAGATATTGCCAAAAGGCATATAAGTGATACAAATATTAATTTCTTCATTTTTTCTCCTTCAATTTTATTAATCCGGTATCACTTTCACTTATTACACGCTTATATTGTACCATATTTTATAATAAAAATCAAGCCTAAATTTTTATATTGACAAATTAATATCATTCATCATTGCATGGGCGAGATCGAATTGCCGGAAGTAAATTATCAAAATTCCCTGCGGTTATGATAGCGATACGCACAAGATATGGCGTGGATGTTGTGTGCTTCCCAAAGGTAAAAACGGCGTAAATGCGAAATGTCATCATAGGACTTCAAATCCTACAAGGGCACCCTGACTGGTTGCTTGAGATGCGTCGTAAACGTTTCGATGAGCGTTGGAAACAGAATTAATTCTTTTTGATTCAAATGATTGACTTTGTATAAAAACTTTGATAAAATAATTATAATCAAAATCTAACAGGGAGGTAAAAAACGATGGGCGACAAATACGAACTACGGTTGTACGATAATCCCCTACTATCGTTCGAATTATTGAGCGATACTGCCGTCGGTTATTCTGTGAAAATAACCGAAATCAACGAACCGCAGGCATTACTTCCTCTTGATATGACGCTTGATAGTGAGGGAGTTTTGAGATGGCTCGAACGCAGAGTAATTCCAAAAAACAGGACTTTCGCAGATGAAATTCTGCGTACTTTCGGTTTAACTATAGGAAACACAAAAGGAATCATCGACGTATGCAAAGGCTTGTCGTTGAATGACAGTTACTGGGTAATACCGGAAGGTTTTGGGGGGGAATTCGCGGACTATAATCTTTACGAAAATAGATTTTCAGAGATACTCTCGCTCGTTGCATATACCGGAGTGACGCAGAGTGACGCGGCGTTTTCAACCTCACCGGAACTAACTACCAGCGGTATGCTGCCCAAGGCATGGCGTTATATTGATGGCGAAGGCATATATTTATATAAAGGTGGAACATCATCAGGGGCGGCAAACGCGGGCAGGGAGCCTTACAGCGAATATTACGCAAGCCAGATCGCAAAAATAATGGAATTAGATGCGGTGCATTACGATTTAGAAAACTGGAAAGGCATACTCGCATCAAAATGTAGATTATTTACAGATATAAATACAGCCTTTGTACCAATAGGTCGAATTGTGCAATCGGGCGGACTTGCCGCTGTAATAAAATATTATGACGAACTTGGCGGCAAATATGCTGATAGCATTCGCGATATGCTTGTGTTCGACGCTCTGATATATAATGAAGACAGGCATTTCGGCAATTTCGGGCTGCTCCGCGACAATCACAGCGGCGAAATAATCGCGCCCGCTCCTATTTTTGACAATGGATTGTCATTGTTCAACTATGCTATGCCTAACGATTATGCAAACTTAGACGAATACGCCAAAACACGGTATCCGGCATATGGAGGTACGACATTTGAAGGTATTTGCCAATCGTTTATTACCTCGCGTCAAATCGGGAAACTGCGGAAGATATTGAATTTTACTTTTACCCGCCATCCGAAACTAAACTTGCCGGAGGAACGTCTTATCGCTATCGAAAGACATTTACGTAAAAGAGCATCACACCTCATTAATCTGTAAAGGATTTATATAGATTAAAAATTTACCCGAAAGGAGTGATTTAAATTGAACGCGATAATATACGCGAGGTCCAATTCGCACCAACAGAACGAACAATCTATCGAGGGACAACTCAAAGTCTGCCGGAGAGAAAACTTTTATTGATTATAAGTGCGACAAGTGCAGGCTTGTTGCAGATGAGGTGTCAACTTAAACTATGAACATACCAATTACCGTAAATCAAACAGAATTGCTCGACGTGCTGCTCAATGTGGCCGTCACACGCCCCGTTTTTATCTGGGGCGCACCGGGAATCGGAAAATCATCCATCGTGGAGAGTTTTGCGAAATCCATCGGTTTGCCCTGTGTGTCCATGCTGGGCAGTCAACTGGCTCCCGAAGATATTATCGGTGTACCGCAGATCCTTGATGGCAAAAGTGTATTTTGCCCGCCCCGCATGATTGCGCGGGATAAGCCTTATTGCTTATTTTTAGATGAGCTTAACGCTTGTTCTCAAGAGGTTCAAAAGGCGTTTTACAGCCTTATCCATGACCGGCGGATTGGCGAATATTTTTTGCCGGAAGGGTCTATTATTATCGGCGCGGGCAACCGAGCGCAGGACAATGCTATCGTCAAGCCGATGTCGTCGGCGCTGATTAACCGCATGTTCCATGTCGAGCTGATCGCTTCCCACCGGGATTGGCTTGAATGGGCCGGACAGAACGGTATCCATCCTCATATTATCGAATACATAGGACTGCGTCCCGACCACCTTTGGAGACAGCCGCCAAAAACCGAGGAACCATTTTCCTCACCGCGTTCGTGGCATATGCTTTCCGACGCCATGATTAGCTATGGAAATAATATCACCGATAAACAACTGGAAATATTAGCGTCCGGCTGTTTATCTCCCCACCACGCGACGCAGTTTCGCGCGTTTATCAAGCAAATCCGTAACCGTTACGCACTATCCGCTATTATTAACGGCGATCAGAAGTGGCCGAACAAGCCAGAGGACAGGGACGCGCTCTATTTTCTCGCCCAGAGCTTCAAAGCGCAGCTTATCAAGGAACTGCCGCTTGATAAAAATAATCTTTCCGGCGCGTCGCAAGATTTGGCGTTTAACGCAAAATCGCTGATGAAGGATTTGGCGAATATCAGTTTGGAAATCGCCCAGATGACGGTATCCACGGAAGAGGACAGCGCTTTGCCCGACTGGTTCGTGGTAGAGGTCATACGGGACTTGCCCAGATTGGCGGCGAAAAAATAATGTCGAAAACGAAACAGCGTAAAAAAGAACAGAACGACATCGCCACACAAAAATTTAAGGCGGGATGCCAAATGGTGAATAGCCATCCGCTGTTTTACGCATTGTGGAAGGAAGTCAGTGTTCGGCGGGACGAAAACAATAAATACCCTGAAAACGGATTGTGCTTTACCACAAGCGACGGGTATATCCTTTGTAATCCCAAACGTCGGGCCGAGTCGGAACAGTGGGCGCGCGCGCTGGCTCATTGCCTGCTTCATCTTGGCATGGAGCATTTTAAGGAAAAAGAACAGCCGATTTTGTGGAACATGGCCTGCGATTGCGTGGTTGAAAAATTTTTGACCGATTTGAAATTCGGCGCGTCATTGCATGATGATTTTTTCCCCGCCGGTATCAATGACGAGGAACGGCTATACCACCGGTTGACGGAATCGCCCGATAAAGGAGAATACGCCGGTTTCGGCACGGCGGGGGTATCCGTGCCGGATATGTTGTTTGAAGAAAAAACACGGTATCGTTATTATGGCAAACCGCCGCAGTGGACAAAACTGTTTGCGACGGGGCTGTCCGCCGCAGTCCGCAGCGCGGTTCGCGTGGCCTCCGGTGAGCAGGAAGCGATTTCCACTGACCCGAACGAATCGGTAAACAGCGCGGCAATCCGTGCCAAACAGTGGTTTATTTCAAGTTATCCGCTACTGGGAGCTATTGCCGCCAATTTCAAGCTCATTGAAGACTTTTCTATATGCCAGCGTATGGAGATCACCATCGCGGCGGTGTCTCCCTCTCTGTCGGAAATATACATCAATCCCGCGTTTCACCTGGATGAGGAAGAAATCAGATTTGTAATGGCGCATGAGTTTCTTCACGCCGCCCTGCGCCACGATGCCCGGCATGAGTGGCGAGATGCCTATCTTTGGAATATTGCCTGCGACTATGTAATCAATCAATGGCTGACTGAAATGGGTATCGGCGAACGCCCTAACGGACTGTTATATGATGAGCAGTTAAAAGGCTTGAATGCCGAAGCGATTTATGACCGTATCGTTACCGATATGCGTACTTATTATGACCGTATCGTTACCGATATGCGTACTTATCGCAAACTCGCTACTCTGCGCGGCGTCGGGTTGGGTGATATTTTGCCCGGTGAACGCGGTCCCTCCGCCGATATGGATTTGGACGCTTTTTATCGCCGTGCGTTGGCGCAGGGGCTTTCATACCATCAGGAACAAGGACGCGGATATTTACCGGAGGGGTTGATTGAAGAAATCCGGGCGTTGTCCCACCCGCCCATTCCGTGGGATGTGGAACTTGCCCGCTGGTTTGATGAACATTTTACTCCGATTGAAAAGATTCGCTCTTATGCCCGACCCAGCCGCCGACAATCCTCCACGCCCGATATTCCGCGTCCGAATTGGATTATCTCTCAGGCGGCGTTGGACGGCAGGACCTTTGGTGTTGTGCTGGATACATCCGGGTCGATGGAGCGGGGACTGCTGGCAACGGCACTCGGCGCTATCGCCAGCTACAGCGCCGTGCGGGACGTACCTGCGGCAAGGGTGGTATTCTGTGACGCTGAGGCTTACGACGCGGGTTATATGAAGCCGGAAGACATCGCCGGAACCGTGAAAGTGAAAGGTCGCGGCGGCACAATTCTTCAACCGGGCATTGATTTATTGGTAAAATCGGAAGACTTTCCGAAAGAAGCGCCACTTTTAATTATAACCGATGGTTATTGCGATAAAGTGATCCTGCATGGCAGAGAACACGCATTTTTGGTGCCGCAGGGCGCGAATCTCCCTTTTATGCCAAAGGGGAAAGTATTCAGAATGAGGTGAAAACATTCGCAGGAATGATAGCATGCTTATTCTATCATAAATATATTATCTCCTATCAACAGTGTTTAGATTTATCAATAAATATTATAAGGATTTGTCGGTTCAAATATCACTTCGGAGAACAACGCCGGTTTATATCCGTTTTTCGCCGCCCATTCGCAGGCTGTCAATATTATCTCCGCGTATTCCGGTATGTACGCCCTGTAATCGCTGTAAAAATACTGTTCATGGATAAGCAGTTCCAGAAATCCGGCTTTATGCGGATTTAATTTGATTCTTTCGAGCTCCGGAACAACTTGCTCAAGTTTGAGCGTATTCAATACTGCGTCAACTTTCGCGCATATTACGTCCTCTTCCGTATCTACCCAGAAATCGCGGTCGCAGAAACTTTTTATAACTTCAGGCGGATAATAAAGCGAAACTAAAGGTTCGCCTGTTTTTTCATCAAAGTCAAAGTATGCGTCAATGGCTTTATAACCGTTTTCCCTTAACGCGCGGACGCCAGCTATAGTTGATTCTCCCCAGTGCAGCGTAGTAACGGGAGTGAATACTTCTTCACCCATAAAACGTTTCATTTCATCGTGTATCAATTTGATATCGGCGTCCATGCGTTCGTAGGTCGTATCGATGTAAGGTTTATCGGGATCGTTCGAACGGGCGTGGAACGAGAATTTCAACCAATCGGAATTCGCTATGAATTCCGGTTTGAATTTATCCGGCATCATTGTGATGTTGAAATATTCTTTATG
>Ga0123353_10011376_pt1 | contig 12531 bp, 12 predicted proteins | sample TergutLab28metaG_3_FD_92763 | JGI IMG/M metagenome (GOLD analysis project Ga0123353, IMG submission 92763) | Labiotermes labralis P3 segment gut microbial communities from Petit-Saut dam, French Guiana - Lab288 P3 | ecosystem: Host-associated > Arthropoda: Insects > Digestive system > Gut ... | reverse complement strand
TTCCGTGAAGGGGGAACGGACATCTCCGCCCTTAAATTGCGGATAGCGCGTATGACGTCAATCACGCGCGACGTCCTCCGCGATTGTTCCGGCGCCGAAAACGCTTCGTTATACGCTGGCCAGGCGTCGATCATGATACTCTCTTTTACACCGGTGGCCGCCATGGCGGCGGACAGGCCGCCTGCGGCGGAGGCGCCGGCGCCGCGGAGCGCATACTGCGACAACGACCGGTAAATTTCCTCCGTAATAAAGGGCATAAACGGATGCAGGAGTTTCAGGCTCTGCGTCAACACATACCGCAGGACCAGCAGCGCCGCGCCCTTACCGGTTCCGGACGACAACCTGGGTTTGACAAACTCGATATACCAGTCGCAAAACACATCCCAAATAAAATCATATATCTTTTGCAACGCGATGCCGAGTTCAAATTTTTCCAGGTTTTCGTTGACGTCGCGTACATGCTCGTTTAACCCCGACAGTATCCAGCGATCCACGGACGTCAAATCCCCGTCGTCCGCATCGAGTCCGTCCCCGGCTTCAGACAGATGGGTTAACACAAACCGCGAGGCGTTCCACAGTTTGTTCGCGAAATTACGCGCGGCTTTGACTTTATCCTCGGAAAAGCGCAGATCGTTCCCGGGCGCGTTCCCGATCGACAGCGCGAACCGCAGCGCGTCGGCGCCGTAATTGTCGACGATCTCCAGCGGATCAATCCCGTTCCCGAGCGATTTGCTCATCTTGCGGCCCTGATCGTCGCGGAGCATTCCGTGTATATATACATATTTAAATGGCTCGACGCCCGTGTGGCGCACGCCGGAAAAAATCATCCTTGCGACCCAGAAAAATATTATGTCGTAGCCTGTCACCAGCACGTCAGTCGGATAAAAATATTCGAGTTCGGCGGTCTTCTCCGGCCAGCCCATGGTCGAAAACGGCCACAACGCCGACGAAAACCAGGTGTCCAGGACGTCTTCGTCCTGCCTGAGCGCCCCGCCGCACTTCGCGCACACGCCGGATTCCGGCGCCCGATCCGTCACCGTCACGTCGCCGCACGCGTCGCAGTAATATGCCGGAATCCTGTGCCCCCACCAAAGCTGGCGTGATATACACCAATCCTGGATATTTTCCATCCAGTTATAGTATATTTTTGAAAAACGATCGGGCACAAAGGACGTCCTGCCCTCTTTGACGACGTCGATCGCCGGCGCCGCGAGCGGCGCCATCCTGACAAACCACTGCGAGGATATGACCGGTTCAATGACGGTGCCGCACCGGCTGCACTCCCCGACGTTGTGTACGATCGACTCGGTTTTATCAATCAGCCCCAGCGCCTTTAAGTCGTCCAATATCGCGGCGCGCGCCGCCTCGCGTGTTAGCCCCGCGTACGCGCCGGCGTTTTCGTTCATCATCGCCGCGTCGTCGATGACGCGTATCTGTTCGAGCCCGTGCCTGAGCCCGATCTCAAAATCGTTGGGATCGTGGGCGGGCGTAATTTTTACGGCGCCGCTGCCCAACGCGCCGTCCACATACGCGTCCGCGACGATCGGCAGTTCCCGGTCCATCAAAGGCAAAATCGCGTTCCTGCCGACATATCCCGTATACCTCGGGTCGTCCGGATTGACGGCGACGGCGGTATCGCCGAGCATCGTCTCGGGCCGCGTGGTGGCGACCACTATGTAGTCGCCCTGCGTGTCGGCGATGGGATAGCGTATATAATAAAAAAAGTCGTCCCGTTCCCTGTATTCGACTTCTATATCAGAAATCGACGTCTTGCAGCCGGGGCACCAGTTTATAATCCTCTCGCCTTTGTATATCAAGCCGTCATCGTACAACCGGACAAACACGCGCAGCACGGCGGCGGACAGCCCCTCGTCCATCGTGAAACGTTCGCGCTCCCAGTCGCAGGAACATCCGAGCCGCTTGAGCTGCTCGACAATCCTGCCGCCGTACAGCTTCCTCCACTCCCACGCGCGCCTCAGGAATTCTTCCCTGCCCAGTTCCTCCTTTGACGTCCCCTCGGCCTCGAGCGCTTCGACGATTTTTGCCTCCGTCGCTATGCTCGCGTGGTCGGTGCCCGGCATCCACAGGGCGCAATAGCCCTGCATCCTGCGCCACCGGATGAGGATATCCTGAATCGTATTGTCGAGCGCGTGCCCCATGTGCAGTTGGCCCGTGATATTGGGCGGAGGTATGACTATCGTAAAAGGGGTTTTGCCTTTATCGGGCTCAGCGTGAAAATACCCGCGCGCAAGCCATTCGTTGTATATCCTGTCCTCCACGTCGAGTGGGGCGTATATCTTATCAAGCATAAATGCGTCCTGTCCTTATCCGGGAACCGTCCCCTTGCTTTCCGTTATTGTGTTAATTCTACCAGCTTTTACCCCAAAACAAAAGCCCGCTCTAAAATAGCGGGCACGAACACAAGGGGACGGTTCTCCTGTGTTACCTACGTTAACACAGGAGAACCGTCCCCTATGTTGCTTGACGTATATTTGCTCGAAATACCGGAATGGATATATAATGCAGCATTTACGCCACCAACTCCGTTTTCTTCGTCTCAATGTGGTAGCTCTTGTCGGCGACCGCTTTCATCGCGTTATAATCATGGAATACGCCGAGTATCGTCGAACCTTGTCTTTTCAATTCGGATATTAGCTTCAACACGTGCGTCTTTGATACGGGGTCAAGCGAGGCGGTCGGTTCGTCGAGAAGCACAAGCCGCGGTTTTGTAATGATACCATATATAATATTGAGTCTTTGTTTTTCGCCGCCGCTGAACGTTGACGGATACATATTCCATAGGCTTTCAGGGATCCCAACCATATTTAAAAGTATTTCAGCGCGCATAACGGCCTCGGACACGCCGGCCCCGCGATTGATAAGCGGCTCGCATAAAACGTCGATCGCTGCGATCCGCGGAATAACATGGAAAAATTGCGAAACATATCCGATTTCATTTGTACGCAGCCTGCGCATAGTTTGTAAATCGATATTCGCCAAATCGTGGGTAGTATTGCCTGCGTCAGTATAATATATATGCCCTGAAGTCGTCAGATATGTTCCGTATACGCATTTTAACAGCGAGGACTTCCCTGCGCCGCTGGGACCGATAACCGCCGTCATCTGCCCGGGTTCCACCGTAAGGTTTACCGAATCCAGGCATGTAATAATTTTTTCATCGCCCACATGCATATTAAATGTTTTTGATACATTTACAATCTTCAACATATATGTATTCTCCTTATATTAACGAATGTACAAGCGTTTGCGTAAATTTATGCTGCGGGTCCTCTAAAATTTGATCCGTAAACCCATGCTCCACAATCCGCCCGTCCAGCATGACCACAGTCCGGTCCGAGAGCATCCTGATGACAGCCAGGTCGTGGCTTACGACAATAATCGCGATATGCAATTTTTTCTGTACCATTCTGATCAAATCAAGGACCTTGGCCTGTACGGAAAGATCCAACCCTGTGGTTACTTCATCGAGCAGGAGGACCGGCGGGTTATTTGCGATAGCTTTTGATATTTGTACCCTTTGCTGCATCCCGCCGGAAAAATTTCCGGGCGATTCCTTTACCCGGCTTAACGGTATTTCCATGTGGTTCAGGAGTTCGTGCGTCCGTTCCTGCATAGATCCGACATTTCTGCGGCCCGCGGCGATAAGCTTTTGCGCGACGTTGCCTCCGCTGGAATAATTCATCAAGAGGCCTAAAACCGGGTTCTGATATACCATTCCCAACAAATTATTCCGTATAGCCCTTTGTTGTTGGCTGGACACATTGAAAATATTTACCTCCCCGTTGTGATAAGCGTCTAAATATGCCTCTCCCGAGGTAACCATGTGGTCAAAATATAACGCTTTTAATAACGTCGTTTTGCCGGATCCCGACTCTCCAACCACGCCCAATATCTCCGACGGGTATAATTCGACGGACACACCGCGTACGGCCCAAACGGATTTACAATACGGACATCGGTTTTTCGTCAAGGTTCCGGACGGATCGTTGCAATATTCGCAGCCGTCGCCGTATCTGACAGCGAGATCATTTACCTTCATTACCTGACGCATATGCTCCCCCCCTTACCGCATTTTTTTTACAAAACCCTGAATCGGAGCATTGGAAATACTTTACACCGGTATCAACGTCGAACATTTCGTCAAAATATACGCCATAGGCGCCGCATATTCTGCATTCGCGCCCCTTGACTTCCTCGATTTCAAACCCATAGTCCTCAAAATCCAGGGGGACGACGCTTGTATAAGGCGGTACCGCGTATATCATTTTTTCACGTCCCGCGCCAAATAAATACAGGCATTCGGCGTTATTGAGCTTGAGCGTGTCATATCTGGGTATGGGACTCGGGGACATGACGTATCTTTTGTCCACCATTACGGGGTAACCCGCGCCCATAGTTATTTTACCGTATCGCATAATCTGCTCATATAATGTGAGCCACGCGGCGCTGTATTCAGTGTCCGCATGCATTTGCCGCGTTTTTGCGAAACTCCTTTCGACTCTGCGTAAAGGTTCGGGATTGGGAACCTGAAGCACAAGCACCTGTCCGTCCTTCAATTTTTCCTCAGGTATCCTGTGCCTTGACTGGATTACCGTGGCCTCTTCGGCGTCGTCGGTTATTTCAACGCCGGTACACGCGCGCACGAATTTTTTTATGCTGATCGCGTTTACGCTGTCGTCGTTACCTTGATCTATGACCTTCAATATATCGGACGGCCCAATTATTGAAAGCGTTACTTGAATACCCCCGGTACCCCATCCCCTGCCAATTGGGAGCTCCCTGGAGCCGAAAGGGACCTGATAACCGGGAACCGAAATAGCCTTTATTATCGATCTGCGGATTTCCCGCTTGGAACCTTCGTCCAAAAAAGCAAAATTATAGTCATTGTTTTCCATCCGGCAACACACCCTTTTCATATACATTAGACTCAACATTATTTTCATTCCGGCGGGTTTTTTTCTCTCGGCGCGTTTTCCTGATATTATCCAGGCTGGATTGGTATGTCACATAATGCGGCAGTTTGAGGTGTGAAATAAAACCTGACATTTCCAGGGCTTCTCCGTGAAGTAAAACAAATTCTTCGTCGTTCGGGGGACTGCCCGGGTTCGGGTGGTTTAACGCCGAATCAAGTATTGACATGGCGATGGCTTTTGTCTCCTGTCGGCCAAATGCCAGCCCGTAACCTATTCCTACGCCTAATTCGTCATGTTCTTTACCGGAGCTTCCGCGGTCCCCGACAAAAGCTTCGACTTCGGTAAAAAGTATTTCGCCGACTACCATGCTTTCACTTTCTTCAAGCGGATAATTGATCTCTATTGCCATATATCCGCAGCGTAACTCTCCGATTGTAGGATGCGCGTTAAATCCGTATCCTCTCATCCCGGCATACGCTACCCCGCTGACAAAACCCGTATCGGCCCTGAAAAGCGTTTGGAGCCTTGCGCTTCGCGTAGCCGGAAACATAAATTTTTCCTGTGTAATATCTTCCGGCTCCGTGTCGTCAAAATTATGCCCGGTAATTACGCCCTCGTCGACGAGGACTTCGGAAACGCGCGAGGCCTTCATGTCTGTAGTTGCTTCGGTTGAATTTAAAGTAAATTGTTTTCTGAATGCCCGCAGATCATCTTCAGTTTCATATTTTAAATTGAAATCCAACAATCTGTGCGTATAATCATACGTAGGACCGAGTATCTGTCCGAATGGTATATCTTTAAATGCCGAGGATATCCTACGGACAAGCCGCATATTCCGGCAATCGATCACCCGGGACGTATGGGTTCTTGACAATGTCGAGCGGTAGGCGCGCATCAAAAACACCGCTTCTTCAAGACTGCCTTCACATTGTTTTAACGCTATAGCCGCATAATCCGGAGCATAAAACCCGGCTTCACACATCACCCGGTCAATCAAATGCTTCATCCTCGCTGTGACGACGTCGGTTTCAAGGCCGGCGAGGCCCTCGCTGCGGGACAGTTTTAATAATTCAATGGAATTTTCAATTGCGGTTTCCCCGCCCTTTACGGCTACATATGCCATTTGACAGCTTCCTCCCGGTGGATTTCTATATGGCGCGGAACCGCGCATATATCGCCATACCCGGTTAAAAACAATATATCAAAGCCTTGCGGGTATTCAATGTTCAAATCGGCGACTTTGTATAAACAATCCGCGATAGCCGGGTCGGCGGAAACCGATATCCTGCCGTTTATTCCCGGGCCTTCGGCTATAAACCGCGCCGTTCCTTCGATCCGCGGAATAATAATTATAAGGGTTGCGCCTTTGTGCGGATTGATAAGGCTTCCCGCGGAAACTTTTTCCAACAGGTTTAAATCATGGGTATCTTTCAGGATTACATAATCCGCGTCTTCTATAGCCGCCAGCCTAACATAGGTCGTCTCCCTGATTTCGGCGGCGAGCCTTGCGTCGTCATGTACGTATAAAGAAACCGTATTGTCAAGAAAAACGCCGCACAGTTCAACCAGAGTAGCATTTTCCCCATCCGGCGAACCGTTATCCGCGCCGTCAAATATATTGTAAACTTTAAGGGGATATGAAAATGAATACATGATATGCCTGAATATCCGCTGCGTGGTCAGGGCATTGTCTAAATCGAACGCGCCTTCCATTCTATTCCTCCATTACGCTAAAATTAACTTTTGTCGACATAATCAGCCTGGAATCGGCGGCGTGTTTTTCCGCGATCTTTGACTCCCAAAACCGCAGCGTTTTTATTATCAGTTCGCGTTCCGGTAAACCCGCGTTTAACGCCGCGTCGATCACAGCCATGGAATATACTTTTTTCAAATCGTCGCCGAGCGCCGCCGCAAACCCTTTTACGTCCCCGATCCTAACCATACACTCGCAGGCGAGCGCCTCGCCCGCGTAAAACAATGAATTTTTCGCGCTTTCCCTTATTTTGAGCATAACCAATGTTTTTTGCGGTTTTTTAATCGCCGTTATATCATATTTTCTTTCAAACTGTTTGCAAAAACCGATGACTTCAGAGCTTTCCGTAAGGTTTAAAACGTAAAATAACTTGTTTTTATTCATCCGACACTCCTGAAGATAAACTGTGTTCCGGAAGTATAATTCAACGTTGAGGAGACATTGCCTTTTGTCAGCGCGGTTATCATTTTCGGGTATTCTCCCGACGCGTCCACCATAATCAGGTCGGCGCGTTTCCCCTCCTCTATTGAACCCACCATTTCATCGATGCCCACCGCCTTGGCCGGCGTCAAAGTAACAAGCTTTACGCAGTCATGTAACGGCATCCCATAATTCCTGTGCAGCTTAAAAACGGCTTGCAGCATTGAAGGCGGGTAATAATCGGAGCAAAGCATGGTGACGCTGCCGTCAAGTATCCCCTCTGTCGCCGATAAATTGCCTGAATGGGATTTACCGAGCATAACATTCGCGGCTCCGCCCAAAGTCGCCATGCCGTTTTTCTTTGCGTAACGCGCTACGTCAAGTTCAACGGGGAATTCGCTGATAGTGGCGTGAAGCATGTTTTTCACAAAATCCACTTTCTGCGCGCTGTCGTCGTCGTGAGACGCGATTGACACGCCCATGCTTTTTGCAAACTTTGCGATTTCGACGAGTTTTTCCTGCGGAACCTTTTCAACCCGCATTCGCGCTTCCAGGCGCTCGTTGATTTCGGCGTCGCTTAGCGTCGGATTCATAGCCTTACTCGTCGCCCTTTGCCTCTCCAGGTCCCTGTATTGGCCCTGACCCGGCGTATGATCCATAAATGACAGCAGTGAAACATACCCTTTATTAAGCATGTCCATCAAAGACGGGATAATATCCAAATTCAATATATCAAACCTCAAATGGAGCAAATGCGTGATCAGCCGTTCGGAATTCGCCGCGTTCACTATTTCACCGATCACTTTTTCCTGAAAATTAATTTCTCTCGAAACCTTCCGCCTGCCGGACGTCTTCCACAGCGACAGGGATTGATATATAGTGGTGATACCATTATTGATAAGCTGCCTTTCCTGTTCGTGCAACGCAAAAGATATATCCATGACGCTGCCCGCCCTTGGTTCAACTTCCTGCTCGATATGGTCCGAATGTATGTCGATCATTCCCGGCATGAGATATGCGCCTTTCGCGTCAATTACATAACCGCCCGAAACGTACCCGTTGATTTTGCTGATTATACCGTCTTCCACCGTTAAACAGGCGTTATATAAAATTACATTCGGCAGTACGATATTTGCGTTTAATATATTTAACGGCATATTTATTCATCACCCTTTTAATTTACGTTTCAATGTGTTAAACGATATTTCGAAAATATATGTAAATATAACTATGACGAGAACGGCTATCCAAGCCCTTCCGTATTTGTAGCTTCCGAACGCCGATGAAATGATGTGCCCTATGCCGCCGGCGCCCACCATGCCGAGAATCGAAGCGCCATGAAAATTCGATTCGAAGTTCATTGTCATCCACGCTACTATCATGGTTAACGCTGAAGGCAGTACCGCGGAAAAAAAGATTTTTGTTTTACTCGCACCGGTGGCCGCCAGCGCCTCCAGCGTCCCTTCGTCCACTTCCTCAAAAGAATGCGCGAAAGCCCGGGCGAAAAAGGCGGTTGAATTTATCGTGACGCCTATAATGGCAGGCGCCGGGCCGAATCCCAAACATACGAGTATCAAGAGAACCAGCACAAAATTCGGTACCGCCCGGATAAAAGTAAATACCGCCGCAAAAACCGGCGGTAATATTTTATGGGGAGTGATGTTCCGGGCCATAAACACCGCGAGGAACAACCCTAAAACAGCGCTGTATATGGTAGAAAGCACCGCCACGCACATAGTTTCATAAAAATACGGCATAACCAGGTCAATTTCGCTGAAGTCAACAGTTAATAAATGTTTAAACGCCTGCCCGACATTTCCTATCCTTGAAACTAACTTCATCCAGTCATATGGAGTAAAATACGACAAACCTAAACTCAATATAGTAAACGACAATAAAAATATATTAAATGGGCGCGTGTATTTGGGATTGTGGATCCGTATCTTTCCCTTATTGTTTTTCGCCAGATATGCCGGCGCGGGTACAGGGGCGCCGATATTTATATTCACGCAACCAGAACCTTCTTTCTGAGATAATCGGCTATATAACCCACAATAATAGTGGTGGCGGCCAATACCAAAATAATTGAAAACGCGATGTGGTACCTGAAGGATGACAAATAACCGTTTAAAATAAGCCCGATACCGCCGCCGCCCATAGCGCCCACGATACTCGACGAGCGTATATTGATCTCGGCGGAATATAATAACCACGAAACGAACCCCGGAATTGACGCCGGTATTACGCATTGGAACAGTTTAGGAAGATACCCGGCGCCTACGCTGTCCAGGGCTTCCATGCTTTCTTTACCCACTTCGTCCACCACCTCCGCGAACATACGGGTGAGATAACCTATCGTGTTAAAGAGCAGGGCCACAAAACCAATCGTTATACCTATGCCAAATGCCATCCTGAAAATGAAAAACCAAATAACGTTCGGTATATTTCGTTGCAATGACGCCATAGCCCGGACGATTTTTACCAGTATTGAACTTGGGGACGTTTGAAAAGAGGCAAAAAAACATAGGCAAAACGATATTATACCTCCGACGAATGTAGCGAGAAGCGCTATTGAAATCGTTTGGCCAAGAGCGTCCCATAACCCAAAGGCTTTGGAAAAGTTGGGGGGGTATAAGTCGTTTACGGCGAAATCTACAAAATTATCCAATTTTAAAAAAATCTCAAAAGGGTTGAAACCAGTATGCACAGTAGCAATAAAAAACGAAACGATTACTACCGATATGATTATATAATAGAGCCTGCGTTGTTTTTTAATGTATTCGGGAACTATGCGATAATTAGTAGCCAACGGCTAGTTCCTCCATTTTATTCCAGGTATTTTCTTTCGAATCCAGCGAGGATCCGTATATATCCATTATTTTGTTTTCGGTAAGCCGGTCCGGCAAATCATCGAAGACAAGTTTTCCTGCCCTCATACCTAATATTCTGGTGGAGTATTCTTTGGCGAATTCAACCTGGTGTAAATTGATCAGGCAGGCAATGCCTCTTTGTTTTGCCTGGCCGACAATCAACTCCATAATGGTCCTGCTTGTCACGGGATCGAGAGACGCTATCGGCTCGTCGCACATAAGGAGGTTCGGTTCCTGCATAAGCGCCCGCGCTATGCCGACGCGTTGTTTTTGTCCTCCCGACAGATCGCCGGCGCGTTTGTATATGTGCTCTTCCAGCCCGAGGCTTTGAAGCAATTCAAAGGCTTTGTCCTTGTCGTCTTCAGAGTACTTACCCAAAACGGCTTCTACGGTCGGCAGGCGCCCCAGTCTTCCATGCATAACGTTTTGGAAGACCGTCAGCCGATACACTAAATTAAAATGCTGGAAGATAAAACCGATTTTGCATCGCGCGCCGCGCAATACTTTACCGTCCATTTTATTGTTAATTGCTATTCCGTCAAAAATCACGCTTCCGCCGTCGTTGTACACAAGCCTGTTAATACAACGCATGATGGTCGATTTACCGGCGCCGCTGCGCCCGATGATCGTCACAATTTCCCTATTATTAATATCAAAGCTTACGTCGTCCACGGCTTTTGTGGAGCCGTAATATTTTTTCAGGTTTTTGACTGATAAAATTGTCCCGTCATCCTCAAAATGCGTATTGTCGTTCACGGCAGATCCTCCTTCGGTTTGTAGGTAACGCCTGTTTATATGAATCAACAATGTTATTTCAATCTGTCAAATCGAATTTGTCGCGAAGTTCACGGATATAATCATATTCGTTATCGTAAACCGGCCAATACTTGGTTCCTTGGGTTGAACTCCTGATCGACCAGAATTCTTCGTCTTCCCATTCATAAAAGAATTTGAGTATCAAATCCTTTAATTCCTGCGGCAAATCTTTTTGTATTGCCATCGGACTGGCCGGAATACGCGGGGAATTATGGATAACGCGTAATTTATCTTCATCCACCTGGCCGCTGTTTATTTGGCTTGTCAGCGTGCTGCTCGCCACCGCGGCCGCGTCTATATCCTTCATGAAAGCGCCCTGTACGCTGTTCGCATGGGTCCCGGTAAACATGGCTGATTCAAAGAACCTGCCGTTTATATGTAAATCTTCAAATGACAGATCGGGTAAAGATTCCGAGAAATGGTTTAATATTTCATTTGAGGGCACAATATTGCCCGAGGTCGATTCGGGATCCACAAATCCGAACGTACGCCCTTTGAGGTCGTCCAGGGTATATATGCCGGAATCCACATGCGTTATTATCATCGACGAATAACCGTGCGTACCGTCCGCCGACGATATGGCAAAACATTCCGCCCCCGATCTTTCGACGGCGTGGACATAGGCAAACGGGCCGAAATTTCCGACATGCGCGTGGCCCGTACGCATCGCTTCGATCATCGCGGAATAATTGGTCGCGTGGTATTCCTCAACCGGAAGTCCCATCAGCGCTTCCGACAGAGCGTCGTCAAACAAATTTCGCGTATAGGCTACTTCGGGGGTATCCTCGCCGGGCATTAAAACGATGACCAGCTTGTCTATGCCCCATCTCTCTTTCGGGTCGGGTGAACTTGCTTTTAGGGCGTCCGTCCTTGTTACGCATCCTAAAAGCAACGTTGACAAGACGGTTGTGCATAGTAGCAACGCTATCAGTTTTATTACTATTTTAGAGTTTCTTTTATTGTTGTACATGCGGGTTTTCTCCTTTGTGTTTTTTATTCTGACGCAGCGTTGTACGTCAAATCTAAAATAATTATAGAAAAGCGCATGTAAACACTAATAGCAGGTTAAGATAAAAGTTGTGTAAAGTATCATTAATAATTTGTTAGGGAAATAAGAACATTAAGAACACAGGGGGAACACAGGGGGACGGTTCTCCTGTGTTCTTTATTTTTTTACGCGGATTCGATCAATCAGGGCGTCCGTGTCCAGGCCGAATTCAATTTGGTATGTCCCCTCTTGCAGTTCGCGCGTGAGCTCGCGTTCAATAATGCGGTTGAGGAGCGTGCCGGCGTCGGCGGTAAGACCGGCATCATACAAATTTTTCGCCACAATTGTCGCCGTATCGCCGCGCGTTATAACAAAGGTCACGGAGTTGTCCGGCGTTGCAACCGGAGACGTCGTAACAGCAGGCGATGTAGTAGAGGCGGCCGTCGTGGTTGGCGCAGTCGTAGTCGCAGCCGATGTAGTGGCGGTCGTCGTGGTTGGCTCTGTTGTAGCCGCAGTCGATGTAGTGGCGGTCGTCGTGGTTGGTAATGTAGTAGCCGCAGCCGATGTGGTAGCGGTCGTCGTGGTTGGCGCAGTTGAATCCGCAGCCGATGTGGCGACGGTCGTCGTGGTTGGTGCAGTCGTAGCCGCAGCCGATGTAGTGGCGGTCGTCGTGGTTGGCTCTGTTGTAGCCGCAGTCGATGTAGTGGCGGTCGTCGTGGTTGGTAATGTAGTAGCCGCAGCCGATGTGGT
>Ga0123353_10011375_pt1 | contig 12532 bp, 5 predicted proteins | sample TergutLab28metaG_3_FD_92763 | JGI IMG/M metagenome (GOLD analysis project Ga0123353, IMG submission 92763) | Labiotermes labralis P3 segment gut microbial communities from Petit-Saut dam, French Guiana - Lab288 P3 | ecosystem: Host-associated > Arthropoda: Insects > Digestive system > Gut ... | reverse complement strand
GAAGATGGACGTATTAACGTCTGAAACATGTTGAGCAATATATAATAAAGCAAGTGTCATCTAGTTGGTCAACCTTTATTCAAATATCAAGATGATGCACGGTCCAATACGCATAAGATTATAGGAAAATGTTAGCGTGATATGGTGAACACTAAATGGCACAGAGGCGCGTCCGCACTCGTCAGCAGCTACCGCTGCAACTATCAGGCTGCTGAAGTTCCACCGCACTATAGTCCGGACTTAGCTCCATTGGATTATCACATGTTTGGATCACTAAAAAAGCCCTGCCTGGAGGAAGAATTGCCAGTTAGTATGATGTTCAACACGCATTGCTTACGTTACAAAATGGAGAGATTTTGTTGAGAAGTAACATATGTGACGTTTGTCACAGTTTGTTTTACTCGAAGTAATTAATAAAATTACTTTACTTTTTGACTCTGCCTGTTACTTTACGTAATTTTAAGACTGACGCCAACGTGAAGCGTACAGAGAATAACGTCACAACATAAGGGGACAATAAAGGAAGGGTTAAAGGTTAATGTGTTAGACAAACGTTATTATCTGTATTTGATTTTATTTAATTTTAGTCATTCTTTGTTTGAAGGTATTGAAAATTTAGAGAGCTCTCCCTGACGTTTAGAGGAAAACTGGTGTACCTGTCCTACGTTTGTTGCTATGTAGCCTATAGCGCAGACAGTATACAGTGTCCGATATGATACTGATGTAATATCGTACCATTTAAAACGTCGCAACCAAAAAGTCTGTAATGGTTAAAACTGTAAATGACAACTAGCTTTGAAAGAAATTAATACACCCTTATGTTTTAATTCTAAATGTTCATTACTATGAATTTTACGTGATAATTTATAGCTCGGGAAATATAAACTTTAGCTGAAGTATTTTGATGTTTTGCTGACCGAGCATCTCAGTATAATCTTAGCAATTGACGTCTCTCAACATGCGCACCGGACGGCCACCTACAGAGTGTAACGATAACAGATGCTGTATAATACAATTTGACATCCTGATGAAGAGCATAACAGTGCTCGAAACATGTAGAGGAATATAATAAACTTATTATAAAACAAGAATTTGTGCATTAAGTTGTTCAGGTGCTAAGATTCAGTTGAATTACTATAGATTGCGATAAATAACACTGTTAATTTGCACAGCAGTGTTCTCCTAAGAGGTGACATTTACTGTTTTATGGAGTGTTTTGGCCATGTACTCTTTCTCTCTTTATTAGTGTCGTGTTGTCTCCACCCCAAACGCCTCCAGCACAAGCTACGATAATGTATCCCGTTTTCGTCTTCAAAGAATGTTCTAATATTGTATGAAAGTCGAGAGACCCCCAAGGAATGTCTGAGACTTGTCGGCCTACAGTCAGTAGCGAACATTCTACAGCGTATTTTATTCTACAGGTCGAGTGTTGAAACCTTTGCTACTTATTCTGAAAATCCCAAGTTCAAATCCAGGCACGGGAACCGCCTTATCTTCACTGAGGTTGTCGTACTTCTTGTTAATCCGGGCAAGTGTTTGGTAGATGTTCAGACAGGCTAAGACCGTTACCTAAAACGTCGTCTTCACTTCATTATTATATACTTATCTAACATTCTACGTCGCATGTTGCAGGAATCTGCACTACCGACAGCTTTATCAAGTAAAGCATTAGAAAAATAAAAATGCAATAGTGTAAACAACATAGACTAGAATAAACAACATTCTTATTCACGACAAAGTTTGCTGTGTGGCTGTCTGCAAGAGAAAACACTACCTTGGTTCTTCGTATCACAAGAAACATAAAATCTGTATAATTTTCCCGAGAAAATTCCCGTCCATTTTTTGCGAGACATTTACTTGTTTGTTTGTGAGGATTACGTGCACTTGTCTGTATTTTTTTTTGGCCGATGTGCAACATGTGAATTTCCGCTCTGTGATGAACAAGAACAAACTGGTCGAGTTTTGAATTATTATGCTCAGGTTTCTATAGGCTTTGTAGAGAAAGCCTTTTGAAGGTTCTCACGCTTTATGTCTTCAGACAGTAGTTTCATCTTCACGTAATAATGATTTTAATCTCGTTCACAGAAGGCACAGCAGTCACTTCTGTTTACATTTATTAATCAACCCTTCATAATTAACAATTTTTGAAACCGTATTCCAATTTACAATTATGTACTTGCCGCAAAGCACTAGTTGCCTTATGCTTAATGACAAGTACGACTCGCAACCTTAAGTTTTCTACTTTCTAAGTGGTTTTTATAAAACACGTGGCAAGGCTGTAGTATGAGGTTCTCTGAAATATAACACTGTGTCAACTGTAAATAGTTACAGAAGTTTCAACAAAGCTTAAGTATGTACTTAGTAAGAACCGCACCTAACTTTTTTGCTCCCGTGGTGCTGTAGTCCAACGCGGCCCATGGACTCATCATTCTTAAGGTTTCTAGATCACACACAAAACGATGCACCACATTGGTAGGATTCCTCTGGACGAGTGATCAGCCCGTCTAAGAGACCTCTACCCACAAGAGACAGACGTCCATGCCCCCATGCAATCTCATCCGGCGAGCGGCCGAAGACGTAGGCCTTAGACAACGTGGCAAGTGGGATCGGCACGTAGCGTTTTAAGTAACCAGAATTTTGTAGATGAAGGTGTTTTTTTTTTGTATGGACAAAATTTGCTGAAGTCAAGACAAATTACTCTTTTATGAAATTTTGTTTCTTGTAGTACATAGTGCCACAGATTTGTAGTTTTGTGTGGAAAATTTAATTACGGATGATGGTTTTCGGAATTTACTCGCATGGGAATATGCCTATGACACTTAACATGAAATTGATTTAAATTGTAATTTATTATTATTATTATTATTATTGAACTCCAGTCGGAATTTACCCAGTTTCTTTTGAAATACAGAATTATAGAAATATTACGCTTTGGAAACCGGCCGTCTCGTCCACCCCAGTTAAGAAAGAAAACAGATTTATCCTTGCTTGGGCCCAATGAATAAAGCACGATCCAACCTCTGTCCTTATGAATCTATTTCTTGTATTCGGCAATGTATTTGTCTTGGATCCAAATTAACATTTTCCTCCCATCCCTGCATTTGTTCCTATCTTCCAGTTCTTCCTACTAATGCTTTCTATTCATTTTTCGCCTCCGCAGTACTTATTGTTTGCCTCACGAATCTCGTAATTCAGTGACGTTTGTAACCCTTAGAGTACGTTATGGTATACAAGTTACGAGACATCTCATTATACAGACTTCCCCATTACATAGTTATCTTCACACTGTTTGGTCCGAATATTCCCCTGAGCATACTTGTGTCAGACACACTCAGTGTGAGATACCAAGTTTCGCACTACCTCAGGACGTCATATGTTATTGTACCTTTATGTATTTCAATCGTCACGGTTTTAGGAATGAAAGATTAGGACAAAATTTCCTGAAATGAATGGTAGCAGGCATTACCCAAATTTAGTCTGCTCTGAATTACGGAATTTTAAGAAATAATGTGCACAAAGTGGGTGGCCGCGGTGGCACAGTGGTTACGGTGCTGTGCTACAAATCGGAAGGTCGCTGGTTCGATACCAGCTGGTATCTTTGGGATTTTTCATTAACATAAAATCCTTCCGATCGGACTATGGCCCTGGGGGCGACTCAGCCTCTAATAGAAATGGCGGCCGGTGCGTAAGGCTTACAACCTTACCACCATCCTGTGTCGTTGTCGTGAAATCTGGGAACCTTAATTTCCTGGAACTCTCTGGGACACTCCAGGCCTGTAACGGGACTGCTTTACCTTTAATATTCACAAAGTAACGCGTAGGCTGTTACTACGTCGTCCGTTAATTATGAATTACTCTTCTTTACCAAGTCCCTTCTGTTAATGACTTGTGTGTTATCTCTCATTAAGCCTGATGTTAAAAAGAAGAACATGGACAGCAATACTTGCGTCATTAATATAAGTAAACGCACCATCCTGAACCCCCACTCGTGCGGTATAGGCATGTACTTGGCAAATAATTACTTTAAAAATGTCACGTGTGGGATATATTTTTAGTACCGAGGCTTCGTACTCGGAGGGAAAAGACTTAGGAATATCTAAACTTCGGAAATGTTTATGTAATGCAAAAGCAGTAGAGTGTCAGAGGCAGTTAACGTGCAATGCGGCCCAAGGCGGGGATATAGGATTCGCACAGAGATTGTGTTACGAAAAGGGGTTGGAACACTGTTTAGGGAAGTGCTTGGTTGGTCGACGCCTTGGAAAAAAGACTTTGATCTTGTTACTTTAATGCCCTCCAAACGGTTTTCATCTCTTGTTTGGTGTACCGGCGCACTGCTTCGGGACTCACAAGCCACAAATCGAATTACAGACACCACGGTTCCAACTTTTCACCCTTCCCTTTTCTTACTATTGTTCTGAGGTGTCGCGTAGAAAGGAAAAATTGCGCTAGCTTTGATATCAAACAGATACGTTTGCTTGGTTTTTGTGAGTAGGCGGAAGGCTTTTATTGTCTATGGAAATCCGGGATTATTGAATTGGAAGTTGGAGGTGCACAAGTAACAACTGAACCTAGTGCACTAGCGCTCTTTGACACACCCGTTGCAAAATAATGGAATATATTAAAAAATGTTTGTATTCACTAAGAAATTAAAGAGAAGATTAAATTCAGTAAATGCATGCTGACATTAACCCTTATCCTGCTAACGTGGAGAATATGGTGAGCTCCTAATAATGCCAGCAGATGTCAGAAGGGATTTAACTGGTCATTTAAAGGGCTAAAGAAGTATAATCATTAAACAAAATGCTGTTAAAGCAAGCCGAAATATTCAGAGCCTGGTATTAACCCTTATTCTGCTAACGTAGAGAATATGGTGAGCTCCTAATAATGCCAGCAGATGGCAGATGGGATTTAATTCAGCGTTTAAAGGGTTAAGTTTGGAATTATCTTATTTCTAAAACTTCGATATAATATTACAATTTAATACGCCTCAGTCTTATACTCTGAAGATAGAAGCAACTGATTTATCCGAAACATTGAGTGTGTGGGAGACTGCATTGTACAAAACTGCAGTCTTTGTATCCTGTACAGGTACATGAAAACTAAAACTATCTTTACAGATGTCTGTTATTAGTCATAATGGCAACACGTTGCTTTGCAGTGGTATATTACTTGGGACTAATTTCGGCCGTGTGTATGGACCATCATCAGACCATTGTGCAAGAACACGAAAATGCATACTGAAACTACGTACCGTAATGTTGGAGATCTCCACCTTTTTCATTAAATGCACATTGAAATGTATATAAAGCATATGGGTGTTGTCTAATTATAAGAGGCCTAAGGATGTTTAAAAATCTGTACAGCTGTTTTTAACAATGTTAAAAAAAATACCAAGTAAACGTAATTTATAAAACTAGAAATAATATTTGTAGAATGTCAAGTGTAAGAGTTTTTACAGACGTGTATTTAAAATGCTAGTGCTTTGTGTACGTGTATACTGCGGGTATCTCCCGATGTAAAAAGGTAAAGCAGTCCCGTTACATGCCCGGAGGGACCCAGAGGTTTCCAGGAAGTTAATTTTCCCAAATTTCGTGACAACGGCGCAGGATGGTGGTAGGTTGTCATTCTTACGCACCGGCCGGCTTTACCCCCAGGAAATACTCATGGTACTCATTTCTGTTAGAGACTGAGTCGACCCCAGGGCCATAGTGCGATCGGAAGTATTTTATGTCAAGGAAAAATTCAATGACACCATCTGAGATCGAACCAGCGACCTTCCGATTTGTATCACAGCAACTTAACCACTGTGCTACCGATCTTCCGAAGTGCTGCTAGTTAAACAGGTTACTGCGCGATTTACTTGTGTAGCAGAAATACGTTGCAGGTGTAAAACAAGATCTGCAGTTGCTCAGTGTAGCGTTAGTAACGTCCCGGATGTGTTCTTCATTATTTTGGAATGTTTCTGAAAGTTTTTCAATACATAACAGGTAACTGCTACTTTCGGAAGGCAGGAATTAGGAAAGGAACTTTGAATCAGCAAAGTAATCGACATATTATGTTATGACGGATGTTTTTATTACCAATGATATTGATATACAAACCTGTTACTTACGGTGTAGTGATGATCGAACAGAAATTTAGTGGGTTTTCGCAGTTTGCGAAGCGTATCGGTGCAACCCGTGCGTGCTAGATTTTCTGTTGTTTAAAGTGGACTACCGCAACTTCACGAAGGGTGGAAGGTTTATAGGGTGCAAAAGATCTTCTGTTTTTATCACGGTATCCGTTACAGTATGATATCCTTTGATTTTCCTGCGTTTTCTCTTTATAAAATTAAAACCTCTCCACTGTATCTAGATGTCGTCCATTCTTGTCCTCGAATACGATTTTCATTATGTCTTCCATTGCCCTGGATGAATGATTATTTTCTAAAATTTGTTGCGAAAATTTAGAGTTTTAATTACATCTCTTTATAGAGTTTCATGATTCTGAATTTATTAGAATGTGGACATATATATATATATATATATATATGTGTGTGTGTGTGTGTGTGTTTGTGTGTGTGCGTGCAGCCTTTGTCTGTAATATAAATCATTTCGTGTGAAGTATCCTTCATAAAGTTTATGACGTACAGGTGTGTAGTTTGAAGAGAGTGGGAGTTGTTCAGGAAATGCTTGTGGTAATTCGAAGCATAAATAACGTGCATGAACTGTGAAGTGTAGCTTGTGTGTCGGAACTGACATGTATCTTCAACTTCCTGGGTGTAGCCTCGTACGCCGAAAGAGTTTCAACGTTTCTGCGAACATCTGGCTGTCTTCAGGGAGAATATAAGGCAGAGGAAGAGGTTACAGCCGGCTGACTGCTCGGTAGCATGAGATTTCTCAAGTGTCTTGTAATTTTAACTTACTTATTGACATCACTTTTTTTGTAATTTTAGCTGATTTATTGATGTCTCTTTTCTTAATTTTAGCTGACTTATTGATATTCTTTTTTCGTAATTGTAGCTGACTTATTTATATCACTTTTTTAGTAATTTTAGCTGATTCGTTGACACCAAATGTTTTTCTTAACAATCACTCACATCAGTCTTGGCACAGCCTACTGATTTCTCCTCCAAGCACTACATTCCTCCCTAAATCCACCCCTTTGCAGTTCTACCCCTCACTCTCCAGGGCGACACCTCCGGCACCTTCCTTCTAGTGACCGGTCGGACAACGAAAGATTTCTACTTTCTTTGACTGACCAACTTAAAAGTTCTCAGAAAAAAGCTTAAAATACCTGGGAGAAAAACTCCCACAACGAAACCAAAAATCGCTTATTTCTTCACCGAAAGAATGTACAAATTTGTAAACACAATACCAACACAATAAGAGGTTATAAAAGAAGGCAAATATGTCGTCCAAAACAACACTTTTATTATGATATCAAAAACTGCTACAAGATGAGAAACAATGCGGTGTTTTGGTCGGTAAATATTAAAAAACACATCAAAGACTATAGTTGCAGATAGCAGGCTGTTACTGATACGTGTATTAAGGAAGCTGTATTGACGGTTGTGAGCTGGGTGTGTTTGGTTCAGGAGAGAGACTGGTGACAGCGCGTAGAGAAATCGCAAAGAACCGTCGTGTTGCACAAAATGTGGCGAATTCCTTGACTTGCTGGGCGACCGTTAGCTTCTGAAGCAGGACTGCTATCCATGGAGTTATTTATTGTAGAGTTGCTGGTTGCAAATTTGGCCGATCCCAGTGGCCGTGCGGTATAAAGCGTCGATCTGCGGCCCTTCGTTTGCTGGGTCTGCGGACTCGAATCCCGCCAGCGCATGGATGTCTTTCTCTTGTGACTTTTGTGTGTTGTTAGGTATAGGTCTCAGCGACGGGCCGATCCCTCGTCCAGAGGAGTCCAACCGAGCGCTTTCGTGTCATTGATTGTGATTCAGTGAAAAAGTAGCTTCGACATACGCAGTGTGTGGCTAGAAAGAGGTCAAGACTAAGAAGAAGTAGAAGAAATGTTAGATTTTCTGACTACTGCTTACTTTAACTGCTTAACATTGCATGCAGCAGTGAGGTTACATAATAAATTATTGGTTAATTAAACGTTTCATTATTTTGAATGTGTATAAATTTTCCGTCAGAATGTTATCGCGTTCTGGGTTCGTCCCATAGCATTTTGTCGAGACCTGTACAGTTCATTTTAGCCGTAGCCTATCTACCAGTTGGGTGATCGTTACAGAAGACAGATCACTTATTTCCTTTTCCACAATACAACATCCGCTGAATGTCCAGCAATCTGTAATACTTAAGTTGTCTGCTGGGCGCTTGTTCCTGACTGTTTCCTTACGTTTGAGGCGTATATACAGACGGAGTGAATTTGTTATTTGCTGCTCGCCTCCGTATATTAACAGAAGATACATTACAGTGGGGCGCACGTTTTGCTTTATTCCGGAATTTTAAGTACAGCTGCCTTTAATGTCCATGTTGTATCAGGCGAATTGTTGATTGACCTAACTGATACTTCGTGCATCGCTGTAAAGTGCGGAAAGGAACATTCGTAACGATTGTCTTGCAGAGCCAACAGCAACGACTGTTCCAGTATCACAAAGTAAACACATTTTATATGAACGATTATTTGCTTAATGAGCTATGAAGTATAAGTGATACATGTAAGAGCTATCTCCTGAAAACGATGTTTTTAGCATGAAACATAAAATAGTTTCGTAATTAACGTAAGATTTGTGTGCTGGAACTGAATGCCTTTTAAAACATAATGGCCCCATTTACGTTTAGGTTAAAGCATGCCTAAGCTGTGCTTTGGGTTGAGTAGTTAATTTTAAAAGTGTTACTTAAATCAGCATTTCCTGCGTGCCACACAGGCTGTACTACGTGCATTGCTTCTGACTAGACCAGAAAATAAAGGTATCGTTGATGTATCGAAGTTGTTTTCAAACTGTATTCCACGGAACGGTACTGTTTCGCCGGCAGTATGGAGGTTTTCCTCAACAAGATTTCCTTCATCATGAAATTTTTGAAGTTAATTTTGGTAAATTTCGATTGAAATTTTATTTTCCTCCCAATTTTTTTGTGCATAATGGTCGTTGTGTTTATTTTCATTGTACTTAACCGATAATAGGATTTTGTTTTTCGTAAATTTCCATAAATCTTTTATTCCAAAAATATTACACTTTAGAAAGTTTATTTCATTTCTCGGCCCGAAAATTATATTTTTACTAAGCAGGAGTTCCGCGAAAATTCGGACTTAGTTTCAAGGGTTCCACAGATATTGGTTGTTTGGAGACCACTCTTACAGTTTAACGGTAATTGTAGGTAAAATAGAGTAACCCATAAACATAAATTACATTCTGACAAATCGTGGTAACTGATTAAATATGTAACGCAATGTCCACAAGTGGAAGTGTGAAAAGTTGAGTACATTTCTGAACGTTTTGGACTGAGTTGCGTCACAGTTGCAGTACCGTAGACTAGTGCTTTGCGAACTGTTTTGTGTGTGGAACTCTTGCCCAGACTGCAATACTTCAGGGAACTCCGTCCCTGTTTTTGAGTTGGAAATATAGGCAAAGTTACGAAAGATGAATGTAAACGTACGGGTTTTTTTTTTGTAGATGTGTAAAGTAAATATAAAACTTCACTGTAAGTTTAACCTTTTAAAGCCTACCGATTACTTTACGTACGACCAAGTTTAACATTAACAAATTGTACATGGTTATTACATTACATTTATGTGTTTTTTATGTCTCTCTCAGAAGAAACAGTAACTTTTCATGTTTTGCTGACCGTGCATCCTGCTACGACTCTCGGTAAATGACTAAATTGATGCACAATTACGTTATATAAAACGTTTATTATTATTATAATCCTCTACATGTTTCAAGCAACTCTGTGCTCATCATCAGGAGGTCAAATTGTATTAATACAGCATCTGGTGTAGTATTCTCTGTAAGTGACCGTCCGGTGTGCAGGTTGGGAGTTCCCTCTCACCTTGGCTGGTATCGTGGCTCATCCACGATACCAGCCTGTAGCAGCACTGGTTGAAAATACCTGAAGCTGTGGGTACAGTTATGTGCTCCTGATGATGGGCGCAGGAACCGCCTGAAACATGTAGAGGGTTTTATAAATAAATAAATCAAAATAGTTTCATCTTGTTGATTGTAATTAAAATTAAAATCTTATCTCTTAACGTCACAGCAACCCCTTTGTCCTCAGCCTAGGTGCGGTTGTGCTGCAGCCCTCCACTGACAAGCTGACTCCTCTAACTTATTGAAAATATCACCTAAGCACGCCAGCTGCTGCAGCCAAGGAACGTTTCAGAAGTAGCTGGCTAAGGGTGTCTTTTTCAGACAAAAATACTAAAAGTTCTTCAATCACCTGAAACACTGTCAACAACTGCTTAGCTCGAGAGAGCCAGCGAAATTCGGTATGCAAAATCAACGCTTCGCACTTATTTCCTTTGTCATTGCAGAGTATCTGAACTAGACTGGAATTATAAGGTTTGCCTTAACATAGTTAACAGTTTGTGCTGCAATGTTTGATGCAGAAATCAATGACTTTTTCGTCTTCTTTAACTGCCAAGCATGTCTGCAAAATGCAGTGGCCGCTTGCACATATTATGGGTACTATCATTGTATGGGGAGACCGCGGTGGCACAGTGGTTAAGGTGTTGTGCTAAAAATCGGAAAGTCGCTGGTTCGATCCCGGCTGGTGTCATTGGAATTTTTCATTGACATAAAATTCTTCCGATCGCACTATGGCCCTGGGGTCGACTCAGCATCTAACAGAAATGAGTACCAGGAGCATTTCCTGGGGTAAAGGCGGCCAGTGCATAGGGCTGACAACCTTACCACCATCCTGTGCCGTTGTCATGAAATTTGGGAACCTCAACTTTCTGGAATCCTCTGGGCCACTCCAGGCCTGTAACGGGACTGCTTTATCTTTACAATCATTGTATGAGCCACAAACCCTACATGTTTTGCTGTCATTGACTTCGCTCCGTCAAAGCAAATATCAGTGCATTTTTTGCAGTCAATCTGGTTACTTATAAAAAATGATATAAAGTCTCAAAAAATGTCCTCGCTTGTTTATGCTTTAGTTCATTTGCACGGTAACAGATCTTTAAATTCACCGTCGTAAACCTACGGGTCCAAAACAAATAGAACAGCGAGATTAATAACATCTGCGTTGTCGCCTATTTGAACCGTGAAAGATTCACCGAAACCAAGTCTTTGAACTGTTTCATCCAGCACAATTGCTACACAATCTTGGATGTTTGTCAGATTCCTATTGTCGGCTGAGAGCACTAACTGAATTTTCCTGGCGAATTCCTCGTCTCTCATACATGCAGCCAAATCAGGTGCACGGAACTTAAGAAGTTTTTCACCCATTCTGTGCTCTTTACCATCACGTACAATGCGGTAACTTACTTTCACTTTCAGCAGCAATAGATGTTTAATATTACCAAATATTCACAGTTGAATATTATTATAGAAGCAACTATGCAAAAATAATTAGGACGGCATAAACATGCCCAAGTTTGATGAGATTTTCGTGGAACCTGGGACATGCCTTCGCCGAAACCCGGGGTTGAGAAGAACGCAGTTAAAAAAAAAACTGCTGTAGGCGGCATATTTCGTTGAACTTTTGTAATAATCAGGCAGAATATCGGAAGCTGTTTCTGTTCAATTATTTAGACACTTTTGACTGATGACTCATAGTACCTGTTTCCAATGTTCAGGGCTAGTCATTTTTTTGTAGAAGAAAGAAGGAGAATAATTTTTTCGAACAAATGTGTTGTAGTTTAGATGTTAGAAAACATCCAGTGTATGAAAACAAAGACAGCTGATTAATTTCTTCCGCTAGGAACTCATCCTCCCCACGCTGAAAGATTACCTCCTGTCAGCTGTCCACTACACTGTGTGTCCTGACGAACTGTCCTCCGCTCACAAAATGATGACACGCTAAGTTGCAGCTACAAGGACCTATTTAATCCGAAATTATAATTTTGAGTTCCACTGATTTTTACGGTCATGAACTTCATGGTTTTAATTGAGGTTCTGTTACATTCTCTCGTTGTCGGAACCATCTTTTTTGGGTCTTCTAGTTACTCTTCTTTTTCTTGATTTACTAACATCTTAGACAGCCTGTCTTGAATCATTCTGAGTACGCGTTCAAACCAGCGTAATCCTTCTGAACTGAAGCCTAATGCCAAAGACGGGCAACTCTAATTCTTGTTAAAACCGTCTGTAGCCCCCCTCTCGCACTTCAAATGAGGATTACTTTGTGGCTTCTTCTTCACCATAATGTGCCAGTATTTCGAACATTACTGCCAGCAGCACGTAGTAGAGGTACAAACATTAGACATTCTTGTTCATCAAGATGCACGACGCAGCATCACACACACTTCAATAGAACTTTTATGACGATGCACCTGTCGTGTTTACTTTGTGCATTGCCGAATGTGTATGCACACACACACACACACATATATATATATATGTATCTATGTGTGTGTGTGTATATATATATAT
>Ga0123353_10011374_pt1 | contig 12533 bp, 8 predicted proteins | sample TergutLab28metaG_3_FD_92763 | JGI IMG/M metagenome (GOLD analysis project Ga0123353, IMG submission 92763) | Labiotermes labralis P3 segment gut microbial communities from Petit-Saut dam, French Guiana - Lab288 P3 | ecosystem: Host-associated > Arthropoda: Insects > Digestive system > Gut ... | reverse complement strand
AGGCAGACGCCGCACCAGCCGCGGCCTTCCACCCAATAATTCTTATCACTGTCAAATACATGTCCGAGGGCTGTACCCGGATTATACGTATAACTGATTTTGTCCTCATCAGCGTCATAGAACCACCAGTAGCCATCCTTATCGCAATCCGGCTCTACGTATCCTTCGGTCGGCTTGTCCGGTACCTTCGAATCAGTTTTACCTTTATCGCCTCCGCTGCCTTTGTCGGGATTCTCCGGTTCTCCGTTTCCGTCATCAGGCTCGGTATTACCGGTCTTGCCGCCTGAGCCGGGTTTTACCGGGTCGGCGATCCACAAGCTGTCGTCAGAGCCGGGGTTAGTTTGACCGTCGCTGCCGGGGTCACTGCCCGGGGTGGGAGTGGGAGTGGGGGTGGTATCCTGGCCGGGGGGCAAGGAGCCTGTCGCGCCCGGTCCGACGCCGGGGCTAACGGCGCCTGTCGTGCCCGGATCCGTGTCAGTCTCGCTGGAGCCCAGGGGGTCGTCCTCAGGATCGTCGCCGGGGCTTGTTTGGTCGCCTGGTACGAGATTGCTGTCCTTGTTGTCGCCGGGATTTGCCTGGTTGTTATCTCCTGCGTTGCCAATAGGATTATCACCGTCATTAGAATCAATAGGCGCCGGAGCATCTGTTATTGTGCCTGCTTCTGCTTCCTGTAGAGCCACAAACAACGTATCCACCGGCATCTCCAGCGCTTCTTCCAAGGATATCGGCTCATCGGACGCAAGTATCAGAGCTTCAGCCATTTTCAGCTTGCCGGGAGATACCCCTAAGGCAGCCGCCCTATCGTAATACTCCTCGCGGCAGCTTTCAACTGAAGTATATTCTAGCATATCATGATTACCCAGCGCCGTCATAATGTCGGATATGTACCCTTCCGGCGAACCGCCTCGCATAGCGACGACCGTAACCACCACTGCCGTCCCGCCGTCCGCGATATTCAAGTATCCCTTTTCATTCGCCGCCAGGATAAGGGCGGGCACCGCATCCGCAGCGGAACCGCTTAATTTCAAGCCATCCAACAGTTGCGTACCATCCCCGTTGATCGGGAGCGAGGTTTTTAGCTTATTGATACGATTGAACTGCATTTCGACGCTCGGATTGATATCGACATAGACGGTATAGTCTATATTATTCCACAGGTATGCAAATATGCTCAGCGCTGCGACAAGGATAAAGCACGCCGCATAGGACATCACCCTCATAAGGGTTATCGGGGAGCGCGTTGGGATGTCAGCGATTTCTATTTCCGTCCCAATTGGCTTCTTCGTATAGCCCTTGACGAAATCAAAGAATCCATCGCTGTCCATCACATATGAACCGCCATTTTCATGGCTAAAAATGATCGCTTTCAAACTTGCACACCCCCCTTCAATGTAAAAAACCGGACAGGAGATCGTAATCCCCCATTTTTAGTATTAATGATGCTATTATAAATATTCGTGCGCGCTCCAGTATATTCTGGGGTAATCCTGTATTTTTTGAAATTATTTTTGTTGGGAAACACTTTTTCAGCCTTATTGTCTGTATTATATCATAATCGCTGTACACTGCGGAGAGTATTTCGTTGAAACTTTTTTTTGCTTGCTTATTCTTGGGAGAAGCTTTTACCAGACTCTCCATTGTGAAACCCCATGATTTTATCTCTGCTTTGAACTGTTCGATTTCCTCAACGAGCATCTCCTGCCTGCGCTCCGCACTATAGCTGCGCGTATTTTTTTTCGCATCCGATTGCGTTGATTTTTGTTTCGCATATTCCTCGCCCGGAGAAACCGCCATGCCCTCGTCCTTGTTTGCCGCGCTGATGTGTTCGGCAAGACTTGAGCGGACAACACGATCTGCAAAAGAAAAAAAGTGCTCTTTTGCAGGATCATAATTCGTAATGGCTTCATGAAAAGCTTCCATAGCTACTGTAAACAATAATTTAGACTGAGACTTGTCATAGCGCGCAGAATATCTGGCAACTTGGTTTCGAAGGAAAGGCGTGAACTCTGTTAAGAGGTTATCTTTTTCAACTTCAGATTTTTTTGCCTCGACCGCACGAACATCTAAACTCTCCGCTTTCTCAAATTTCGCTTCTTCCAATATCATATCCCCAATATTATAACAAAGACTAGCTGTCAATAAAGTATATATGATACCCATAGTACACTATATCAAACAAAATGTACATAGTAAATTTGTTGTTTTTTCATGTAAGACAGGGACGTGAAGGTTACTGTACAGAGGTTATCCGGCAACATGGAAAAATAACGGGCAATCCAGTCCAGTTGTAGGGACGACCGCCCTCGGTCGTCCGTTTTTGAGTGATTCACCAAAGCAGACGGTCGAGAGCGACCGTCCCCACTACGGCTGTGATCTTCCTTATTGGGTTTATTCTGCTTGTTCAGATTCGTCCACCGATATATCTCAAAACAAGAATCTTTTCTACAGTGCATAAAGCAGCTATCGGGCTTTTCAGCGTGTCTGCAATATAATCCCCGATTTCTTCCAAGTCTCGAATAGCAGATTTGGAATATCTGATTTTAGCCACCATACCGCTCCTTCAATCTTTCGTAAAATACAACAGCGAATTTTACGATGAATCATGAATTTGCGCAGTTTCTGCACATTGTTTTCAGAAAACCTTCTTGAAAAAATCTACATTTTAAGTTATAATTTCCCCGGTTTACAGCAAATCTTTTCTATAGGACGGATTAGCTTGATTGAGACGCCCCTAAATATTACAAAAACTGACTCGCGCCGTTAATGCTTATGCGATACTATCTAATAATAAACAAGGTGGTGGCATATTTGGGGAGGAAAAGATACCAGGTATTCATTAGTTCAACATTTAAGGACCTGCAGATAGAGCGCCTCGCGGTGCTCAATCAGTTGCTATCAATTAACTGCATACCGGTAGGGATGGAGCTTTTTCCGGCAGCCGACGAGGAGCAGTTCGCATACATAAAAAAGCTGATTGACGAGTCGGATTATTACGTAGTGATTATCGCCGGAAGATATGGCAGCCTGGCCGAAGACGGACTCAGCTATACGGAGAAAGAGTTTGACTACGCTATCGAGAAAAAGGTCCCAGTACTGGCGTTTTTGCATGAACACCCCGGGAGGATCCCATCCGAACTCACTGATCCGGAAAACGCCGGGAGGCTGACTGCATTCAGAAAAAAGATCGAATCCTCAAAACGGCTGGTCAAGTATTGGACAACCGCCGACAATCTGAGAGCGGATGTGCAGGCGGCATTGTCTTACGCTTTTGAATCCAGGCCAAGAACAGGTTGGGTGCGGGATAATTCCTCTCAGGATACATCACAACTCAAAGAGCAGTTGGATCAGGCTAATAGGCTCATCAAGGATAAACAGAAAGAAATAGATACGTATCAGCGGGAATGTGAGAAGTCTATATCCACGTTGCAAACACAGTTGGATGAGTCGCGCGAGAAAGAAGATAGACTAAGGCATCAACTCGCGCGATTTGAACGAATGAAAGACACACCGCCGACCTTGACAAAATATCTCGTAAAAACCGAGACCTGCACAATGGGTCGCTGGAATGACAAGCCTTTGGAATGGATTGTACTCGAAGTGCTGCCGGGCAGGGCGCTGCTGATTACAAAGGACTGCTTGTTGAAGGCTCCGTATAACACAGAGCAAGTGAGTGTGACATGGGAGAAGTGTTCGCTCAGAAATGAAGTGCTTCCACAAATACTAGAGCAAGTCTTCGATGACAAAAAAGAACGCGACCGTGTTTTGCTTTGTAAAAACCAGAACTACCACAACCCGTCTTTTGGCACACCGGGCGGCGCAGATACAGACGACAAGCTATTCATGCTCAGCATCAACGAGGTTAAGCAGTATTTCCCGACTTCTGAAGACCGTGTTGCACACTTAAAAAGGAAAGCGGTGTGGTGGTGGCTGCGGTCTCCCGGTGACGGCAGTAACCGTGCCGCCGTTGTCGGCCAGAGCGGAGGCGCCGGTTTTAGTGGTGATGTAAGTTGGTCTGCTGGTGGTGTACGTCCCGCTTTTTGGCTCAATCTTAAATCTTAGCGATAAGACAAAGGGACGGTTCATCTGTCATAAAACAAGACAGAGGAACCGTCCATCCGTCTTACGCCTTAGAATAAGTTGCGAAACGCCCTAGTTGCAGGGCTTTAGGTTGATTGTCACTTTGACAATCAACCTCGGGATGGTGAAGGGGAAGGTTCTTGCGCTTCACAAACATAAGCACTTGACGGTTCTCTGTCTTACTGGAAAGCAATCTTTTATCAATAGCACCAGAAAACCTTCTTGAAAAAATCTACATTTTAAGTTATAATTTCCCCGGTTTACAGCAAATATCTTCTACAAGACGGATTGGATTCACTAAATCGGTCTGAATCGTTGCAGAGCAAACTCGCGATGCTCGATCTCACAAAAAACATCAAATAAAAACGATTAGGTGGTGGCTCGCTTGGAGCAGAAGAGATACCAGGTGTTTATCAGTTCGACGTTTGTTGATCTGCAGACTGAACGCCTTGCTGTCCTCAATCAGTTGCTGTCAATCAACTGCATACCTGTGGGGATGGAGATTTTTCCGGCAGCCGATGAAGAGCAGTTCAAGTATATAAAAAAGCTGATTCGTGAATCGGACTATTACGTACTGATAGTCGCCGGCAGATATGGCAGCCTTGCCAAAGACGGACTCAGCTACACGGAGAAAGAGTATGACTACGCCATCAAGAAAAAGATTCCCGTGCTTGCTTTTTTGCATAAAGACCCCGGTAAGATCGCATCTGAGCTAACTGATCCGAAACATGCAGAGAAACTGACTGCATTCAGAGAAAAGATCGAAAATTCCAATCGGTTGGTCAAATATTGGACGACCGCTGACAACCTGAGAGCAGATGTGCAGACAGCACTGTCTTACGCTTTTACTTCTAAACCAAGAAAAGGTTGGGTGCGAGACGATTCCTTCCGGGATTCATCGCAACTTAAGAAGGACTTGAATCAGGCTAATAAGATCATCAAGGAAAAACAAGAAAAAACAGATTCGTATCAGCGGGAATGCGAGGAACTAAAGAGAACAATAGACTCACTTCAACGGGAACGCGAGGAGTTAAAGAAAACAATAGACTCATTTCAACAGGAATGCGAGAAACTGATGGTTGAGCTGGAGGAGTCAAGAGCACATGAATCTACGTTTACAACACAACAAGCTGAGTTGGAGAAAGCAAGAAGGCACATGTCCGAGTTGGAAATAAAACTAGCGGAACGGGAGAAGTCTATATCCGAGTTGCAAACTCAGTTGGATGAATCGAGCGAGAAAGAAGAAAGACTAAGGCTACAACTCGCGCAATCTGGGCAGAAGCCAGGTTCGCCGCCGCCCTTGGCTGAGCCTCCCGTCAAAAACAAGATCTACACAATGGGACACTGGAATGACGAGCCTTTGGAATGGCTGGTCCTCGAAGTGCTGCCTGACAGAGCGCTGCTGATCACAAAAGACTGCCTGTTACAGGCTCCATACAACAAGGAGCAAGTGAATACAACATGGGAGGAGTGTTCGTTGAGGAAGGAAGTGCTTCCACAACTATTGGAGCAAATCTTCTATGAAGACATAGAACGCGACCGAGTTTTGCTTTGGAAAAACAGGAATCCCAATAATCTACGGTATAACACAGCGGGTGGCACCGATACCGACGACAAACTATTCATACTCAGCATCGACGAAGCCAGACAGTATTTCCCGGACAACGAAGCTCGTATCGCCTACCTGAACGGGGAAGCGGTGTGGTGGTGGCTGCGGTCTCCCGGTTACTACGGTTACTTTGCCTCCATTGTCCTCCTCGACGGCTACGTCCATGTTAATGGTTATGATGAGAGTTCGTCTGCTGGTGGTGTACGTCCCGCTTTTTGGCTCAATCTTAAATCTTAAGATCTTTCATTCCCGTAGTTTTTGTACCTTCTTTTCAGACACATTCAGACGAGACCCTTACACGATTATTATAAAGCATATGAAAAAAGATCAAAAAGGAGACTACTATGGCAGACGAATTGACGACGATGAAACCACGACCTATGAAACCACTGAAAGTGAAAGACTGGAAGGAACTGATAACTGATTTTTCTATGTCAATTGTCAAGAGCGCTTTAGCAATCACCGGGGTCAAACCTGCCGAAGACGTATTGCAGAGCTGGCTTAACGTCGCCAAGAACATCGGCTGGAACACCCCGGAAGAACAGCTTCTCTGGAAGCTTACTACGAGTGCCATGTGGCAGGCGATCCACAAACTGATCGAGGACAGCCGAAGCGGGTTTTCTCAGCAATTGGACGTTAATAGCAAGTCGCAAAAAAGAGTAATTCGATTACAGATAAAAACACTCATGGAAGATCAGGAGATTACTATTGACGAACACTTTTTCGATCACCCGGAGCGATGCGATCTTGTTCCTTCAGCACAGGATTTTCTTGAAGATACGATAAGCGATGTGATCGGCCAGCCACAGGCTGCAGCGTTGGCTTACAGGTTGCCGAGTTACTTTATACGCGAGCTCCACATAGTTTGGCGGGAAAGCGCTGAAGCCTATAAACCGTTGCGCGACTACTTCTACGGCTCGCCGTTCGCAAAAGCGGACATCGCCGACAGAGAGTGGGAGCAGTACCGCTCATTCTTGCGCCGACAGGAGGAAGGAGCGGTATTTGGCTCATGTCTCGCACTTTCACAACTGTACATAGAATTAAACGCGTCGTATGTGGAAACAATGCAAAGAAGGGGAGCAATGCCAAGCTTGAACGCAGCAGGAAATGAAGTTGAAAATGAACGGGTAATTGCTGTTGAACTCGAATCTCACCTGTCAAACTGGCTGAACAAGGGCGACCCCGAAGACCCCGTACGTGTAATCAGCGGAGGGCCGGGTTCTGGTAAATCAAGCTTCGCAAAGGTGTTCGCAGCAAAACTAGCCAAAGAAGAAAAGCACAAGGTGCTATTCATCCCGCTGCACAAAATTGACGTGAGCGGGAATGTGATTGACGCTGTAGGGGACTATCTGCGGACTGAGTTTACGGAAAACCCGTTAAAAGACCCGGTTGCAAATCTACTTGTAATATTTGATGGACTCGATGAACTTACCGAAACAGGCCAAAAGTATGCGGATGTAGCAACCGGCTTCGTGCAAAGAGCCAACAGTCAATTAGTTTCTTCCAACCGAAACAGCCGCAATGTCAAGCTACTTTACACGGGGCGGACCGTCGTTGTGCAGTCTGTAGCCCTGTTTGATATGAATCAGGTGCTATCGCTCCTTCCCTTCTATCTGCCAGAGTACAAGCGTGGTATATATGCCAGGGGAAAAGACTTAGTGGATGTGGACTACCGTGACAAATGGTGGAAGCGATACGGAGAGAATACCGGACAATCGTTTAAGAGCATGCCGGAAGCTTTACGCAAGGGAAGGTTGGAGGAACTCACTGCGCAGCCCCTGCTAAACTACATGGTTGCCGCTGCAGGAGTCCACAAGAGTGCAGCGCAGATTACGAACTTGAATGAGCTATACGCCCGTTTACTTAAGGCTATTTACCGCCGGGATTGGGGAGAGCGCAGGGCTTGGAATAACCGCCGACAGCATAGCGATCTTGACGGTATGGAGGAATCGGATTATCCACTGGTTTTTGAAACCATTGCCGTAGCTGCTTGGCACGGCGCCGATCGCACTGTTTCGATTGAGGAAATTGACAAGGTGCGAAGTGAAAGTGGATTTAAGGTCAAATGGGAGAAGTTTCAGGAAGGCGAAGATGCTGGGATAACGAATATGCTTACTGTTTTCTATTTTCAGCAAGTGGTAAGGGACGGGGACAAGCGCTTTGAGTTTACACATAAGAGTTTCCGCGAGTATCTGACTGCGAAGAGGATCGTAAGGTTACTGCTGTACTTTAAGCAGAGATTATTCGCCAATCAAGACCCCGACATGGAGTCCGACCCCTGCAAAGACGCTCTTGACCGATGGAGGAAACTATGCGCACAGACAGGAATGGACAGCTATCTCTATAATTTTCTGAAAGATGAAATGGAGATACTCATTAAAAAAGACCGTGAAGAAGTCCGCGAGTGTCAGAAGATACTATGCCGCCTTATCGGGTATGTTGCGAAAAACGGCTTGCCGCCCGCAGAGACACGCCCACCGATCCTAGAGGAACTAAGACTATGCCGCAATGCCGAGACCGCTCTATTGGCTATGCACAGCGCCTGTGCTTCTGCGACCGGTGAGTGTTCCAGGGTGAACTGGGGCAAGGATCCGACAGCCGCCAATGCCTGGCTGAAGCGTCTGAGCGTTCCTCCAGACGGCATGTTTCTTATGCAGTGCCTGAACAACATCAAATGGCAGGATCAAAGCTTCGACGGATTTAGCCTTCGCGGCGCGAATCTGGCGGGAGCGGAAATCTGTGGGCATAAGATATACCCTGAATCCATCGGGAGTTATGGCGGGAAGGACCTTTGGTGGCTTGTTCTAAAAGAAGAAAAGGACAGGACTCTGCTTCTGGCGCTTGATTGTGTGACATATAGAGAGTACCATAAAGAATGGGAAAGGGTTGCTTGGAAAGAATGCGACTTGCGTAATTGGCTGAATGAAACGTTCTTAGCTGCAGCGTTACATGAAAAATTCGAACATATCCTTCCTGTAACGAATCATACGAATGACAACGTGCGATGGGACAGATTGTTTTTACTCAGTATTGAAGAAGTGTGCGAGTGTTTTAAAGTTACTGTGCTCCTAGAGTCTCACTCTTCTATGGTAGCACGTCTGAATGGAGAAACGGTGTGGTGGTGGCTGCGGTCTCCCGGTCACATCAGTTACTTTGCCGCCATTGTCTACTACGACGGCTACGTCCATGCTGATGGTAATTATGTGAGTTCGTCTGCTGGTGGTGTACGTCCCGCTTTTTGGCTCAATCTTAAATCTTAAAATCTTTCAATCCCGTAATTCTCGTAATCCTCTTATCCGCGCGGCCGAAGGCCGCGAAATCTCCTGCCGCCGTAGGCGGTCGCGCGAATTTTCAGAAATCGGGGGATTCCCAACTGTGACACAAAACCCTCAAAGTGAGCTAATCGTCGTAACGCGGGCAAAGGAGCTATGTTCCTATATCATGAATGTGACACAAAAGTCTCCAAAACACTTTCGATTCACTTTTGTAACGAGGCTTCAAAACCTCTCTCTGAATGTTATCGAGAATATCTATCGGGCGAATGATATTTTCTTCGGAGGGAAACATGGCTCAGAGCACTATGCGGAACGCCTGGAATATCAGAGAAAAGCGCTGACAGACATCCGGGTTCTGGCATACTTCGCATTTTTATCGATGGAACAACAATGCATACTACCGAAGCAATATGAGCAAATCTCCAAACTCTCAACGGATTGTCAGCATTTACTTGGCGCATGGATCAACAGCGATAAAAAGCGGTTACCGCCTTCGGGAATCGTGTTGTAGTCAGAAGGCGTTAATGCGAGGGATCTGATCGTAAACGGTGTGGTGGTGGCTGCGGTCTCCCGGTAACAACAGTAACAATGCCGCCAATGTCAACAACGACGGCAACGTCAATGATAATGGTAATAATGTAAGTTCGTCTGCTGGTGGTGTACGTCCCGCTTTGCCTGTAATGCCCGAAACCTAACCCTTCGATGGGCGGTCTGTGCAAACAGGAAAAGGGATCAGATTCCTTTCCTGCGAGAAATCGCAGGGAAAACACATGTTGGCGGAAGGTGAGACGCAACAAGAAAACCCTGCTTTTCACCAGTTTCAGACCCTTTATAAGGGAGCCGTCTGTGAGGGCGCAGACTGTCAACGTATCCGCGCCCTCCCGTCAACCGACAGGAGGTTGTTGGCATAACAGACTTTGAGCAAGTATGTGACTTTCAAAACCTGTACCTGGCTCATACCAGAGCGAGACGGGGAAAGCAGGGCAAAAGGGACGTCATCCGCTTTGAGATGAATCTTGCCGAAGAGATTTGTTCCTTGCAGCGCAAACTAATAGACGGTTCATACAGGCCAGAGGCATACCGCCAGTTCTATATTACTGATCCCAAGGTGCGGCTAATCCACGCGCCAACGTACAAAGATGTCGTAGTACAGCACTGCATATGCGATCAGGTTCTGGCTCCGTTACTGGAGAACCGGCTTATTTACGATAACGCTGCTTGCCGTACAGGAAAAGGTACGCATTTTGCATTATACCGACTAACGGGATTCTTGCGCGATTATTGTAAACGATATGGAGCGCATGGATATATATTAAAGTGTGACATCCGGAAATATTTCATGAGCATCGACCACAGCACTCTAAAGCAAAAGCTCTCAAAGATCATTCTCGATAAGGATATACAGAAACTCCTGTACGGTATTATTGACAGCTACGAAAGCGCGCCGGGGAAGGGTTTGCCGCTAGGAAATCAGACCAGTCAATGGTTCGCGCTTTACTATCTGGACGCGTTTGACAGGCTAATCAAAGAACGGCTTCGAGTGAAGTACTACACACGGTATATGGACGATTGTATCCTGCTTCATGAGAGTAAAGATTTTCTCAAGGACTGTCTCGCGACATTGCTGCAGTTCGCAGCCGATGACGTCAAACTGGTTTTCAATGAAAAGACACAGATATTCCCCATCGCAAACGGAGTGAGTTACTTGGGATTCCACTTCTATCTCACCGAAGCAGGCAAAGTCATCCGCAAGGTGAGCAGCGCAGCTAAATATCGATTCAAGCGAAGTCTGAACGAAATGAAAAAGGACTTCGCAACCGGGTCTGTGGAATATCCTGAGATACGCCAGAGACTATGCAGCTACCTGGGGCATCTAGAGCACGGTCACACCTATCGTCTGCGGGAAAAGGCGATACGTGAATTTGTGTTGGTTAGAGGCAATATGGATGTAAGAGAAGACCAGTAGGACAGGGAACGGTTCTCTGATTAAGTGGGTGTATTTTCTGCATCGTAAGAAAACCTTATTGAATAAATCTACATTATAAGTTATAATTTCCCCGGTTTATAGAAAATATCTTCTACAGGAGACACCGAATAGATTAAGGTGTGCCTAAATACTACAGCACAAAACTCACATCGTTCATTTTCACGCGATACTTTCCAATGAAAAACAAGGTGGTGGCTCACTTGGAGCAGAAGAGATACCAGGTATTTATCAGTTCGACGTTTGATGATCTGAAAGAAGAACGATTTGCAGTCCTCAATCAGATACTATCAATTAACTGCATACCAGTGGGGATGGAGCTTTTTCCGGCAGCCGATGAGGAACAATTCTCGTATATAAAAAAGCTGATAGACGAATCGGACTATTATGTGGTGATTGTAGCCGGCCGATATGGCAGCCCTTCTGACGACGGAGTCAGCTATACAGAAAAAGAGTACGATTACGCTATACAGAAAAAAATTCCCGTGCTGGCGTTTTTACACGAACATCCTGGCCAAATCCCATCCGAACGTACTGACCCGGAAAACGCAGAGAAGCTGGATGCGTTCAGGAAAAAGATTAAAGCCTCGAAACGGTTGATCAAGTATTGGACAACTGCTGACAACCTGGGAGCGAGAGTTCAGACGGCTTTGTTATATGCTTTTGATACTAAACCAAGAAAGGGCTGGGTACGGTATGATCCCTCGCAGGATTCATCTCAACTTAGTGAGCAGTTGAATCAAGTGAAGAGGCTCAATGAAGAAAAACAGATTACAATAGCTTCATACCAGCGGGAATGCGAGAGACTAAAGGTGGAACTGGAGAAATCGAAGGAACGTGAATCAGAGCTGATAAAAAAGCAATCAGAACTGGAGCAGTTGAGCAAACACAGAATTAATGAGTTGGAGATGCAGCTACAAGAACTTAGGAAAGATATATCTGTGTTGCAAACTCAGCTTGATGAATCGCTCGAGAATGAAAGAATCCTTAGGCTACAACTCGCGCAATCTGGGCAGAGGCCAGGTTCGCTGCCGTTCTTGGCTGAGTTACACGTCAAAAACGAGATCTACACAATGGGAAGCTGGAATGACAAACCTTTGGAATGGCTTGTTCTCGAAGTGCTGCCGGACAGGGCGCTGCTGATTACAAAGGACTGCCTGTTACAGGCGCCGTATAGCAAGGAGCATGTGAATACAACATGGGAGGAGTGTTCGTTGAGAAAGGAAGTGCTTCCACAACTATTGGAGCAAATCTTCGATGAAGACATAGAACGCAACCGAGTTTTGCTTACTAAGAACCAGAACCCTGATAACCCGTTTTATAACACACCGGGCGGTGCTGATACTGACGATATGCTATTCATGCTCAGCATCGACGAAGCTATGCAGTATTTTCCGGACAATGAAGCCCGTGTAGCCTACATAAACGGGGAAACGGTGTGGTGGTGGCTGCGGTCTCCCGGTAGCAGCGGTCTCAGTGCCGCCTTTGTCTACTACGACGGCCGCGTCGGTGCTGATGGTAGTCATGTAAGTTCGTCTGCTGGTGGTGTCCGTCCCGCTTTTTGGCTCAATCTTAAATCTTAAATCTT
>Ga0123353_10011373_pt1 | contig 12533 bp, 10 predicted proteins | sample TergutLab28metaG_3_FD_92763 | JGI IMG/M metagenome (GOLD analysis project Ga0123353, IMG submission 92763) | Labiotermes labralis P3 segment gut microbial communities from Petit-Saut dam, French Guiana - Lab288 P3 | ecosystem: Host-associated > Arthropoda: Insects > Digestive system > Gut ... | reverse complement strand
CGGCGGCGCGGACGCGGTTGTCGCGATCAATACCGTTCGCGGAATGGCGATTGACATTCACTCCGGCTGGCCCGTTCTCGGCAATCGTTCGGGCGGTTTGTCGGGACCCGCCATCAAGCCGGTGGCGGTCAAATGTGTTTATGATTTGTATGAAGCGCTTGACATTCCGGTGATCGGGGTCGGTGGCGTTTCTTGTTATGAAGATATGGTCGAATTGATGATGGCCGGCGCGTCCGCCGTTCAAATCGGTTCCGCGGTTTACGAAAATGAAAATATTTTCAAGGACGTTTGGACCGGCGCCGAAAATTTCATGAAAGAAAACGGTTACGGGTTTGATGAGTTGATCGGCTTGGCGCACAGGAGAAAATGAGGTGGGCGGAAAATGACGGGGAAATCAAAAAATCAACGTATGGGAGGCGGTATGACGGGCGGTTTTCCGGTGGATGCCAAAATTACCGGTATTCAGGATGAAGCCGCCAACGGCAAACGGACTCTTTTCTTTGACAAATCCTTTGAAAACGTTTCTCCCGGTCACTTTTGCATGGTTTGGATCCGCGGCGTTGATGAAATTCCGCTCGGCTGCTCTTACGCAAACGGCGTTACTTTTCAAACGGTCGGCCCGGCAACAGAGGCGCTTTTTCATTTGAAAATCGGTGACAGCGTTGGTTTGCGCGGCCCGCTCGGCACTCCTTTTACGCTTCCCGAAAAAGGAGAACGGATTCTCATCGTTTCCGGCGGTATCGGGGCCGCGCCCCTTGCGCCGCTGGCCGAAAAATCGAAGGAGATCGGCGCCTTCGTCACAATCGTTTTGGGCGCCCGAAGTGAATCCGATTTAATTTTTGAGGAGCGCTTCACCCAAACGGGAAACGTCATTCTTACAACCGACGACGGTTCCAAAGGTAAAAAAGGGTTTGTAACGGATGTTTTGAATGAACTTGATTTGACCGCTTTCGATAAAATATATGTCTGCGGCCCCGAAATGATGATGAAATTCGTCATGAAGATTTTAATCGAAAAAAAATCGCTTTCCAAAGCCGAATTTTCAACGGAGCGTTATTTCAAATGCGGTATCGGCGTCTGCGGCTCTTGCTGTATGGACGGGTCGGGTGTTCGCGTCTGCAAAGACGGCCCCGTTTTCAAAGCCGAAACACTGGCTGACTCGGAATTGGGCAAATATCACCGCGACGCGTCCGGGAAAAGAGTTCACTACTGATAAAAAATTTTGGAAATTTACTCTTCGCCCTGCAGCTTTAAAATAAACGCCGAAACAGCGCGTCGGGGGAGGATTTTTTGTCCGGAGGCCGCGATCTTATATTTAATACCGGGGATGGCAACCGTTTGTCCGCTTATCAGAGCTTGATAGGAAAACAAAGCCACTTTTTTGGCGGAGGCTCTTTTGGCCGTGTCGAACAATTTTCTTGTTCCGCTTCCCGCCGTTTTTTCAAATCCGGTTTTAGTCGGACCCGGGCATACGGCCGTCACTGTAACGCCGCTTCCTTTTAATTCGGCGGCCAATGCTTCCGAGAAGGAGAGGACAAAGGCTTTTGTCGCATAGTAAACGGACATAAACGGCCCCGGCGCGAAAGACGCCATGGATGCCAGATTCAAGATTCTCCCGTCTTCGTTTTGTATCATTTGCGGGAGGAATAATTTCGTCATTTGCATTAAGGCGAGGACATTGACCTGCACCATTTCATACTGCTTATCCCAGTCGGCTTCCGCATAGCGTTTATAGTCGCCGAATCCGGCGTCGTTGACGAGCGTGTCAACGGTGAGCCCGGCTTGCCCGACTTGATCAAAAACATCCTGCGCCGCGTCTTTTTGTGACAAATCTTTGATGATGACCAAAGCCTTGATCCCGTATTTCGCTTCCAGTTTGTCTTTTAATGTTTCCAGCTTCTTTTCATTCCGGGCCACGAGAATCAAATCGTATCCGCCGCCTGCGAATACTTTTGCCAGCTCTCGGCCGATTCCGCTTGAAGCGCCTGTAATCAACGCCGTCCTTTTCATTTTCAACTCTCCTTTATTCTTGCGCTTTTGTCCTTTATTCATTTTTTTGAAGTTCAAGCGCCAGTTTTCGAATGCTTTCGGCGATTTGCCATTCGCCCGTGCCCCAATGAACAATAATTCCCGTCTGTCCGTTTATTTTGACAATGTTTCCGGAATTTTCGGATTTGCAGCATCGCATGATAAACGGTTTTTCGGGTTTTGTCAGCTCCGAGCGCATCGGGCACATTTCAATAAATTCATATTTCAAACCCGGGTAAAGCGCTTCGGCAATCTTTTTGGAAGTGTCGCAGCCGACAAGTCGCCATCCGTCTTTATTTTCATCTATCCTGTCGGAGTCGAGGAATTTTCCTTTCAGACCGGATGAGCGGCAGGGATAGATGGTTTTATCGCCTTGGTAAACGGAGAGGTCCGCGATTTTTTCCGTGAAGCGAATCTGAAGGTCGCCGAAAATATTGGCGGTGTCCAGCCGCTTGACGCAGTCGGCCAGCCACGGCGGTTCCGGCGGGATGATATCGATCACTTCGATTTCCGATATTTCGGAAAGGCCGGGGTCTTTGACAAACGTTAAGTGGCGGTCAATGCCCGTGAAAATAACGGTTGTTGCCGGTTTTTGGCTTGCTTTTTTTCTCTTTTCGTTCTCGGACTCAAGCGTTTTTACGGCCGTTTGGATTAAAAGCGTCCGGTTTTTGATGTTCAGATGTTCTTTGAAGATGACCGTTTCTTCAGCGCCGGCAACCAACTCGGAATCTTTCGCTTTTCGAATCAAGCCGGTTCCTTCATGCTTGGTTTTGTACAAATTGTAGCCTTCGGCTGTTTTTTCAAGAATGTATTCCGACAAAAAGTAAATTCTTTTTTGTTCATCGGGAGACGTTTTTCCTTTTTCCGTCCATCCGATTGTTTTGTATTCTTTTGGAAAAATCATTTTTCTTTCCTTTCCCCGTCATTAGATAGCGTTTCTGCAATTTGTGCCGACAATTTCTTATTATTTATTATTTTACAAACATTCATATTTGATATAAATGCCAACCGTATTTGTTTTTGTAATCCATTCCCCTATACTGAACACAAAAGAAGGCAATCCTGCCCGCACTTTAAAGTGGTCGAATTCGACCACGTTCATTTTGTTCACAAGTGCCGGGAAATTCAAGCGTTGTGCGTGCCCATATCCGGTTTTTATTATGTCGGCGGGCGCGCTCCTGCTTTAGCATTTGCCCTCCAGTCAGCGAAATATAATCATTTTTCTTTCCTTTCCGAAGCGTTTGATAGTTAACACAAATTCGGCGGATGTATAAAAAGATTACAGAAGTATCTGTCCTTGAAAGAACGATGGAATAAAAGAGCAAAATAAAAAAAAAGCAATTTGAAAAAAGAAATCATTCAGAGCCCGTGAGGACTCTGAATTTATTTTTCATTTTAATGTTTCAGTCAAATTACGAGTTGTCTCTGAGGTCCGGTTTGAGTTCCTTCAAGAGATAGACTGTAAAGAGACCTCCCATAATCGCACCGAGGATGGGAATGATTGCCATGATATAGACAACGATGATTGCGATAATCGTCATCACGATATTGGCCTTAAAGACGGCGAAACCTTCTTTATACGCATATACAACGTTCTCGGACGGGGTCATGATGTAAATATACAGTGAATAGAAGACAATGGGTATCATGACAATAAGCAAAACCAAGTAGACCAAGAACATGAACATGCTGAAGAGGAAAGCAAGGGTTCCGGAGATTTGTGCCAACACCGCCGAGATGAGGAAAACGCAGATTCCGAGGATAAAGAAAATGACAAAGGGAATGATCAAGTACATCCAACTTCTGATGAACGCGCTGACAGATTTTAAGGCGATGAACATATCTCCGATTTCGACTTTGTCGCCGCGCATGCCTTTAATAGCCATATAAGCAAAACCGTATGCTAACGGCGCGAGCAGTATAATCGGGATAAGGAAGATCGAAAGCATACCTACGATCATCAAAATCAAGACGCCGACAACGTAAGCAACGATGTTTGCTAAAAAAACATCCCAGCTCTTCTTAAGTCCGGCTGAAATCATATCAAAATTCATGGTGAGTGACTCCTTATTTTTTAATGTTTTACAATTTTTTATATTATTTTATTTATGTTGTTTAATTTATGACATTCTATGGTATTTTATCAAGTTTTCAAAAAAATTCAGAGCCCGAAAAGGACTCTGAATTATTTTTTTGTATAATTATTTTCAGTCGAATTATCTTTTTTATCTTTTGTTTCAGATTCCCGGTTTTAGCGCCTTCAAGACGGTGGCTGTGAAAACAATTGCGATCGGGAATGTAATCAAGATACCGATACCACAAAGGATGAGTCCGATAAAACAAAGGATACAGTAAACAACGTACGTGACAAGCGTCATGAGAAGATTATTCTTCAAGACGTTGAAACCTTCTTTGTATGTATCAATTGCATTCTTGGACGGGGACATGACGTAAATGTATATCGAAAAGAATGCAATAAGGGCCCAAATGAGTCCGAGAAGCGTACCGATAATTGAAAGAACCGAAGCGATTTTTGTCAAAAGGAATGTGATAATTCCGATGATGATGAGAGCGATTAAGTAAACGATCCAGTAAATCCAACTTCGGATGAATGCGTTGACGGATTTAAAGCCGATGAGAACATCTCCGATTTCAACTTTTTCGCCGCGTGAGCCTTTAACAGCCATATGGTAAATACCATACATCAACGGTGCAAATGTGACAATCAAAATTGACCCAATAAACGCAATCAAGCAACCGACAACGTAAGCAACGATGTTGTTTTTAAAAGCTTCCCAGCCGTTCTTGAGCCCGGCGGAAATTACAACAAAATTCATATCCATAACAATAACTCCTTAAATAATTTTACAAATTTGTTTCGTAAATTATTTAGTTTACAATTATTACGTATTTTCAATGAACCGGCAATAAATGACAAATTCGCGATCACCGCTTTAAAAATTATTGCTTGGATTCATGCTGCCTCAATCATTTTCAGCCGGCCGTGTACTCATCGTATGTCGCGACTATAAATGCCTCAGCATTGATATAATCAATGAAAACTGATTATTAATACGTTTTCATCTTACGTATAATACTATCATTCTCATTATATATAGTTTGGTGTATTTTTCAAGACACAGGAGACGAAAATTACATTTACCGCTCATTTTACACAATTTTTAAAGCCGTAAAAATTGGTCTGTCCTTTTTTGAGTTGCTTTTTTAAAACAAGTCTATTTAAAAAACAAGTCTATTCAAAACTATTCAAAACAAGTCTATTCAAAACAAGTCTATTCAAAACAAGTCTGTTGCGCGCGCGGCGCCGAAGAGGTGCCGGCCCTTTTTCCGCTCCGCTGCCGGCCGCGTTTGCCGCCATCTTCAATCTTTATTCCTTTTTCCCCAAATTCTCAAGCAGCGTCATTGATATCATCCATTCGTCCCGCGCTTCTCGGGATGTGCCGACGACCAGTCTCTTGCGGCTGCCGATGACTTCAACCATGCCGCGCGCGCGCACCGTTTCACCCAAAAGCGCCTGTCCGGCATACGTGTGCGTGTAACTGTAAATTTCACTTATCTCATCGTGGTCGGTTAAATAAATCGCGGGACTGTCAAAAGCAAAGGCGGCGTCCGTTATAACCGCTTCGATCTGTATATTTCCCGTATCCGTCCCGCGCCGGATCGGCTCTTTTATCTGTTCCGAAGAGCGGACAAAAAGCAAATCGAAGTAAATGCTTTTGCCGCCTTCTTTGTCGGTGAACATTCCGCGGTTTCCTTTCCGTATCTCATGGGCATGGAAATCTTCAAAACGAAGTGGCGATTTACGTTTTTTATAAACGGTTCGCCACATATTGTCGTCCAGTTCCGAAATTTTATAGCGGAAAGCCGCGCCATCCGCATCATCCGCGCCATCTGCGTCATCCTTTTGTTTCATCTCGGCCAAGGCTTTTTTGGCTTTGAACCAATCGGGGCCGAAAACCACAAAATCAACATCCGACTCTTCATTTTCCAAACCCGGCAAAAGGGAGCCGGAAATGCCCATCGCGGATATCGGGACGCCGGCGCTTTCCAAACGGCGGATCAGTTCTTCCGCCGCCCGGAACGGGCGTACGCCTGACAATATTTCAGAAACGGCGTCGCCGGGTTTCAGAATTTCCGCAATCTCCGAGCGCGGGACAACGGCCACTTCGGCCGGCCAATCCGGATGATGCTTTTTCAAATATTCAAACGACTCGTCAAATTCGGCTTTCCGGTATTTCAGGCCGTCTTTTTTTCGAATCCTTGCGCCGTTTTCATCAGGCACATACCGCAAAATGGAACGGATCCCTTTCGGCGGATGGAAATAATCGGTAACGGAAAAAATCAGCCCGTCTTTTGTCACAAAAAAATCACGCAGGACCGGGTCTTTGAATTCATCGGATGCCGTCATGAAAGTTCTCCGCTGAAAAAAGAAACGTACAAGAAATCCTCGGATTTCATGTACAAATTCGGTTATAAATTCGGTTATAAAATCGGTTACAGCCCATCGTTTTCGCTATCTTCAATGCCCATCGCGCTTAAAAACCGCTTCATGATGGACTCTTCAACCAATTTTTGAAGAACGTGCTTGTCTTTTGCGGACGCGAATAAGCCGAGCGGAATCTTTGCGCCGGCCGCTGTCGGGTGGCCGCCCGCATTCTCGCCAAACGCCTGACGCATCACTTCCCCCAAATTCACGCGGATGTCATCGTTTCGGGCGGAGACATAAATGCTGTCATCCAAAATGCCGAAAACAACAACAGTGGAAATCCCTTCCATCGCAAGCAGGTAATCCGCGGCTTGCGGCAGCGTGTCGCGGTTGCGGATGGTGCCGACGTTGGACAAAATGGTTGTGCCGTAGACTTCCCGGCTGCGGATCGCTTCACTGAGGATGTCCAGCGTTTCCACGGACATGGACGGCGTTTCGACCTGCGTCAGCAAATCATGGTCGGACAGCGGGTGCAGGAAAGAGGCCGCGGCGAAGTCGGCGGACGTTGTATTGCGCCTGAAATCGTTTGTGTCGGTGCGGATACCGAATAAAAGAGCTGTGGCCAATTCCTTGGAAACGGTAATGTCCATTTGCTGGAGATATTTTGTTAAAATCGTTGCGGAAGCGCCGACGTTTGTTCGGACATCCGCAAAATCGGCCGAAGGTTCAATGCCGGAATAAGAGTGGTGGTCGATGATGATGCCGATCGGATGGTCGGCCGGCACCGAGTTGTTGACAGACGGGATGGAGTTGTCCACCAGCGCCAGTTTGTCGTATTGGCTGAAAATCTCGGGACCGGGGATTTTAATCATCGGAATTGCCAACAGGTTGATAAAAGCTTTATTTTCATGGTGGCCGACTTTCCCGTCGTATAAAATGTCAGCTTTGATGCCGAACTTTTTCGTAATTTCGGTTAAAGCGTATGCGCTTGAAATCGCATCAGGGTCGGGGTTATCATGAAGAACGATGCCCAGCGTAATTCCGCGGTGCTCATCCAGCCATTTCACCAAACGGTTGCCGATGTGTTTGGTTTCAATCAAATCCAAATATTCCGTAATTGTTTTAGAAACGATTTGCGGCGGCACAAATACATAACCGGAGCCGGCAGCCATCATCTCTCCCTTTTTAAGCGTGTCCGATGCGCGGGAAATAATTTTCACGGACTCGGGAAGTACGGCTTTAAAGTTTGCGATGGCCTTCGTGTTCGCGTCATCGTTGGAACTGAGGGCCGCAACGCAGATAAGATTCCGCATATCGATCGTATTGTATAGTTCCGGATCGGAAATGTCGCCGATCAAAGCGTTGAACCCTTCTTGGCGAAGCGTCTCAACGCGTGTTTTATCGAGGTCGATGACCGTAATTTCTTTTTCGGTTTTGCGGAGTTCCTTTGCAACCGCAAAGCCGATAATGCCGCCGCCCAAAATCAAAAATTCGGGTTTTGGTTTTTTGATATTGGCATTTTTTTGAACGGAATTCATAAAGATGACCTTATAATGCTTGAATTGACAGAGATAAGTGGTAATTCAGTTGTTGTGTACCTGAAATATTTATTTAATCCTTTTCAAATAATTGTCGTTTTGTTTCCGCATTCTTATATTTCGTTATTTGTTTTTGTAAAACTTTTTTGCAAAACACAATTCGTGACCGAACCGATGCAAAAATTGTAATAGAAGAAACTTTTGACCTTCTATTTAAATTCATTCTTTATTAAGAAGATTCATTTCAATTTTTTCCGAATTCACCCTTCCCGAAGAATTAAAATGAGAATTAAAATGAATACTGTCAAATAAAAGGAATAATTCAAATATAATCCAACGGCAATATAAGTTAAATAAATCATTTTTTGCGTTAAAACCCGAGATGACCCCGATGAAAAAAGAGATGATTACCGCTGCCGAAATGAAAGCGATTGACATCAATGCCGCCGAGCTCGGCATGAGCCCGCTTCAGCTCATGGAAAACGCCGGTCATGCCGTTGCCGAGACAGTTGCCATTCATTTAAATCTGAATTCGGATGTCCTGAATGAACCGAATCCTTCTTCGCTGGATACGTCCGTCGCTTTCGGGGGACAAATGACCGTTTTGATGTTCGCGGGTCTCGGGAACAACGGCGGGGACGCTTTCGTTGCCGCCCGCCACTTAGCGGATTTGGAAATCCCGTCGGTCGTTTTTCTTTTGGGTCACAAAGACCGCATCAAAACGAAAGAGTCGCGGCTGAATTACGCTGTTTTAAGCCAAACACATTTTGTTCAAACCATCGAAATCCTTAACGAATCGGATCTCTGCGCCGCTTTGAAAGTTCACGGCAAAAATATCCTCGCCATTGTTGACGGCATTTTCGGCACCGGCTTTTCCGGCGAACCCAAAGGCGTTGAGAAAAAGGCGATTGAATACATGAATTCGATTCAGAAAAAATCAAATGATGTTTTCGTTTTGGCCATCGACATCCCTTCCGGAATGTCTTGTGTTCCTTCCGCGGCCGGAACACCGAGACGTAAGCTTTCCGATTGCGTCATTGTCCGCGCGGACGCGACCGTGACCTTTCACAAAATGAAAGATTATCTGAAGACTCCGGAAGCCGTCAAGTTTGCCGGCCGGATCCTTGTCAAACCCATCGGAATCCCGTCCAACGCGGAACGAAATGTCGGCCCCGGCGACCTGACCGCTTTACACCGCCGCGGCGCAGACGCTCATAAAGGCGATAGCGGCAGGGTGTTGGTGATTGCCGGCGGCCCGTATGCGGGCGCGCCCGCCATGACAGGAATGGCCGCATTGCGGGTCGGATGTGATCTTGTCACCGTTGCGGCGCCTTCCGGTATTTACAAATCGGTTGCCTCATTTGCGCCGGAATTGATTGTTAAAAAATTATCGGATGAGAGTTTATCGGGAGCCGATCGTTCCGTTCTGACCGATTTAATCGAAAAGCATGATACCGTTTTGATCGGTCCGGGTCTCGGCAGCGAGCCTGCCGTTTTAGAGGCCGCGGCCTGTTTGGTCCCGTATTTCAAAAAAGCCGTCATCGACGCCGATGCTCTCCGTCCCGAAATTTTGGAAGCATTGAAAGAAAGAGAATCTCAAACCGAGCTCATCCTGACGCCACATTATAATGAATTCAGAAGGATTGCGGAGTTCTTTGACATTGAACTGCCCTCCAAAAGAAGCCACGCGGACCCGGCCGAGATTGAAAAGTAGGCCGCCTTCATCGGCAAAGAGCTGAATGCGACAATCCTATTAAAAGGGCCTTCCGATCTGATTTTTAACCCCGCGGACGGCAGTATCCGGTACAACACGACCGGCAACGCCGGCATGACGGTCGGCGGAACGGGCGATATTCTGGCGGGGGCGGCGGCGGGCCTGCTGGCAAAAAACAGCGCTTTTACGGCGGCTTGCTGCAGTGCGTTTATCTGCGGGCGGGCGGGGGACCTGTCATTTTCGGAAAAAGGCGATTCTTTGCTTCCGTCTGATATGCTTGAACTCATTCCGGATATTTTGATCGGCGCCGGCGGGAAGCGTTTCGGACGGGCAAAAAAGACATCTTCCAAATCGGGAAAAGGGAAATGATCGTTTACGAAAAATGAAAATTTATGAAAACGTTTTTATGAAAAGGTTTTATTTGATTGATTGTCCAAAGTTTATTTGAAAATGCCATCATTCTTATCATTCCCGTCATCTCCAATCATCATTCTTATCATTCCCATCATCTCCAATCATCATTCTTATCATTCATCATTCTTATCATAACTCTATCATCAATTTTATTATCAATCTATCAGCATCCGAGGTTATTAAGTTGAAAATTATCGGCGGCCCGTCCTCGCAAACTCTTGCCTGCCGCGTTGCGGCTCAGCTCAACATTGTACCGACCATCACCCATTTCGAACGTTTTCCCGACAATGAACAATATTTAAGAATTACGGAAGACATCGGCGGACAGGATGTCGTTTTGATCCAAAGCACGGCCACGGATTCCGATCTGGTGGCTCTTCTGCAGCTTTTGGATGCCTGCGAATCGGCCAAAAGCGTCAAAGCCGTCATTCCCTACATGGGTTATGCCCGCCAAGACAAGTTGTTCAAGCCGGGGGAGGCCGTCAGCGCCCGCGCAATGGCAAGAACGGTGACAGCCGATAACTTGGAAGCTGTCTACACAATCAACATCCACGAAAAAAGCGTTTTAAAGCATTTCAAATGCCCCGCTTATGATTTGGACGCCTCGCCTTTGATTGCCGAATATATTGTCAGCTTGGGATTAAAAGAGCCGCTTTTGGTTGCGCCGGACAAAGGCGTTCGGGCCATGGTTGAAAATATGGCTCGCGGCTTGTCTTTGGACCAAGCGTCTTTTGACAAAATCCGTCTGGATGGCGCCACCGTTGAAATGAAAGGCGGCGACTTGGATATCACCGGACGCGATGTCATTATCGTTGACGACATGATTGCAACCGGTGGCACCATGGCGGAAGCCGTTAAGATTTTAGGGAAAAATGGCGCGCGGGACGTTTACACAGCCTGCATCCATCCTGTTTTGTCTCGGAATGCCGTTCTCCGTCTGGCCAACGCCGGCGTTAAAGATATTATGGCAACCGATACCATCGAAAAAGTCCAAAGCCGTATCAGTACGGCGCCGATCATTGTCGGCGCTCTGAAAAAGTGACCTTTATTCTGACCTTTATTTGACATGATTTTCATGAAATATCATAACCGGTAACGGACAGGGATCGGATGGATGAAGAAAGAAAGCAGCCGGATTTGAAAGACGAGCCTTCCGGCTCGGATTTTACGGAAGCAGACGAATCTCTCACCGATTATGATGTTGCCGATGATTTTACCGACTTCGAAGAGCTTGGATTTCTTCCGCCCGCGGCGGCTCCGAAACAGAAATATTCTTTCCAAGAATCCGTCAAAAACTTCTCTTATCCGAGGTGGTTGAAATCGGTTTTACCGCCGTACTTCAAGCCGGCCCTTTGGATGACGGCTCTTTTCTTCGCGATGACTGCTGCCGGTTACGTTGCCGGTTCTTACGACCCCGAAATCTTTGATTTTCTTTTTTCTTCCTTCGATTTTCCCGACGGCAGTTCTTTTGAAACCTTCCTGTATATTTTCTTCAACAATGCCGGCGTTTTATTCATGCTGATTTTCTTCGGCTTCATTCTCTCAATTTTGCCTGTCCTGATTATTATTTCCAACGGTTTTCTCATCGGGGTTGTCAGTGAGGCGACCATTCGCCAGCTCGGCTTGCCTTTCCTTTTGACGGGTCTTTTACCGCACGGAATCATTGAACTTCCGATGATTTTGCTCGGCGCGGGAATCGGGTTTCGGCTGGGCGCTTTGTTTGCCCGTCTTCTTTTCAACATCATCCGGGGGGATTCCGATGCCTGCTGCCTCATGGTGTATCAGTTCAAAAAAGAATTTTTAAATGCTGCCGGCCTCTATTTCCTCTTCATCCTTCCGCTTCTTTTGGTTGCGGCAATCATTGAAGTTTATGTGACGGGGACGTTGCTGTCTACCTTTTTCTGATTTTGGGGGTTCTGCGGTTGCCGGGCTGCCCGCGCCGCCGCACAGCCGCGCCGCGCGCGAACCGCTGCGTTTTTACCAATTTCATGAGTCCCACCTCCGCTTTTCAAAAAGTTGCGGATTCTTGCCGAACAATTCCTTTTTATAATCCGATACGTTAATCAATCATCTCAGATATCATTCTGTTTTATACTGACAACTTTTAAATTCGATAAATCGGTTTTTCAATTTTCAAATCGGAATTTCAATCCGCCGGTGATATATTATGATTTCAAGAAAACAAATCAAGGAAACTGTTGATCAATATTACAACAATCCCGAGCAAATCAAAATCGGAACGATCGCCTCCCATTCGGGTTTGGATGTTTGCGACGGCGCCGCCGAAGAAGATTTCAGGACCGTCGCTTATTGTAAAAAGGGCCGGGAACAAACGTATTCCGATTATTTTAAAGCGCAGCGCGATTCAAACGGCCGCCTCGTCCGCGGCATT
>Ga0123353_10011372_pt1 | contig 12534 bp, 9 predicted proteins | sample TergutLab28metaG_3_FD_92763 | JGI IMG/M metagenome (GOLD analysis project Ga0123353, IMG submission 92763) | Labiotermes labralis P3 segment gut microbial communities from Petit-Saut dam, French Guiana - Lab288 P3 | ecosystem: Host-associated > Arthropoda: Insects > Digestive system > Gut ... | reverse complement strand
TCTGCGGTTCGGCGCTGTGCACGAGGATCAGGGAATCCTGGGGCAGGGTGCTTTGCATGCTGGAGGAGAGTATCGTGAAGACCGAGAATCCCAGGATGGTCCGCACGCCGCCGGTAAGAACGCCGGCCAACAAAAATGCCCCGATCAGCGCCAGTGCTGCAACGTAAGCCGAGGTGAAAGCAATGCGGGCACCTAGGCTGCGCTCCTGCGGCGGATCAGGGTCTTCCTCCGGGGACGGGGGGGGTTCTGCAAGATACCGGCAACGTTGCTGTATGGTATCGATCTGCGCCAGTATCCCGTCAATTTCCTCTTCTGTCACCGTTTTTTCCCATAATGCTTCAACACAGCCGCGCAGCGCATCAAAATCGGCGGAAAGATCCACCGGCATAGCCACTCCCTTCAACCGCACACTTCGGCAAACTACCATGTAGACATACTATACTACGGTTTGCCGGAAAAAGCAATAGTTTTTTTCGGAAAACATATAATATTTTTGCACATTACCATGTATTCAGCCAAACAGGCAAATTTTGTTGATTTATTTCACCAAAAAATGAGAAGAATGTTCCATATGCAAGGGCAGCTGAAATGATCAATTGAATAAACAGCTTTTTGTTATGCTTGTCTTCCCGCGCAAATTGTGCTATACTCTTCCTAATATCACATACGAGAGGAGCCCCCCTACATGGACTTCGCCCCCTTTCGATTCAGCGGCGCATTCCGCGACTACCAGCAGAAGGCGCTCGACCAGGCCCCGAAATACCTCGCGGACGGAAGGCTGCACATCGTGGCGGCCCCGGGCAGCGGCAAGACCATCCTGGGCCTGGAGCTTATCCGGCGGCTGAACGCGCCCGCGCTGGTTTTGTCCCCCAGCGTCACCATCCGCCAGCAGTGGGGCGAGCGCTTCACCGAGGGTTTTTCGCGCGACCCCACCCTTGCGGAGCAGGCCCTTTCCTACACCCTGAAGGCCCCGGGGCTTATCACCTCGGTCACCTACCAGGCGCTCCACGCGGCATACAACAGGAAAATCTCCGATGAGGAGGTCGAAACCGACGACGGGAAAACCGGCCACGCCGAAACTGAGGACTACACCGCCTTCGACCTGCTCAAAACGGTGAAACGGGCCGGGATCAAGACCATCTGCCTGGACGAGGCGCATCACCTGAAAAGCGAGTGGCAGCGGGCCCTGGAGGGCTTCATCGGGACCTTTCAGGGCGACGTGGTGGTCATCGCCCTGACCGCCACGCCTCCCTACGACAGCACCCTGGCCGAATGGAACCGCTACATATCCCTGTGCGGCGGCATCGACGCCGAGATATTCATCCCCCAGCTGGTGAAGCAGAAGACCCTTTGCCCCCACCAGGACTACATCTGGTTTTCCTACCCCACCAAAGAGGAGACCGAGACCCTCGCGGATTTTCAAGCGCGCGCGCTGGCTTGCGTGAACGGGATCATCGCCAGCCCGGCTTTTGCCGGTGCCGTGAGGGTACTGCAAAACTTCGAGGCCATGGAGGAGCAGATATTCACCAACCCGGACGAATTCGCCGCGATCCTTGCCCTGGCGGAAAAAGCAGGCCTGCCTGTACCGAAAAAACTGGTGAAGCTGCTTCCCCCTCCCCAATTTTCTCTGGAGACAGCGCAGGCCGCGCTGGGGTTCATGGCCGCCTCGCCCGCCCTGTTCGGTGAAAAGGAGGCGGGGGAGATCAAGGCTGTGCTTCAGAAAGGCGGCTTCCTGAACGGCGCGCAGGCCTGCCTGACCGGCGACAAGAAGATCCAGCGGATGCTCGCCTCCTCCATGGGCAAGCTGGCGGGCATCGACCGCGTCGCCCGGGCCGAGTGCGAGGACCTGGGCGACAAACTGCGTATGCTGATCCTTACCGACTTTATCAAGAAGGAGGCCCTGCCCCTGGTGGGCACGGACGCCGCGCTGAACGTCATGGGCACCGTGCCCATCTTCGAATCCGTGCGCCGCGCCGTGGGCGATAAGGCGAAGATCGCGCTCCTGGCGGGCGCCCTGGTGCTTGTGCCGAATGAGATCATCGGCAAAATCCAGGGCGATTTCAAGGCCAAACCCTTGCCGAGCGCGCCCTACTCCGAACTGATGTTCCCGGGCTCCAACAAAAATAAGGTGGCTGCCCTCACGCAGGCCTTCGAGGCCGGGCTAATCAACATCCTCATTGGCACCAAGTCGCTGCTGGGCGAGGGCTGGGATTCCCCCTGCATCAACGCGCTGATTCTCGCCAGCTTCGTGGGCAGCTTCATGCTGTCCAACCAGATGCGGGGCCGCGCCATCCGCACCAACAAGCATGACCCGAAGAAGACCGCGAACATCTGGCACCTTGTCACCGTGGAGCCCACCGGCGAAACGGGCAAGGTCGTCAGCGGCGACTACGACACCCTGCAACGGCGCTTCCTGGGTTTCCTGGCCCCGGCATACAGCGGCGAAAGCATCGAAAGCGGCATCGCCCGGGTGGATATCGTCCAGCCCCCCTTCGATGAGGCGGGCTTCGCGGGCATCAACGCGAAAACCCTCGAGCTGGCCGCCGCGCGTGAATCCATGGCCGCCGGCTGGGACGCCACATTGGGCAAATTCACCCGGCCGCAGGTTTCCGACACCTGCGAGGTGCCGAGAAAGGCCCGGCCGGCGAGGTTCCTGCTGGTGAACATTCTCGCTGTGATCTGTTGGGCTGTTGCCACCGGGCTGTTGCTCGCCGGGCTGCTCACAGCGTCATTCCTCAGCGAATCCCCAGCGCTTTCCGTGCTTTGCTGGGTTTTGACCGCTGTCCTGGTCGCCCTCCTGCTGACCAACCTGAAGCGCCTGCTGAACTTCATTTCCCCCAAGCGCACGGTGAAAACTCTTGCCGGGTGCCTGCTGAAGGCCATGAAGAAGCTGAACCTTATCGAGAGCAAGGGGGCCAGGCTTTCCATGCGTACCGCCGCAAAGGGCTATGCCCACTGCATGCTCACAGGCGCCTCGGCCCACGACAACGAGGTGTTCGGCAAGGCTATGGGCGAGCTGCTATCTGCCATCGATAACCCGCGCTACGTCATGGTCAAGCGGTACAGATTCCCGAAGGCGTTGTCCTACGCCAACAGCTACGCCTGCCCGGCCGCCCTGGGGGCCAATAAGGAAAGCGCGCAGGTGCTGGCGGGGTTCCTAAAAAAACAGGCCGGCCAGTTTGAGCTGATCTACACCCGCAGCGCCGAGGGCCGCAAACACTTGACCAAATGCCGGCAGCGGGCGTACCTCAACCGCAACCGGGTCTTCCTTAAGAGGAGGAAGATGGTGAATTGATAAATGATCTGTAAGGGCGGCATTCCTGCCGCCCGCAATATCAACAGAAACCCCTTGCCAACCGCTGCAATCACTGATATAATAACCTTATAATTTACATATCAAACAAGGGAGGCCTCCCCCATGGAAATCCTGCAAAGAGCCCTGGCGTTTCTCTGCACCCCGCTGGTGCTGTTTTCCGGCTGGATCGGGCTGCGCGGCGGCATCACGGACAACCTGAAGGAATACAAAAACGTCATCCTGTTCATCGGCGACGGCATGGGCGAGAACCACCTCAAGGCCGCCCTGGCCGACGACCCTGCGGCGCTGGTGATGGAGACCATGCCCGTGCGCGGGCAGAGCAAGACCAACAGCTGGCCCGGCTTCATCGTCACCGATTCCGCCGCCGGGGCCACCGCTTTGGCCTGCGGCATCCGCAATCTGAACGGCCAGATCGCCGTGTTCGCCCTGGACCCGCAGCGGCGGTTCGCCACGCCCGTCACCCTGGCGGAGCTGGCCGTGCGAAACGGCAGGCTGGCCGGGGTGGTCACTACGGATAGCACAAACGGGGCCACGCCCGCCGCCTTCAGCGCGCATTCCTCCGGCCGCGGGGAGGAGGCGGAGATCTCCGAAGGCCAGCTTGCCTCCGGTCTGACCCTCATCTGGGGCGGGTCAAGCGCCTCCGTCACCCAGGCGAAGGCAGCGGAAAAAGGCTTTGCGTTCATTACCACCAAGGACGAGATGCTCGCCCTGGAGGAGGGCAGCCGCAGCTTCGGGCAGTTCAGCGGCGGCGACCTGGGCGGCATAGCCAACCCAGAAATCACCCCCAGCCTGGTGGAGATGACCGTCATGGCCATCGACCTGCTGGACGACGACCCGGACGGCTTCTTTCTGATGGTGGAGGCCGCGCACATCGATAAATATGCCCACAGCGGCGACATGCCCAACACGGTCAAGCACGTGCGCGCGCTGGATTTGGCCGTCGCGGCCGCCCTAGAGTACGCCGCGGAACACCCCGAGACCCTTGTGCTGGTCACCGCCGACCATGAGACCGGCGGTATTGCCCTGAAGAATGGCGTATATGTAGCCACGTCCGGCGGGCATACCGGGGCCAACGTGCCGGTATTCGTCAACGCCGCGGACGCCGGCTTCAAAAGCGGCGGCGTGTGGAAGAACCGCCAGATCGGCGTGCAGCTGGGCCGCGTGCTGGGCTTCGGGCCCGACGTGTTCCCCACGCCGGTGCTGCCGAGATAGGGCTAGAAAATGGGGCGGAAAAAATGAATAAGTTCGCTTTTGTGGATAAGCTGTCGCAGGCAAGCGTAACTGCGCGGCTGGAGCAATACAGGCAGGGCCGGCCGCTTACGCCCATCGTGGTGGAGTTCGACTGCACCACCGCCTGCAACCTCGCCTGCGGGCACTGCATCACCAAGGACCTGCTGGGCAGCCAATTTTTCAATGCGCAGGAGCTGGATGATTACGCCGACGCCCTGCACCGTATGGGCACGAGGGCGGTCATCCTCACCGGCGGCGGCGAACCCCTGATGAACCCGCACATCGACGCCTTTATCGCAAGGCTGAAGTCGTATGGGTTCCAGATCGGCCTGATCACGAACGGCACGCTGCTCCATGAACACCTGGAGGCCATTAAGGACATCGACTGGGTGCGGCTGAGCATGGACGCCGCCACCGACAATACATTCTTCCGGATGAAGGGCCGCCATGCCTTTGACGCGGTCCTGCAAAACATCGGCGCCTTTGCCAAAGCCAAAGGGCGCTGCTCGCTGGGGTATTCCTTCCTGATTGTCTGTAATGACGAGGTGTCGAATGTCCGTGAGCTTGCCGCCGCCGCGCAGATCGCGAAGGAACTGGGCTGCGATTACTTTGAGATCAAGCTGCAATTCGACGATATCGACTGTAACCATCCGGATATCCCCCTGGCAAAAGGGGATATGGACGCCATCGCCGGGCAGATCCAGGCGGCGCAGGCCCTTGCCGCGCCTGACTTTGCGGTGCTGACAAACCTGAACGTCAAGCGGCTGTTCGACCCCGCCGCGTATCCGGACCAGACCGGCATGGAGCAGTGCTATATCTGCCACCTGCGTACCGTGATTACGCCGCAGGGGCTGTACACCTGCTCCTACCACCGCGGGCACCAGCCCATGAAATACGGGGAAAGCCGCGGCGCGGACTTCGAGCGCGTCTGGCATTCCCCGCGGCGCCTGGACCTGGTGCGGCGGATGGACCCGCTTAAGCACTGCCTCAACTGTGCCCGCGGCCCGGCGAACAAAAGAATTATCGAGATGCTTCGCGGCGGCGGGCCGCTGGCAGCCGAAAAGGATTATGATTTGTTTATTTGAGGTGGCCGCATGAAACGAATGCTTTGCCTGTTGCTTTGCCTGCTGTGCCTGTTGGCGGCATGCGGGAAGGCGGCGGAGGTCCCCCCGGAAGAGGAAGAGCCTGCGGCTACAACCGCGGGTGAACCTCTCACGCGGCGGAAAGAAGAATCCGTGCCGCCTTCATACGTCCTCACGGACACGCATTTTTATGCTGTAGGGCATATCCAAAGGCGTAGAGCGAACGCCGTACTACGCCGCGCTGGACGACCTGGAACATGTCAGACGGCTGCCGTTGCCAATTCACTACGAAGGCCAGTGGCTGAATGTGCTTCGGATTGAAAAAATTGACGCGCAGTACATTTACCTCGCGGCGAAAACAGTAGCGACCTATGTACAGCTGCGCGTTGCCCTTGATACATTCCTGTGTGAGTTCTTGGGGACTAGCGACACCCTGCAAGGACAACGCTGTGCGAGTTAAAGACATAGAAGATATACCCAAACCTAAAACACAGCCGGAGCATACGGCAAATAAGGCTGAGGAACTGCTGAAAGCCCGTGGTACGATCATTTATGCAACCTGCGGAGACTATGTCTATTACATGGGCTACGATGCTCATACCATTGGTGGCGGCAAAGCTGATCTATACCGCATGAAGACTAATGGCACTGCCGACGAGCTATTACAGAATGAAACGCATATTACCCGCCTGATGGCGATGAGCGACAAGCTGTTCAGTCTTGCTTGGTTGCCGGAAGGTAACAGAAATATTAGTTTCTGTGCCCTAGACAAAAACGGCAGGGTAAAAAAAATCATCGACACTGGCTTGGATGGCGAATGGGTTAATTCCGAATGTAACCGTTTTGGCAATTTGGTTATGTTTCAACTCAATTCTTGGGGTAGCAGCGAAACCGCCCTCCAAACCCTCTACGACCCCCTAACCGGCGCAACATTCTACGCATTCGATAAGAAAGAAGGTGACTGACCCATGACCCACGACGAACGCATCCTGCGGCCCCTGGCCCAAGCCTACGCCGCCGCCGCCGCCGAGCCCCGCAATGCCGAACGCCGGGCCCTGCACACGGCCTCCAACGACCTGCGCATGATCCGCCCGGTGGTGGCCCTGGACGAAATTCCCTGGCAGCAGATGGACTTCGACGGCTCCCTGGCCTGCCGCTGCCAGGACGGCGACCTGCGCGGCGTGGAGGGCTGGATGCGCCGTGCGCTGTTCCAGTACAGGCACTTCCCGGCGGACATGATCCTGCAGCCCTACGTGGGTGTGGGCAAGCGGGCGCGCTCCACGGGCATAGGCATAGGCGTCAAGGAGCATACGATCGCCTCCGGCCACGCCACGAGCATCATCTCCCACGAATACGAGGACCAGCTGGAGGACGAGGCGGCCCTGGAGATGATCCACCCGCCCGTGATTACGTACGACCAGGAGGCCACCCGGGCGCACTGGTCGAAGCTCGGCGAGGCCGTCGGGGACATCCTGCCCGTGCGCGTCACCGGGCAGAGCCAGTTCGGCGTGGCCAGCTGGGACGACGTCTCCCGCTACCGGGGCGTCACGCCCCTGCTGATGGACCTGGCCGACCGCCCGGAATACAGCCACGCCGTGATCGAGAAGATCACCCAATGCAAGCTGGCGGAGTTCGACCAGCGGGAGGCCCTGGGCCTGCTGGACAACGACGCGCTCAGCCTGCACTGCACGCCCTATCTCACCGACGACCTGCCGAAACCCATGGATGGCATGGTGACCCGCAAGCACATCTGGGGGCGCGGCACGGCGCAGATCTTCGGCTCGGTGAGCCGCGAAATGCACGACGAGTTTGACCTGGCGTACATGAAACGCACCGTGGGCACCTGCGGTCTGGTATACTACGGCTGCTGCGAGCCTCTGCACAACAAGATCGACCTGGTGGAGAAGATCCCCAACCTGCGCAAGATCGGCGTGACCCCCTGGGCCGACGTAAACATGGCCGCGGAGACCATCGGCGGGCGCTACGTGGTGTCCAGCAAGCCCAACCCCGCCGCCGTGGCTGTGCCCGCGCTCAACGAGGACGCCCTGCGAAAGGAGCTCGGCGAAATCCTCGGCGCCTGCAGGCGCCACGGCGTGCGCGGCCTGGACATCACCCTGAAGGACATCAGCACCTGCCACAACCGCCCGGAAAACATCTTCCGCTGGGAAAAAATCGCCATGGAAATGGTGGAGAATTATGGATAGGAGGCCCCCATGACAAAACAGGAACTATTCGATTTCATGAACAAAACCGTCGCCTTCACCCTGGCCACGGACGGCGGCGGCCAGCCCCGCGTGCGCGCTATGATGCTCTATAAGGCCGACGAGACGGGCCTCTATTTCCACACGGGGCCGTTCAAAGAGGTCTACCAACAAATCATGAAAAACCCCAACGTGCAGCTGTGCTTCTATGATCCCGCGCAGGGCCTGCAGGTGCGGGTGCGCGGCGCGCTGGAGCTGGTCAGCACCCAGGCGCTCAAGGAGGAGGTCGCCGGCCACCCCTCACGCGGATTCATGCAGGCCTGGAAGGCCCGCTGCGCCACGGACGAGGAGTTCTACGCCATGTTCGACGTCTTCCGTTTGAGTAACGGCGTGGCCAACGTCTGGACCTTCCAGACCAATTTCGCGCCGAAAGAGGACATTATGCTGTAGGGGCGGATGCCCTCATCCGCCCGCGCACAAAACGGAGGTAACCATGACCATCGTCATCGCCCGCCACGGAGAATCCGTGAACAACCTGCCCGACACCGCCCTGCATATCACCGACCCGGGCCTGACCGCCCGGGGCTTCGCGCAGGCGCGGCTACTGGGGGAGCGCTGCGCCGCCATGGAGATCGACGCGCTGATCGCCAGCCCCCTGCTGCGCGCCCTGCAAACCGTCAACGAGATTTCCCTGCGCAAAAACAACATGCCCGTGCGCATCCTGCACGAGCTGGTGGAGGTTGGCACCGACTACGTCACGCTCACGCATGAACAGGCCCTCGAAATCTGCCCCGCCGCTTTGGTTTACGAGGCAGCGCCCGGGGCGGGGGACTATGGCGACGGCTACGCGTTGGAGATCCGCGACCCATACTATGCCCTCGCCCGGGCCTACCGTGTGATCAGCCGGGTGCGGCAGGTTTTCCCAGCGGATTCCACTGTCTTGCTGGTGGGCCACGGCGCGTTCAACCAGCGCCTGATTGCCGCGGCGCTGCGGGCCGCCTTCCCGCCGGATTTCATCTTCTCCCAGGAGAACACAGGCGTAAGCGTTGTCAACTACCGCCCCGGCGACGACGGCCGGGAGGTCACACGCCTAGTGACGATGAACGACACGTCGCATCTTTACGGCAAAGAGGACCTCCTATGAACTATACGCGCACCGTGCGCACCTGCTATCTGTCCACCGTCACCCAGGCGCTGATCGTCAACCTGCCGCCGCTGCTGTTCACGCTGCTGGCCCGGGATTACGGCCTGAACCTGGAGCGCCTGGGCCGGCTGGTGCTCATCAACTTCGTCACCCAGCTGATCGTAGACGCCATCGCCGCCCGCCTGGCCGACGGCATCGGTTACCGGCGCTGCCTGGTGGCCGCCCACCTGCTGGCCGCGCTGGGCTTCGCGCTGTACGGCATATTCCCGTCGCTGCTGCCCCGGGGGATGCTCTACGGCGGGCTGTGCTTTGCCACCGTCGTATTTTCCGCCGGGGGCGGGTTCATCGAGGTGCTGGTGAGCCCCATCGTCAACCAGATCAGCGGGCACCTGGGCGCCGGGGCCATGACGCTGCTGCATTCCTTCTACTGCTGGGGGCAGATGCTCACGGTGGTCGTCACCACAATCTTGCTGCGCTTTTTGCCGGGGCCGCTCTGGTACGCCGTGCCGCTGCTGTGGACGGCAGTGCCCCTGCTGACCACCTACGGTTTCGCCACGGCCCCCATCGCCGAGCCGCGCATGAGCGACACGCCGCAGATCCCCCTTTCGAAGCTGCTACGCAGCGGGCCCTTCTGGCTGGCCGTGGGGCTGATGGCCTTTTCAGGGGCCTCGGAGGTCGCCATGGCGCAGTGGGCGTCGCTGTTCGCGGAGCAGAGCGCGGGCAGCAAGCTCCTGGGGGACCTGCTGGGGCCCTGCCTGTTCGCCGTGTTCATGGCGATTGTCCGCATGTTCTACGGCAAATTTGAGTCGAAATTTCCGCTGGGAAAATTCCTCCTATGGGGCGCCGTGGCCTGCGCGGGCTGCTACCTCACCGCGGCCTTGAGCAAAAACGCTGCCCTGGCCCTGGCCGCCTGCGCGCTGACGGGGGCCACCGTGGCGCTGATGTGGCCGGGCATCCTGCATACCAGCGCGGAGCGCTTCCCCGGGGGAGGCACGGGGCTGTTCGGCATGCTGGCCCTGGGCGGGGACGTAGGGTGCTCGCTGGGGCCGTGGCTGCTGGGCTTTATCGGCGACAGGGCCGGCCTGCGCACGGGGCTGCTGGCCGGCGCGGCGTTCCCGGTGGGGTTCCTAATACTGTTTCTGGCGGGGCGGCGGGAACGCGAAACGCAACCCCAACCATAGGGACGTCTTACAAGACGCCCGTCCGTCAATTACACCCCCTGCTTCACAGTGTGAAGCGGGGGGTTGACGTATTGCCTGCATTTCCGGTTTTACTTCTTCGCGAATATCCCCAGCAGCCCGCGTTTTTTTGGCACCGCCTTATCCTCGTAGCTGTCCAGGTAAATCTCTTTCCCCTGGTTGGCGGAATCCACCGCCGCCAGGGCGAACTTGAGCACCTCGCGGCCCTGCTCGCCCGTGAGCGCGGGCTGCGTGCCGTGGGCGGCGGCGTGCACGAAGTCCCGGGTGGAGGCCTCGAAGGAATCCGCCCAGTCGTGCTTCATGTCCCAGAACTCCGTCAGCTTGCCGTCGCGGTACATCACCACGGGGGCGACATCCGGCAGCATGGTGGCGGTGCAGCGGGTGATCCACAGCACCCCGCGCGAGCCCGTGATCTCCACGCGCTCGTCGCAGGTGTAGTACTTGCTCTGCACGTACATCTCGTCTGACTGCATGATATCCCATACGCCGTAGAGCGGCCTGTCGCCCTTATGCTTCCACATTACCGTGGCAGGGCTGTCGTTATAGATGCCGGGGATGATCTGCGTTTTGCCGATCCACGCGATGACCTTTTCTACTTCACCCAGCATGTACATGATCACCGAAAATTTGTGGTACCCGTCATCGAACACCGTGGGCCCCCCGCCCGAAAGCGAGTGGTTGAAGCGCCACAGCCAGCTCTTCGGGTCGATTTCCCAGCCGGTCTTTTGCACCAGCTCGCCCGCGGGCACGCCGCCGCGCTTGACCTTCATGTCGATGGGCACGTTGTTGGAGGCCAGGCCCGCGTTGTTCATCTTCAGGCGGATGCCCACGGGCGCGCCGATCTCGCCGTCCTCCAGCAGCTTTTTCGCGAAGCGGTATGGCGGGTAGAAGATGAAATTTTCCGACACCTTCAGCACCACCCCGTTGTCCTTCGCGGCCTTGATCATAGTGTCGCACTGCTCTAGGTTCATGGCCATGGGCTTTTGCACGGCTACATGCTTGCCGGCCTGGCAGGCCTTCATGGTGTATTCGCAGTGCAGGTGGTGCGGCAACAGCAGCTCCACGCCCGCCACCTCCGGGTCCGCCAGTATCTCCTCGAACGTGCCGTAGACCTTCGGGATATCGTGCTCCTTGGCGAATTTCTCCGCGGCGTCCCGTTTGATATCCTGCACGCCCCAGAGCTCCCCGTCCGGGTTATCCCTGTATCCCGCCACGTGTAGGGTGGCGATTCTCCCGCAGCCGACGAGGACGAATTTCAGTTTACTCATACCAATTCCTCCGTAATTTGTTCCTCATATACCTTCCGCTTCTCCTCCATGTATGCCGGGATCGGCACGTCCCACCAGCCGAAGGCCTTGCCGCCGGAATCCGGGTGCTCGCGGCATACATCCACGTGGATCAACGCGGGCTTACCGGAAGCCAAGGCCTGCGCCAGCGCCGCCCGGATGCCCGCCGGGGTATCCTCCCGGTACGCCCGGATTCCGAACGCCTGCGCGATGGCTTTGAAATCCGGGCTGGCGGGCTGGCCGTCCAGCGTGAAGTCGTTGCCGAAGGCGGTTTCCGCCCCCAGCGCGTCGATCTGCAGATCCTTGATGGCCATCCAGCCGCTGTTGTCCGCCAGCAGCACCACCACGGGGATGTCGTACTGCGCCATGGTGGAAAGCTCCTGCATGGTCATCAGGAAGTCCCCGTCGCCGAGGAACGCGACGACAGGGCGCTCCGGCGCGGCCAATTTCGCGCCCATGGCCGCGGGCACGGCCCAGCCCATGGTGGAAAACCCGCCGGTGGTCAGGTTGCAGTACGCCTTCGGGTAACAGTATTCCTGGAACAGCTGCGCCTGCGTATTGCCCGACGAGGTGGAGATGATGGTATCCGCCGGCAGGGTTTTGTTCATAATGCCCGTCAGCTGCGAAATCGTGATTTTATCGGTGTCCCGCGCGCGTTTGTCTTGGAGATACTCAAACCAGCTTTGACGCAGCGCCTGCATTTCCGCGAGATACCCCTCGTCGATCTCAAACGCGGGGTCCAGCTCCAGCATCTGCGCCAGGCTGTCGTTGAGGTCGCCAATAATGCCCACGTCCGCGCCGTAGTTCTTGCCGATCTCCCCCGGGTCGATGTCGATGTGGATGAGCTTTGTCTCCGGGAAATTGAAGGCCGCGCCCTTGCGGTAGGAGCAGGTGGTCTCGTCGGCGAAGCGCGAGCCCAGGGCCAGCACCACGTCGGCCTTGCGGCAGATTTCCAGGCCGATGGGCGTGCCCTTCGAGCCCGTGTGGAAGCAGTACTGCGGGTGGGTTTCAGCCACGGTACCTTTGGCCGCCAGGGTGGTCACCATCGCCGCGCCCCACTTTTCGGCCAGTTGGAC
>Ga0123353_10011371_pt1 | contig 12534 bp, 8 predicted proteins | sample TergutLab28metaG_3_FD_92763 | JGI IMG/M metagenome (GOLD analysis project Ga0123353, IMG submission 92763) | Labiotermes labralis P3 segment gut microbial communities from Petit-Saut dam, French Guiana - Lab288 P3 | ecosystem: Host-associated > Arthropoda: Insects > Digestive system > Gut ... | reverse complement strand
TAATATGTTCTTCTAGTTTGAGCATTACGCGAATGGTACAGATTTTTCGCCGGCGGGACAAGAGCAGCACTCGCCCTGCAAAGTCCCCGAATTTTCGGCTCTGGTGAAATTTTGCCCTACCGTCTCCCTCTCGCAAGCATTGACACAAGACTTTCGTCCGGTTCACTGTAAAGATCAAGTGAGCCGGAAGATTGCCCCTGCCGGCGAGATGTTACTACGGGACGCTGGTTCGGTCGACTCAATTCGTCGTCCGACATCCTGGAAACGGTATTCCGAAACATTTCCGTTGCCGAATTGCTATCAAGACGACGCACCAAGCCCAAAAATGTTACGGCTTCGTCCGGATCGGTAATTTCCGCTAGAGTACTGACACCATCCGGCATGACCGATACGAGAACGATCCGATTACCGAGCCGCAACACTTGAAGTTGATGCTTTTGCGTCAAAAAATACCGCCCCAAGCATTCAAACGCTTCTCGGGGTAATGGACGGTTGCCTTTCGGCGATACTTTTCGGAGAAGTATTGCTAGCAAAAAAAATGCGGCAATGACAATGAGTAAACTTCCGCCGATGGAAAGAATGGGTGTCAGTTCCGGCTTGACAAGTTTGTTTTTCAAGCCGCTGACAGAGGTCTTTTTGTCTTCGGCGGACCCGGTTCCGCCTTTTGATGATTTTCGGGAATATAACTGCTTGTCGAGTATTTCGTTGGGAGAATCCTGCAATTCGCCCCCATCGTAATCAGTATCGTTAGAATGCAATGAGTTCTCCGGCAGTTCTTCGAAATATAGTCGTTCCGAGGGTTTAGACATCGCGGGAGTCGTAGGACGTGCAAAGGAAGTTTGCCCCACTGAATCCGGCGGAAGATGGGAGGGTATCTGCTGGGCAGTGCCCTCGACAGTGATCTGTGAATTAGTGGGTCCTGGACTCGAAAAACGGGCGGATAAACCTTCGAGTACGGTAGTGTCCGGTCTGGTACGCGGTAGCAGCGGCGCATCGTCGGTAACAGTTCGCTGTCGGGGCTGACGCAAAGGCTCTTCGGCACCAAGCGGAGCATTGACGAACAGCATATTGACAAGTATCAAAAACAATAAGGAGCGCAACACTAGGAACATTCCCTCTCCATTCACATGTAATTTCGACCTTGCCGCAGGCATAAGTCAGGCGAAGGATAATGATTTCCCGAATACAGGGCAAGAGCAATGTTTGCGTGAAAGAAACATTCCGTCATTGCGCTTTGCTCCATTTCGGCTTTTGTTCATGGTCTCACAAATGCCGGAATAAAAACGAAATGCAATGACGGATGGTAATTGCCTAACTCACGCTACTGCTCCCCACAGATGGGGACGGTTGCGGAGTCGGAGCATCCAATGAGGGTCTCTGTCGTATCGGCGTGTTCTGATCAGGAGTGGGCGAATCGTCAAACAGCCCCCCCTCAGTGGAGATGGTTCCGCCGCCGGGTGTAACTGTGCCCGGTGCTGTTCCCGTTCTCGTAGTCGCTGTCGGTTGTGTTTCCTGAATGGCTACTGGTTGCGCTCCCTCTGCCTCTCCTCTTACAGCCGCAAGGGCTTGCGCGATTCCCTTCGGATCCATCGGTTTATTTACGTCGCAGATGTCCTGTGCACACGCACATGGATTCCGGTTGCAGAATTTGCACGCATAAGCGTAGGAAATTTGACCTGCCAAACCGGGTTGATCACATTCGCATGGATTGCGGAAGCAAAGCCCGCACGACCAACGGAAGGTAAAGGGGCGAGCGTAACCCGCATACAACGAGGGATTCCACGTGGGGCGGTAATAGGGTGCCGAATTGTAATACACTGGAAATTTTCTTGCCCCATTGTTGTAAGTGTCCAAAATGGGTTTCGGAATCACGGAGAAAAGCCGCCGCTCGTGATACGGATTGAACTGTCCTCGACGATCCCAGCCATCGTCGGCATGTTCGCAAGGGTCGCTCCGATGTTCCCGGCAAGCATCGCACGTACCGCACGGTTCGTCGCCAGCCGTCAAATCACAGGCATTGCCCATAAACTTGCTTCGGGGTTGGAGACAGTGGCGGCAGAGCGTCAACTCGCAGGGGAAACCTGCCACACACATTTTGCATTTTCCGCAGGGAGTTTTGTAATCCTCTTCGCAGAGAGGACACGGCGGCTGGTCATGCTGTTCATATTTCGAGGGGGACAAACCTTCGCATTCGGCACAGTAATCCTGCAATTCCCGCATAAAACGTTCTTGTTCGGAAACGCCTGCGTAACGGTTGCTTGTAACAGGTCCCGGTTGCTTTCCCTGCATCTGGTAAGGGTGTAGCCCTACTGTCCGAGGGTCGGGATAAAGGAACGGTATTTCCCCTTCTTCTCTTTCTTTCTGCTGGGCGGTCAACGTCGCGCTGCAAACCAGCACAACGAATGCAAACAAAACGGCAACGATGCTACTTTTCTGGGGAAAGGACATTTTTCCAAAACTGGTTGGAGGTGGGTACCCGAAACTTGTACGGCAAAGCGCAACGCGATAGATCCCCGTCGGGCTCATCGACATGGGAGTGTACCCTACCGGATACAAAAAGTGGCTATTTTCAAAAAAATTGCATGATTTTTCTTTATTTGCCCAGATGTAACCGGTATGACCAGTTTATCCCTTCCAAAACGGGTGTTTTTTCCCCTATCGCACAACTGTGTTTGCTCGTCCGTATCCGTAACAGCCGTCTTTGTTCCTGTTGACTCTCTGTACTATCGGGAAAAATATGATAGAATCAGGGTATATAATTAACCACTTTAACGTTTCAACAACTTTAATGGCAGTAACAACCTATTACGACAAGGACGCAGACCTTTCCAAACTCAAAGGCAAGAAAATTGCCATCCTCGGCTACGGTTCGCAAGGACACGCTCACGCTCAAAACCTTCGGGACAGCGGTTGCGACGTGATCATTGCCGAAGTCAAAGGCACAGCGAACTACGAACTGGCAGTCAAAGACAAATTCCAACCGATGCCCACTGAAGAGGCGGTTAAACAAGCCGATCTCATTGTGTTGACTCTGCCGGATGAACTCCAAGCGGGTATCTTCGACACGCAAATCCGCCCGAATCTCACGAAAGGAAATATCATTGTTGCCACGCACGGTTTCAATGTTCACTACGGTCAGTTCAACATGCCGGTGGGCGTAACGGCAATTTTGATCGCCCCAAAGGGTCCCGGTCATCTTGTTCGGAGCGAGTTCGTCAAGGGCGGCGGCGTGCCATGTCTCATTGCGCTCGGCGAAGGGGCAGGCGACAAAGAACGCAAAATCGGGTTGGCTTATGCCAAAGGCATCGGCGGAACGCGCGGCGGAGTCATCGAAACGACCTTCAAAGAAGAGACGGAAACCGACTTGTTCGGTGAACAAGTCGTGCTGTGCGGCGGTGTTTCGGCACTCGTGCAAAAGGCGTTTGAAGTGCTGGTCGAGGCAGGGTATCAACCGGAAATGGCATATTTTGAGTGCATGCACGAACTCAAATTGATCGTTGACTTGTTCTATCAGGGCGGCTTGAATTATATGCGTTACAGCGTGTCGAATACGGCGGAATTCGGCGATTACACACGGGGACCGCGAATCATCACGGACGAAACGAAAGCCGAAATGAAGAAAATCTTGACCGAAGTCCAGAATGGTCAGTTTGCCAAAGAGTGGTTGCTCGAAAACAAAGTAAACGCACCGGGATTCAAACGTATGCGTGCCATCCAGCGGGAACATCAGATCGAAGAAGTCGGTCGCCGACTCCGAAAACTGATGTCGTGGATCGAAGCGAAGGAATACTAGGACATGTTTTGGGGCGTGTTGGTTTGAGCAGACCGCTTTTTAATCACAGGCGGGTTTAGGATATCGAGGATTGATATGTCAGCACAAGCGATGTTGTGATCCGGGGCGTTAGGAGTACCGTACACCGGTTTTCGGCGGGTGCCTCGTCTCTTGTCTTGATCCTCTCCGCGTGGTAGCATGGGACTATTCGCGGTTGATTTTTTCAAAGAGCGGTGTCATGCAAGAGATATTCGTGGGGTTTTCAATTCTTCTACTCGGAGCAGCCTGCGGCGGTTCTTTTGGACTGCCAAGTAAATTCGTCTCAAAAGACGTTCCTTGGGAAAATCTCTGGGGACCCTTTTTCCTCTTCGCAACACTCCTGTTGCCCTTGGTCGCAGGACCGATGCTGGTTCCCGGTCTGGTCGCCATCTATGCCAAGTCGGGAGTCAGCGGTTTACTCCTGCCCTTTCTCTTCGGAGTTCTGTGGGGGCTAGGCTCCATGACGCTGGGATTGAGTTTTGCATTCATCGGCTTGTCATTAGCCTATGCCATCAATTACGGCGGGCAAATCATTGTCGGTTCCATGGCTCCAATGTTGATTCACACGCCGGGAAAACTGGCAACGCCATCTGGAATCATGGTTGTTATTGGGGTAGTTGTTTGCCTGATCGGCGTAACGGTTTGTGGTCGTGCCGGTATGTTGAAATCGGCACACGAAGCGACGCTTGCCGGTACCGATTCGACTGCACTGGCACCAAAAGGAATGTTTCGCGGACTCATTTTGGCATTGCTTTCCGGTGCCTTGTGTGCCTGCTGGGCGGTCGGTTTCAGTTTCAGCGACAAAATTCTTGAAACAACTGCCGCACAAGAAATCGTTGACTGGCGGCAGTCTCTTCCTGTAACATTTTTGATGCTGTTTGGCGGCTTTTTCTCCGCTTGCTCCTATTGTGTCATGAAACTCCAGCGGAACAAAACTTGGAACCGATTCTACGACATACGAGTATTGTTTGCCGTCGGCATTGCGCTCGTGATGGCAATTCTGCACGACGCGGCAGTGGGATTGTTCGGCTTGGGGGCGAGTAAACTCGGCACTCTCGGCGTTTCCGTGGGGTACACCGTGTTTATGGCTTTTGCGATTATCGTCGGTAATTTCAATGGATTTCTGACTGGCGAATGGAAGAATGCCGGCAAACAAGCCGTTCAATGGATTGGCATCGGCATTACGATTCTAGTCATTGCCGTCTGCCTACTCGGCATCGGCAAAGGACTTGACGGTTAGGGCGTTTTCACATCGTAACAGTACAAATACTGAGCGTGCCGCAAATACAGTCTGCCATCAAGCACGACGGGATGTGCCCAACTGTTGCCTTCGGCTTCGTTCGGGAGTTCAAAGCGACTCAATTCGATAAACTTCTTCGGATCGGGTTTTACAAGTCCCACCGTTTTGTCGTTCTCTGATAAACAGTAGAACAAGCCGTCTGCATAGTGAATCGAGCCTTTCCCAAAACTACGGTCGGTGTAACCGATTTCCCCCGTCATAAAATTAATCGAACACCATGAACCATTGAACGTCGATCCATAAACATGATCCCCGACGAGAATAATATCGCCATGATGGTTGTCAAATTTCGGTTCAAACCATGCTTCCTCCGTCTTGATGGTGCCGTTGGTATTCTTTGTCAATTTGATCATTTTTGCTCCAAAGTCGTATCCGGTCGAAAGGAGAAGGCAACCATTATGATAAATCGGCATCGTGCAGTTCGTTACCAACCGATTCCGCAATGGAATTGAAAATAGATTCTTGCCGGTTTTTGCATCGAGACCTTCGACTGTCGAATCGCTCATCACGGTAACAACTCGGATTCCCTCGAAAGTGAAGGCGTAGGGTGTTGTATATCCGGCGACTGTACCGGCGGGGTCAGCGACAGGATCGGCTACCCAAACGTTCTTTCCTGTCTTCTTATCCAGAGCGACGGCAATGTGTTGGGGACCTCCGAGCGGACAGATGATACAATCCCCATCAGCGAGAACCGCATTTCCGAGGAGCCAATAGGGCAACGGTGCATTGTACTCCTTCATGAGGTTGCGGCTCCAATTTTTTTCCCCCATTTTTGTTGTGTCGAAACATGTTACGTCGCCTGTGGCACTGACATCATAGACAAAATTGCCATCGATGGTCGGCGTTCCGCGTGTGCCATGATATTTTCTGGTATCCGAATGGGCGGGTCCATTGTCGTTTTCCCAAATCACTTTACCATCCTTGTCAAGACAAAAGAGCATCGTGAGGTCTTTACCCTCGCGCTGGACATTGCCCGTGATGTAAATTCTGTTGTTGGCAATCGCAACGCTGGAGTAGCCAAAGCCGATAAAATCGACCGACCAGAGCAGGTTTGGTCCGTCTTCTGCCCACTTTTTTTGTAATCCGGTGTCCGGCGACTTATTATTCCCGTCCGCTCCATGAAATGCTGACCAATCGGCAGCGGAAAGGAATGCCGCCGAAAGAAAGATGATCGTAAAAGTACCTATCGAATGTCGCATATAGTTTTTTTCTCCATTGGTTCTATCGGGACTATCGCAACTGGAAATGTTACGGTAAGACAGCGCATCCTACTGTATATTCTCTCCTCTGTCAACGTATCACTGTCGTCAATTCTTGCCGGACACCGGACAGACGAAAATCAGCCCAGCACCCCCAATCACCGGACGGATTGTCGTTGGGACCCACATCGGTGATGAACAATAATCGGATGCTTTTACCACGCCAGCGGGACAGATCAGCCGTGATTTGCTCCCACTTGTTTTCGACATGATGCACCGACGCGGCTTCTGTTTCCTCACCTGCGTCGAGGACGATTATTTTGTAGGTGATACCATCGCAACCGACGTTGCCATCACGAATTCCGATGCTGGCGGTCAGTTGCATGTCCCTACCCGTTGGAAGCGCAATCGGCTCGCTCAACAAGAACACGTAACCGACACCGCCGATGTAAGGCGGATGGACATCCCAGCCTACTTTTACCACGCCGCCGCTAGTGCAATCCTGTCGAGTCGCACCGGCACCGCTTCGACTGTCAATGGAAACCCGGTCGCCGTTACGATACGTATAGCCGGACTCAAATGTTTTTTCGGGAAACGAAGATTCGCGTATCGCCATTTCGCTCACCAGCACAAACGGCTTCGATAACGCCAGTTCGTTTTGAGTATTATGTGCGGTCGCGATGACTTCGATGTTGCACGTACCCGGTTGAGTGGGTTTATCCAAATCAAAAACAAGCGATTTCTTGCGATCCGGGTTGAGCGAAACTATTTTTGGGGCGGCAGGGACACCGTCCAACACAATCGAGTACTCAATTTCCTCCGGGTAATTGCTCCGCACTGTTGCGGTCAACTGGGCGGTATCTTGGTCGTATTCGGCATCAAGATCGCAAAGCGGCAGCACAATGAAATCATGCCATTGATCGTTGTGTGAAATCCAATGCATCGTGGACGTCTCGGCATTTTCCGGGATATTGAATTCGGCATTACGCATTCCCGGAACGACATAATACAGTGGCTCTCCCGCGTCCGCAGTCCGTGCAGCTTGTTCCTGCTCGATAAAATAGCTGAATTCTCCTTCTTTAGGGAAAATATGTACCATACCGCGAGCCTGCCGGACATCGGCTTGACCAAGTTCGTTACGGTTTTTATTGAGTGCCATCACCGAGGTTACAGTTGAACCCTCGGAAACAGCAAATGCCAATGTTTTGCAGGGATTCTGCCCTTCCCGAACAGGGATGACTTCCCACGGCTCGGTTTTGTTCTTGCGCACGATCAGTTGACCGTCGCAAAGCATCTTGCCGAATCGGCGGAGATGACCGCGTCCATCGGCATACAAGTAATCCGGGCTATCAACGTAATCGAAACGTGTGCCGCGAACGTATTGACATGCCGCCGTGATTTTTCCCGCAGGATCATGTATTCGAAAGCCATGCGGCGGGAGTTCATCCCAATCGCATGTCCGATTGCCGTTGACGCTGATGGTGAATCCGTCTTCGTAGGTAACTTCGATCCGATTGAGTTGATACGCCCCAGTGTCGAGTGCTCGTTCCGTCGGTAGCAAGTTACCTTTTTCATCCGCGTAGCGAATTTTCGAGACGTTTTGCGTTCCGACTCGTTCGGCAATCGCCTGCACGAGAAAATAGCCTTTCACCGCGTTGGGGATTCCGTGTGCCGTCAGATAACCGGTGTGCCCAAACGCAAGGGTTGCCGCGAGAAAACGATCGATTGCATCCGGTTTACTCATTTCTTCGCGGGAATAGAACATACTGGGATAACCCATGCCAAAACTGTTACCAAGCGGGTGCATCTTCACCAGATCGAAATCGACAAGCCAGGGCCAATCGGGGTTGTGCTTGAAATACAGCATATCCTGCGCGTAATTACCGTCGGTCAATCCGCAGAAGTACCAATGGGCATCACCCTCGCTGTAAACGGGACCGCCCCAGATTTGCTTTTGGTGCAACATGATTTCGCCGTAAGCGTAAAAATTTGCGGCAAAGGTTCCGGCACCCGGTACACGTACATCGTAATCAACGCGATCCCACGGTCTCACACAGGTATGTACATCGCAATAGGCAGTGTTGAAATGAAACTTGTTTTGCACGATCGTCGCAATTTTCTGTCCCGCTTCGACTGCCTGCTCTGCTTTGGCACTGTAACACCTCGCCCATGCCGAACGCCATTGACCATTGGAAAGTCGTGATACCCAATCTTCATTCCAAAATTCATTGACAGGCGAGTAGTCGGTATATTGATTGTACGGACCATAATAGTAACCAAGTGCATGGAGACGTTTTGTATATTCGAGTTGTCCCTCGTCGCCTCCCTTTCCCGGTGCGGCATAAGTGCGGAACGTAAAACTTTCACCGCCGTCTCGCCAGCCGGTTTCATGATCGTTGATGATTATTTGCCGGAAACCAAATCGGTGCATATTTTGCCAGTATTGATAGTCTTGTTCGCGGTCTGGTGAGGCTCCATACGGAAACCAAACCCGCGCCGCCGTAACATGCCGCCACGGCGAAACCGGGTTGGGAATGTTCGGTAAAACGTCGACAAAAGTAGGCGAGACGGTTACGAAAATCCGCTCGAAGCAATCGTTGTACGTTCCGTCGGTTTTCGGGAGATACTTGACACCGCTCCCGCCTTCTCCGAAAAAGAGTTCGGAACCGTTCGACCGCGTGTGATCGACTGTCGCAAGGAAAAAAATCGGAAGCCGGCTTTCGCCCGCATTGCCACCGTCTGTATTGCCGGGAAGCATCGTTACAAACGGTCGACTCGTCCAAGTTCCTGAAAGGTAAGGCACGGGAAGGGCAATCGGCTGTTCCAAGGACGCTGGCGAAACGAATTTGCCGAGATTGACACCACGCACCAATCCGCCTTTGGCTTCAACATCAACGACCAGCGAGTTGTTCCAACAGCGGAACGTCCATTTGGCAAGACATTCCTTGCCTTGAAATGTGTAACGCCATAAGGTGCGAAGCACCAACTCGTGATTATCCGGGACGATTTCGGCGGAGAGCATTTCCGAAACAACTTCCGATTCCGGTACGCCGAAGTCAAGTCCGCCGCCGTCAATCCTGTGATCACCACCGCAAGATACGCCGATAGATGAAAAATTTCCAGTGCAATAGAAATTTTTCAGTTGCCATAACCCTATTGCCGTCTTTTCCGGTGCGGTTCTGGAAATAGTCTCGTCGAGCGAGCCCGGCAAGATCGTCTCTTCGCGGTTTGGGAACGGCAACACGTCCGGTCCGGTGTTCGTACCAACGGTTTGTCCCTCCGGCAACGTTATGGGGCGTTTGGGTCGCGAGGCAAATTCAAGCGGTCTGAGTTCCTCTTTATAGAAGGTGAGGTTGTCGAAAAACAGGTCGGCAAACTCGGTATTGGTACCCCCACGGATTTCGATGCCGACAAATCGCGGGTTCGTTCCCAGACCGGCAAGTTCGTCGAGGTGGAACTTGTGGTGAAGGAGAAACCACTCTTTCCAGCGAACGCGATCAAGATAAATCTCGATCAACTCATCACGGGCATTTCGGAAAAGCAACACAATGTGAGCGAGCGGAATTTCCGGCGGATCTATGTAGTCCCAACTGTTACCATAGACCCACAGTGTGGCGGAGTCGAACGAAAGAAAAATCGGCATCGGCTCACCGGGACCGAATCGGACGAAGACGGGCTGCTTGTCCGTGTCGAGTAGGTGCTTATAGGAAAGATGCCCTACATAGTCGCCCCAAAGTTGTTGTCGCCGCGATTGCCGAAAAACGGCTTCTGAGGCACCAGTTTCAACCTTCCAATTCGCAAGATTCTCAAAATCGATAAACGCAGGTCGTGTATCGGTGTTGCGACCAGCGTTGACCATTTCGTAGGGGCGCTTGCCCACCGGCTCATTTTCTGTCGGTGCAATGGGTTGAATATCGCCTGCGAATACCACAGAACACCATACGACCGCCGCAACGATCAACTTTGACTTGAATAGGTAAGAGAGTGGCATGGCAAAGACCTCCGTCTGATGTTACGAACCTTCATAAGTCTCCCATTGTACGGCAACCAACCCGTCCCGTCAAACGTTTTTCGGGGACTCGCCAAAGTATCCGTCACAAAGAGATATTGTTTTTGCGTAACAGTAGTCTATAATGACGGCGCAGGGTGGAATTACGCCCGGCAATTATTCTCGCTACTAAACAGAAAAACTACCTCATGAAACGAAAATCAACCAATGTCAAACAAGGAAGGGCAATGAGTGCCTTCACCCTCGTTGAACTGCTCGTCGTGATTGCCATCATCGGCATGCTGATCGCTTTGCTCTTGCCAGCCGTGCAAGCGGCACGCGAGGCGGCACGTCGGATGCAATGCACCAACCACATGAAACAGTTGGGACTGGCACTGCACATGCACCACGATTCCCACAGCAAATTTCCCTCTTATACCAGCGGAATACTTCCTTTTGACCCTGATGGGAACCCGGACTATGGTTGGGGACTCACCAGTTATGTTGTTCCATTGCTTGCGTATATCGAGCAAACAACACGTGGTGAGGAAATCGTCAGAGAACGCTATCGCGGGTCAGTCTCCGTGGACTTTGCTTGGGGTACAGAACGCTATACAGAGTACCAGGGGACGATTCCCGTTCTTGCCTGTCCTTCAGACGGTTCCTCCATGTCCCCATCGCATGTCTGCCGATTTATGAAACTGAGTTACATGGCATCACTGGGTGATACTTCTGGATCAGATTCACCTAATCTTTTCATCAATGAACGTGGTTTTTTCAAGGGAGGTTGGGCGTATCAGAACGAACACGGTTTGCCGCCCGGTCCGTTCCATCGCACCATGGGCGATATTCAAGACGGGACATCCAACTCAATCGCACTCAGTGAAGCAGCAGTGGGCGACGGACCAGCATCGGGAAAAATCAAAGGAGGCACTTACGCTTTTGACGACCAAGTAGAGTTTCATATTCCTGCGAATTGTCTCGCAACGCGGGATACGGTCAACCGGACGATGTATAGGGATGCGGCAACAAATACGCACACCAGAGGACGCGGTGAAAATTTTGCCAACGGAATGTCCGGAGTCTCAAGTTTTCAGACAGTCTTGCCTCCGAATGCTCCCTCATGCCGGGCACGTTGGAGCATGGAGGGGAGTGGATATGCAACTGCGTCGAGTTACCATACCGGTGGAGTCAACGTTACCGTTTGTGACGGGTCAGTCCGGTTTATTTCAGAAAGTATTGATTGCAGTTCGGACCCGAATCCAATTCCGGGTGCCGCCGGTTTGAACCATCACGGATGGGGAGAAATGCCCGGTCCTAGTCATTTCGGAGTCTGGGGGGCACTGGGTAGCATCAAAGGCGGTGAAGCAACGTCGTGGCCTTAATCACACGTTCGTCGAGATACTAAAATGCCAATTTGATTCCGTTTACGGTAAAATTGATCGGTACAATAATCAGGAGGTAGCAGATGGTCATGAAAAGAACGATGACGAGTATAGCAACGGTGTTGCTTTGCATGTTTGTGTCGGGTTGCTCGAAGGTGCCGCCGGGGTTCCCGAAACTATTCCCTATCACCGTTACGGTAACGGACGGTACAGAGCCTATACCGAAGATTCGGATTGTGTTTTATCCGAAATCGGATTCAGGGGCATACGCCATTTCAGGAGAAACCAAATCCGATGGAGTTGCCCCGATTTTTACAGTCCAGGGTGAGTACATGGCACGGGGAGTGCCGGAAGGTGAGTACGTGGTTACGGTTGCCGACAATATCACACTGGAACATTGGTTGTCTCCTGCGGAGCGCGCCGCATTGTCCCGATCGGAAACGGCGGAGTATATTACCGAATACCAGAAACAGTTGGCGGAGATTCCTCGGTGTATTCCCGGTGTACTGTGTGTGATGGCGAGACCGGATGCCCACGGGGCAGTGCCGGCTCGCTCACCGATCACGTTCGAGGTCAAAAAAGGAAAAAATGTATTGGATATCGATGTTTCCCAATACAAATGACATTTCATTGATTGAGACGTTGGTTGAAGAGACCGATCGAGTCATGAAAACGTTGCTCCGATGCTTGCCGACGAACCTCAACAATGATCCGGTTGCTCCGGCGTTGCCAGTCCGTCGACAAGTTTTTTTTCTCATTTTTGGGAACTTGGCAAAAAAGTCCCCGACACGTTGGCTTTTTTCACGTAGTCACGGTGTCAGAGTCCATTTGTTCCCTTTTCCACACGGAGG